>Ga0123354_10003941_pt1 | contig 20773 bp, 21 predicted proteins | sample TergutLab28metaG_2_FD_97872 | JGI IMG/M metagenome (GOLD analysis project Ga0123354, IMG submission 97872) | Labiotermes labralis P4 segment gut microbial communities from Petit-Saut dam, French Guiana - Lab288 P4 | ecosystem: Host-associated > Arthropoda: Insects > Digestive system > Gut ...
CGCGTCCCCCGCCATTTCTTACCAGACGGCGCGACTGGCGTAGCGAGCGCCAGCTATGTTGCTGCTGTCGTCAAATTCCACCTGAGGAGCACACCATGAAACTCATTCTTCTGGGCGCCCCCGGCGCCGGCAAAGGCACGCAAGCGGCCTTTATCTGCCAGAAATACGGCATTCCGCAGATTTCCACCGGCGACATGCTGCGCGCCGCCGTCAAGGCTGGCACACCGCTGGGCTTGCAGGCCAAGAGCGTGATGGCGTCGGGCGGCCTGGTCAGCGACGACCTGATCATCAATCTGGTGAAAGAGCGCATCGCCCAGCCCGACTGCGCAGGCGGCTTTTTGTTCGACGGCTTTCCGCGCACCATCGCGCAGGCCGAGGCCATGAAGACCGCCGGCGTCAAGCTGGACTACGTGCTGGAAATCGACGTGCCGTTCGACGCCATCATCGAGCGCATGATCGGCCGCCGCAGCCACCCGGCGTCGGGCCGCACCTACCACGTCAAATTCAACCCGCCCAAGGTCGAGGGCAAGGACGACCTCACCGGCGAGCCGCTGGTGCAGCGCGACGACGACAAGGAAGAAACCGTGCGCAAGCGCCTGGAGGTCTACAGCCAGCAGACGCGCCCGCTGGTGGACTACTACGGCGTCTGGGCCAAGGCCGACCCGGCCAGCGCGCCCAAGTACCGCGCCATCAGCGGCACCGGCGCGGTGGAACAAATCACCGAGCGCGCGCTGGCCGCATTGAAGGACTGATCCGTCCGTTCGGGCGCGCGGCAACAAAAGCGGCGCATGGCCGCGACGCCGTGGGTTTGAGGCTGTTCGGGGGCCGGGATCAATCGCCCTGATAATTTCGGCCATGCCCGCGCTCGAAACTTCCTTTACCCACGACACCACCCGCATCGACGACACGCGCATCCGCGCCGTGCGTCCGCTGCTCACGCCCGCGCTGTTGCAGGAATGGCTGCTGCCCGCCGCGCCGGCGGCGCAGAGCCTGGTCGAGGCCAGCCGCGCCGCCATTTCGAAGGTGCTGCACGGCGGCGACGACCGGCTGGTGGTGGTGGTCGGCCCCTGCTCCATCCACGACCGCGAGCAGGCGCTGGAATACGCCCGCCGCCTGAAGGCCGAGGCCGACCGCCTGGCCGGCGAGCTGCTGGTGGTGATGCGGGTGTACTTCGAGAAGCCCCGCACCACCGTGGGCTGGAAGGGCTACATCAACGACCCGCGCCTGGACGGCAGCTATGCCATCAACGAGGGCCTGCAACTGGCGCGCCGCCTGCTGCTGGAGGTGCTGGAGATCGGCTTGCCGGTGGGCACCGAGTTCCTGGACCTGCTCAGCCCGCAGTTCATCAGCGATCTGGTGAGCTGGGGCGCCATCGGCGCGCGCACCACCGAAAGCCAGAGCCACCGCCAACTGGCCAGCGGCCTGAGCTGCCCGGTGGGCTTCAAGAACGGCACCGACGGCGGCGTCAAGGTGGCGGTGGACGCCATCGTCGCCGCCCAGGCGCCGCACGCCTTCCTGGGCCTGACCAAGATGGGCCAGGCGGCGGTGTTCGAAACGCGCGGCAACGGCGACTGCCACGTCATCCTGCGCGGCGGCAAGGCGCCCAACTATGCCAAGGCCGACGTGGACGCCGCCTGCGCGCTGCTGCAAGGCGCGGGCCTGCGCGCGCAGGTGATGATCGATGTGTCGCACGCCAACAGCAGCAAGCAGCACGCGCGCCAGATCGTGGTGGCCGAGGACGTGGCGCGGCAGGTGGCGGCGGGCGATGCGCGCATCATGGGCGTGATGATCGAAAGCCACCTGCACGAAGGCCGGCAGGACATCGTGCCCGGCCAGCCGCTGAAGCACGGCGTGTCGGTGACCGACGCCTGCATCAGCTTCGAGCAGACCGTGCCGGTGCTGCACGGCTTGGCGGAGGCGGTGCGGGCGCGGCGGGTGGCCAAGAGGGGGTGACTGGTTGGGACCGCCTCCCGTCCCGTTGGGAGAGCGGTTTTATGCCCCTCCTGGGAGGGGGCCCGAAGGGCGGGGGGGGGTGACACGGTCTCCTGGTCACACCCGGTTTTTCAGGTGGCGCCGTCACCACCCCGGCGCTGCCCGCCACCCCTCCAAGGAGGGAAATGGGGCAACATCACGCTGCGCGTGGTGCCTTACCTACGACGCTGATGCGGTCCCGGCGGCGGCGCGTCGCTGCGGCGCTCCAGGTGGCGGAAGCTGATGCGGCCCTTGCTCAGGTCGTAGGGCGACAGCTCCAGCGACACGCGGTCGCCGGCCAGAATGCGGATGCGGTTCTTTTTCATCTTGCCGGCCGAGTAGGCTACCAGCTCGTGGCCGTTGTCCAGCGTGACGCGAAAGCGCGTGTCCGGCAGCACCTCGTTGACGATGCCTTGCATCTCGATCAGTTCTTCCTTGGCCATGCGAATGCTCCTTGCGCGTCCTGCGGCGATTGCGAAACAAAAAATTTCTGCGCCAGCGCGCGTCGGGACGAAGCGGCTGCGCGACTTGGCGTTGACAACGGCCGGTGGTGGGCGCGGCGCCGGCCCGCAGCTGGGGCGGGATGGGAACGGCCAGCGCAACGGATGAGTGAAGGCGCCGCCGCCGGCGGGCATCAGAAGAAAGCGGCTTGCGGCGGGAAGCTCAAGCTCCGGCGGCAAGCGGCGCGTTCTGGCGACCGGTGGTCTGTCGAATCTCTCATTGTAGCGCGCCCACGCTGTGGGTGTTGCATCACACTGCAAAGTTGAGTCCGCCGGACAGACTCCGACAGCCGGCGCGCCCGAGGGCGCTGAAAACCGTCCGTTCGGACGAGGCCGCGCGGCGGCGCCGCGGGCACCATCGGGCGGACCAGACGATCCGAGGAGACAAGACATGAGATCAGTGCAGACGGGTGGCGGGGCTCCCGCAAAGACCGGCCAGGGGGCCTGACGGTGCCCGCGCGGATCCAGGACGGCCCGGTGGCGATCGTCACGGGCGCCGGTTCGGGCATTGGCCGCGCCAGCGCGCTGGCGCTGGCCGGCGAGGGCTTTCGCGTCGCCGCCGCCGACATCGACGAGGCGGCGGCGGGCGAGACCGCGCAGCGCATCGCCGAAGCGGGCGGCGAGGCCTTCGCGTTGCGCACCGACGTCACGCGCGAGGACGATTGCGACGCCCTCGTGACGCGCACCGGCGAACGCTGGGGCCGCCTCGATGCCGCTTTCAACAACGCCGGCATCGCTGGCTATCCCCTGCTGACCGTGGAGCACAGCCTGGCGCAATGGCAGCGCGTGCTGGACGTGAACCTCACCGGCATCTTCAACTGCCTGCGCCCGCAGATGCGCGCCATGAAACGCGGCGGCGGTGGGGCGATCGTCAACACCGCGTCGATCATGGGCCTGCGCGGCGGCTACGGCGGTTCGGCCTACTGCGCGTCCAAGCACGGCGTGATCGGGCTGACCAAGGTCGCCGCGCTCGAGGGCGGGCGCGACGGCATCCGCGTCAACGCGCTGTGCCCCGGCTTCATCGACACGCCGATGACCACTGGCGCCGATTCGATCTTCAGCGAAAAGAGCCTCAACGCCAGCGTCGCGCGCGCCGCGATCCGCCGCCTCGCCCGCCCCGAGGAGGTGGCCGCGATGGTGGTCTGGCTGTGCTCGGCGCGCGCGTCCTACGTCACCGGCGCCAGCTTCACTGTCGACGGCGGCGTCACCGCCAGTTGATGCCTTTGTCCAACCCCCATGCACCTCACTGCCATGCGCTACTCGAACTATGAAACCCTGCGCTTCGCCCAGACGGGCGCGGTGCTCACCGTCACCATCGCGCGCCCGCAGGCGCTGAACGCGGTCAACGCCACGCTGCACACCGAGTTGTCGCGCGTGTTCGGCGAGATCGCGCAGGACGCCAGCGTCGACGCCGTCGTGCTCACCGGCGAGGGGCGGGCCTTCTCCGCCGGCGGCGATTTGCAGTGGTTTCGCGACATCACGCCGACGCAACTTGACGCGCTGTTCGTCGAGGCTCGCCGCATCATCGTCGATCTGATCGAGCTGCCGCAGCCGATCATCGCGGCGGTCAATGGCGCGGCCGCCGGGCTGGGCGCCACGCTGGCGCTGTTCTGCGACGTGGTGTACGCCGCCGAGGACGCCAAGATCGCCGACCCGCACGTGCGCATCGGCGTCACCGCGGGCGACGGCGGCGCGGCCATCTGGCCGCTGCTGGTGAGCCTGGCGCGCGCCAAGGAATACCTGATGACCGGCGACAGCCTCACGGCCGTCGACGCCGAGCGCATCGGCCTGGTCAACCACGTGGTGCCGGCGGCGCAACTGGTGGCCACGGCGCAGGCCATGGCGCAGCGCCTGGCCCAGGGCTCGCGCATGGCGATCCGCTCGACCAAGGCCGCGCTCAACAAGCACCTGCGCGCGTCGGTCAACCTGGTGCTCGACACCTCGCTGTCGCTGGAAAAGGAATGTTTCTCCGACCGCTTCCACAAGGAAGCGATCGAGGCGTTTGCCCGCAAGTCCGGGCGCTGAAAGGAGTGCCGCCATGAACCACTCGTCCCTGGGCCAGATGCGGGTCGGCGACATGCTCGACGTCGCCGCGGTGCGCTTTGCGCGCCAGCAAGCGTTCTATTGCGTGCCGACCGGGCGGCGCCTGACGTTTGCGCAGACGCGCGAGCGCGCCAATCGCCTGGCCAACGCCTTGCTCGGCCTGGGGCTGTGCAAGGGCGAGCGGGTGGCTTTCCTGAGCACCAACCGGGTCGAGATGGCGGAGATCTATTTCGCGCTGGCCAAGTCCGGGCTGGTCGGGATGCCGCTGAACTACCGGCTCGCGCCGGTGGAGATAAACGCGCTGATGAAGGAGGTCGACGCGTCGGCGCTGATCGTCGAGCGCAAATTCGCGGCCATCGCGGAGCAGGCGCGCGCGGCGCTGCCCACGCTGCGCGCGGTGGTGGCGTTCGGCGAAGGCGAATCCGGCGGGGCGCACGACTACGAAACTCTGCTGGCGCAGGCCAGCGCCGAGACGCCCCCGGTCGAGGTCGGCGAGCACGACCCGTACTACTTCAACCTCACCTCGGGCACCACCGGCCTGCCCAAGTGCTACCTGATCTCGCACTACAACGCGACCTCGTTCCTGCCGATGTTCCACGCCCACCACATGCGCTACGAGGACGTGCTGATGACGGTGTTCCCGATGTACGGGCGGGTCGGCTTCGGCTGGCTGGTGGCCGGCGTGGCGTACGGCTGCCCCAACGTGCTGGTGAACTTCGAGCCGGCGCAGGTGCTGCGGCTGATCGCGCGCGAGCGCGTGAGCATCTTCAACCTCGTGCCGACGATGGGGGCGATGCTGCTGGCCTGTCCCGAGCTCGACCGCACCGACCTCAGCTCGCTGCGCGGCCTGGTGTTTGCCGGTTCGTTGCTGCCGGCGCCAGTGCGCGACGGCATCATGGCCCGCATGTGCCCGCGCCTGTATGAGTACTACGGCATGCAGGAGACCAGCACGCTGGTGGTCAGCACGCCCGAGGACCGCGCGCGCCGGCCCGATTCGGTGGGCATGCCGATCCTGTTTGCCCAGGTGCGCGTGGTCGACGCCGCGGGCCGCGACCTGCCGGTCGGCGAAACCGGCGAAATCATCGGCCGTTCGCCCGGCACGGTGACCGGCTACTACAACAACCCCGAGAAAACCGCCCAAACCTTCCGCGACGGCTGGCTGCACACGGGCGATCTTGGCAGTCTCGATGCCGAGGGCTACCTGTACATCAACGGGCGCCTGAAGGACATGATCGTCACCGGCGGGCAGAACGTGCACGCGGGCGAGATCGAGGCCGCCATCCTGGCCTTTGGCGGCGTGAGCGATTGCGCGGTGGTCGGCCTCAGCGACCCGCTGTGGGGCGAGACCGTGACGGCGGTGGTGGTGCCGGTCGAGGGCCAGAGCGTGGACCCCGAGGCGCTGATCGCCTGGTGCCGCCAGAGCCTGGCCGGCTTCAAGGCGCCCAAGCGCGTGCTGATCCAGCACGAGCCGCTGCCACGCACGCCCACCGGCAAGGTGCAGAAATTCATGCTCGTCAATCGCTACGAGAAATCGGGCGGCGAGGTTTCCGTCAATTAAGCAATAAGGAGCGAACCATCATGGCTGAGACCACCACCGCCCGCCGCAGTCCCTGGATGGATGCGGACCTGGACATGTATCGCGACGCGGTGCGCCGCTTCATCGACGAGGAAATCGTGCCGCACCAGGACCGCTTCGCGCGCCAGCAGCACGTGGACCGCGCGGTCTGGCGCAAGGCGGGCGAACTGGGCTTTCTGCTGGCCGACATTCCCGAGATCTACGGCGGCGGCGGGGGCAGCTTCGCGCACGTCGCGGTGCTGATGGAAGAACTCGCCTACGCGGGCGATTACGGCTTCGGCGTCAGCGTGCACCAGATTGCGGCCAACTACATCCTCCACCAGGGCACCGAAGCGCAAAAGCGCCACTATCTGCCGCGCATGGCGCGCGGCGAGTTGATCGGCGCGATCGCCATGACCGAGCCGGGCGCCGGCTCCGACCTGCAGTCGATCCGCACCCGCGCCGTGCTCGACGGGGACGCGTACCGCGTCAGCGGCAGCAAGATCTTCATCACCAACGGCGGTTCGGCGGACCTCATCATCGTCGTCACCAAGACCGACCCCGAGGCCGGCGGCAAGGGCATTTCGCTGCTGCTGCTGGAGACCGGGAACGCCGAGGGCTTCAAGGTCGGGCGCGTGCTCGACAAGCTCGGCCAGAAGGCCGCCGATACCAGCGAGCTGTTCTTCGACCAGGTGCGCGTGCCGGCGGCCAACCTGCTCGGCGGCGTCGAAGGTCAGGGCTTTCGCCACCTGATGGTGGAACTGCCTTACGAGCGCACGCTGTGCGCGCTCAGCGCCGTCGCCTCTACCGAGGCCGCGCTGCGCATGACGCTGGCGTACACCCGCGAACGCCGCGCGTTCGGCCAGCCGCTGTTCGAGATGCAGAACACCCGCTTCAAGCTGGCCGAGGTCAAGACGCAGGCCACCGTGGGCCGCCATTTCGTCGATGCCTGCGTGCAGCGCGTGATCGACGGCACGATGGACGCCGACACCGCCGCCATGGCCAAGCTCTGGAGCACCGAAACCCTGGGCCGCGCGGTGGACGAATGCCTGCAACTGTTCGGCGGCTACGGCTACATGATGGAGTACCCGATCGCCCGGCTGTATGCCGACGCGCGCGTGCAGCGCATCTACGGCGGCACCAGCGAGATCATGAAGGAGATCGTCGCCCGCTCCCTGGCGCGCGAACCCTGAGCAGGAACCCCCGCCATGTACCTGACCCAGAACCTGCGCCGCTCGGTGCAGCAAACCCCCCACGCGATCGCTTCGGTGTTCCAGGGCCGGCGCCGCACCTTCGCCGAACTGGGCGATCGCGTCGCGCGCATCGGCGGCATGCTGCGCGCGCTGGGCCTGCAAGCGGGCGACCGCGTGGGCATGCTGGCGCTCAATTCCGATTGGTATCTGGAGTACTACCCCGGCGTGTATTGGGCCGGCGGCGTGGTCAATCCGATCAACACGCGCTGGAGCATGGACGAGATCGCCTACTCCCTGGAGGACTGCCAGACGCGGATCGCCATCGTGGACGAGCACTTCGCGGCGCTGGTGCCCAAGCTGCGTCGCAAGTGCCCGAGGCTGCAAACCGTGCTGTACGTCGGCGACGGCCCGGCGCCCGAGGGTCTGCTCGACTACGAGGCGCTGCTGGCGCGCGCCGCGCCGGTGGAGGACGCCTTGCGCGGCGGCGAGGATCTGGCGGGCATCTTCTACACCGGCGGCACCACCGGCACGCCCAAGGGCGTGATGCTGCCGCACCGCGGCCTCTACACCAACGCCATCATCGCCGTGGCCGAGGGGGTGTTGTCGCCCGGCAGCATCGGCATGCACGTCGCGCCGATGTTCCACCTGGCCGACGGCTACGTCATGAACGCCATGTTCGCCTGCGGCTGCACGCACGTGATGATTCCGCGCTTCGATCCGGTGGCCGTGTTCGAGGCGATTCAAAACGAGGGCGTGACCACCGGGCTGCTGGTGCCGACCATGATCCAGATGGTGGTCGATCACCCCGACATCGGCCGCTACCGGCTCGAGCGCCTGCGCAACGTGCTCTACGGCGCCGCGCCCCTGAGCGAGGGCGTGCTCGATCGCGCCATGAAGGCCTTGCCCCAGGCCGGCTTTTTCCAGATGTACGGCATGACGGAGCTGTCGCCGACCTGCACCATCCTCAAGCCCGAGATGCACCGCGAGGCGGGGCGCGCCAAGGGCCGGCACCGCTCCGCCGGGCAGGCGACCATCGGCTGCGAGGTCAAGGTTGTCGATCCGATGGGCCATGAACTGCCGCGCGGCGAAGTCGGCGAGGTGGCGGCGCGCGGCCCGGGCGTGATGCTGGGCTACTGGAACAAGCCCGCCGAGACCGCCGCCGTGCTGCGCGACGGCTGGATGTTCACCGGCGATGGCGGGCGCATGGACGAGGACGGCTTCGTGTACATCGTCGATCGCCTCAAGGACATGATCATCACCGGCGGCGAAAACGTCTACAGCGTCGAGGTCGAGCGGGTGATTTCGACCCACCCGGCGGTGGCCGCCTGCGCGGTCATCGGCATTCCCGACGCGCAGTGGGGCGAGGCCGTGCTGGCGGCGGTCATCAAGCGCCCTGGCGCCGAGCTCAGCGAGCAGGACGTCATCGATCACTGCAAGGCGCGCATCGCCGGCTACAAGTGCCCGCGCCGCGTCAGCTTCATCGACGCGATGCCGATGTCGGGTGCCGGCAAGGTGCTCAAAACCCAATTGCGCGCCCCGTACTGGGAAGGGCGTGATCGAAAGGTGGCTTGATATGAAGGAACCCACCGTGCTGTGGCAGATTGAGGACGGCGTGGGCCACATCGTCTTGAACCGTCCGGAGGCCGCCAATGCGCTCGACAGCGCGGCGTCGCGCCAGTTGGCCGACACGGTCGCGCAGGCGGCGCGCGCCGACATTGGCGCGGTGCTGATCAGCGCGCGCGGGCGGCAGTTTTGCGCCGGCGGCGACATCCGCCAATTCGTGGCGCAGCGCGACGAACTCGACCGTCTGGTGCAAGCGCTGCTCGATCAGATGCATCCGGCGCTGCACGCGCTGGCGGAGTTGCCGTTGCCGGTGGTCAGCGCGCTGCAAGGCCCGGTGGGCGGCGCCGGCATCGCGGTGGCGCTGTGCGCCGACATCGTGCTGGCCTCCAGCGCGATGAAATTGCGCGGCGGCTACTCGGCGATCGGACTGAGCCCGGACCTGGGCGCTTCGTACTACCTGGCGCGCCGCGCCGGCGCCGCGCGGGCCAAGTACCTGTTGATGACCAACCGGGCCATCGACGCCGACACCTGCCTGCGCTGGGGCCTGGTGGACGAGGTGCATGCGCCCGAGGCGCTGGCCGACGCCGCGCGCGCATTGGCCGCCGAACTGGCGCGCGGGGCCACGGGCGCGCTCGGCGGCATCAAGCGCCTGTGCGATGGCGCGGCCCGGCACGATCTGCGCACGCACCTGGAGCTGGAACGCGCGGCGCTGGTGCGCTGCGCCGCGTCGGCCGACGCGCGCGAGGGCGTGGCCGCCTTCATCGACAAGCGCGCTCCCCGATTCACCAGATCCTGAAAGGATCCGCCGTCGAGGTATTTGGTCATCCGAATGATGGAATGTGCAATTGACAGCGCCGGCAAGATTCTCAAGGCCGAATTGCGCAAGCCGTTCTGGGCTGGCCGCGAGCGGCGCGTCAATTGATTCACCCCTTCATTCAAGGAGCTATGCCATGAGTTCATCCGTGATCGTTGCCGGCGTCGGCATGATCCCGTTTTCCAAGCCGGGCGCCAGCGCGCCGTATCCGGATATGGCCAGCCGGGCCATCGAGGCCGCGCTGGCCAACGCCGGCGTCGACTACCGGCACGTCCAGCAGGCCTACGCCGGCTATGTGTACGGCGATTCGACGGCGGGGCAGCGGGGCCTGTATGAGGTCGGCATGACGGGGATTCCGATCGTCAACGTCAACAACAACTGCTCGACCGGCTCGACCGCCCTGTTCCTGGCGCGGCAGGCGGTGGCCAGCGGCGCCGCCGACTGCGTGCTGGCCTTCGGCTTCGAGCAGATGGTGCCGGGCGCGATCGGCGAGATTTTCCACGACCGGCCCAGCCCGTTCGAGCGCTTCAATCAGGCGGCCGATGAGCTGGTGAATGTCCCGCAAGTGCCGTTGGCGCTGCGTTATTTCGGCGGCGCCGGATTGGCGCACATGCGCGAATTCGGCACCAAACTGGAGACCTTCGCCAAGATCCGCGCCAAGGCCAGCCGTCATGCCGCCAACAATCCGCTGGCGCTGTTCAAGAAGGTCGTTACCGAAGAGGAGGTGATGGCCTCGCCGATGATCTGGCCCGGCGTCATGACCCGGCTCATGGCCTGTCCGCCCACCTGCGGTGGCGCGGCGGCGCTGTTGGTGTCCGAGGCGTTCGCGAAGAAGCATGGCATGGACGCCAGCGTCCGCATCCGCGCCCAGGCCATGACCACGGACACGCCGCGGACGTTCGAGGCCCGGGACATGCGGGAAGTGGTCGGGTTCAGCATGGCGCGCCAGGCGGCGCAACAGGTGTACGAGGCGTCCGGCGTGGGTCCCGGGGATATTCCGGTGGTGGAACTGCACGACTGCTTCGCACAGAACGAGTTGATCACCTACGAGGCGCTGGGCCTGTGCCCGGTCGGCGGCGCGGAAAAGTTCATCGTCGACGGCGACAACACGTATGGGGGCCGGGTGGTGACCAACCCGTCCGGCGGGCTGCTGTCCAAGGGGCATCCGCTCGGCGCCACGGGGCTCGCCCAATGCACGGAACTGGTCGAGCAGTTGCGCGGGCGCGCCGGCGCGCGGCAGGTCCAGGGGGCGCGGCTGGCGCTGCAACACAACCTGGGCCTGGGCGGCGCGTGCGTGGTCACGCTTTACGAAAAAGTCTGAGGAGCGCGTTTCATGATCGACAAAAAATGGATCGGCTACGAACTGCCGCCGTCGGTGCTGCCGATCGAGCGCACGCGGCTGCGTTTCTTCGCCAAGGCCATCGGCGAGACCGACCCGGTCTACACCGACGAGGCCGCCGCGCGGCAAGCCGGCTACCCGGATCTGCCGGCGCCGCCGACCTTCCTGTTTGCCGCCGAGCTGGACTCGGGCGCCAGCGACGCATTGCTGACGCAGTTGCAACTACCGCTGGCCAAGCTGCTGCACGGGGAACAGGGTTTCACGTATCACGCCCCGGCCTGCGTCGGCGACACGATCACGGTGCGCTCGCGCATCGAGGACATCTACGACAAGAAGAACGGCGCGCTCGAATTCGTCGTCAAGACGGCGCGCGCCACCAACCAGCACGGCGAACTGGTGGCCGAACTGCGCACCGTGATCGTGTGCCGTCATTGAGGAGTCCCGCCATGACACAACCCCATTACGACACCGTGCAAGTTGGCGACCTGTTGCCGGAGCTCCAGTTGCCACCCATTGACCGCACGACGCTGGCGTTGTTCGGCGGCGCCTCGGGCGACCACAACCCGATCCACCTGGACACCGATTTCGCGCGCCGCGCCGGCATGCCGGACGTGTTCGCGCAAGGCATGCTCGGCATGGCCTGGCTGGGCCGGCTGCTGACGCGCTGGGTGCCGCAGGCGCGCTTGCGCCGTTTCGACGTGCGCTTTCAGGGCATTACGCATCTGGATCACCAGATCACCTGCTCGGGGCGCGTGGTCGAGAAATTCGAGGCCGACGGCGAGCAGCGCGTGCGCCTGGAAGTGCAGACCGTCAATCAGTTTGGCCAGGCCCGGATCGTCGGCGAGGCCGTGGTGGCGCTTTGACCCTCTGTCAGAGCCATCGATTTTTCACTCAAGGAGTACGCACATGGGAAAACTGAACGGCAAGGTGGCCGTGGTCACCGGTTCGGGGCGCGGCATTGGCCGCGCGATCGCCCTCAAGCTCGCCGCCGATGGCGCGCGCCTGGTCGTCAACGACCTGGACGCCGCGCCTGCCGAAGAAGTGGCCCGGGACATCCGCGCCGCCGGCGGCCAGGCGGTGGTTTGCGCCGGCTCGGTGACCGCGCCGGATTTCGCCGAGCGCCTCATCGGCACTGCGGTGCAGGAATACAAGGGGCTGGACATCATCATCAACAACGCCGGCTATACGTGGGACAGCGTGATCCAGAAGATGACCGACGAGCAGTGGTACGCGATCATCGACTGCCACCTGACCGCGCCGTTCCGCATCCTGCGCGCCGCCCAGCCGGTGATCCGCCAATTGAGCAAGGCGGAGGCCGAGGCGGGCCAGCGCGTCGTGCGCAAGGTGGTCAACATCTCCTCGATGGCGGGCCTTTTCGGCAACGCCGGGCAGACCAACTACTCGACCGCCAAGGCCGGCATCGTCGGCATGACCGAAACGCTGGCCCGCGAATGGGGGCGCATGAATGTGACGGTCAACTGCGTGGCTTTCGGCCTGATCAAGACGCGCCTGACCGAAGCCACCGCCGGCGGCAACGCCACGGCCAATATCGGGGGCCGCGAGATCAAGATCGGTGTCAATCCGGACCTGATGGCGACGATGGAAAAGGCCATTCCGTTGGGGCGCGGCGGCTCACCCGACGAAGCGGCGGGCGCCGTCTACCTCTTTTGCATTCCCGAGTCGGACTACGTCAGCGGTCAGACGCTGATGTGCAGTGGCGGCCTGACCGGCATTTGACCGAAGGCTTGTCAAGTCCCCGTCTTCTTCTTGCCCGCCGGTTTGGCGGGGGCGGAGGCGGGGCTGGCGGCGGCCTTGGGCGGCTCGCAGCGGGCGGCGCCGGCTTGCGTGCGCAGGCCGGCCAGGAGGGTGGAAATGTGGTCCAGCACCGCGGGCGGCAGCGGCTGGCGGAATTCGTAGTCCAGCCGGGCGATTTCGGCCGCTAGGAAGTTGCAGTCGGCCTGCTGCTGGCTGGCGTCGGCGCTGTCGCCGGACACGGCGGGCGGGGGCACCGTCACCGCCGCGACGGGAACGATGGCGCCGGGCGTGAAGGGGGTGCTGCCTTGGGGGCAGGTCGCGTTGGTGTAGATCACCTGGCCGTCGCCGGTCACGCACTGGTTGACGCTGCCGCCGGTCACGGCGGGCGCGGGCGGGTCGCCGGTGACCGCCAGGGCGGATGGCGTGGCTTGGGCGGCGGAGGCGCTGCTGTCGGGCGCGGCGCTCTCTGGCGGCGGCGCGGCGTGCTCGGCCACGGCGCGGCGGTGCGCCACGTCGTCCACCAGCCACAGGTAAGCCCGGTAGGCGCCGCCGACCAGCACCACCAGGGCCACGAGGGTGACGGTCCAGCGCCACAGCCTCGGGCCTGCCTTGGACTGGGTCGGTTCGGAGGAGGCTGCGTGATCTTGGTTCATTGACATGCGTTCCTGATGTCAGAGGGCTCATCATACGGGAGCTGCCTTCCGCGCGCTGACGGCGGTGGTGTCCAGCGGTAACAGCTTGGCGGGAGGCTCGTCATTGCGATAATATGGGCAACCGTATCGCTCAATATCGGTGCCCGCATGAAAACCACGATCGAAATCTCACCCGCTCTGTTTGCCGAGGCCAAACGCCATGCGCAGGCCGAGCACACGACGCTGAAGGCGCTGATTGAAGCCGGGCTGCGCCGCGTGCTGGCGGACCAAAAGGACGACAAGCCGCCGTTCAAGCTGCGCGATGGCAGCTTTCACGGCGGCAGCGGCCTGACGCCTGAATTCCAGAACGCCCCCTGGGAGAAGTTCCTCGATGCCATCTATGAGGGCCGTGGATGATCGCGCTGGACACCAATCTGCTGGTGTACGCGCACCGCGCCGAAAATCCATTTCATGCAGCCACGGTCAGGTTGGTCGCCGATCTGGCCGAGGGCCGGGCGGCGTGGGCGATTCCGTGGCCCTGCCTGCACGAGTTTTACAACATCGTCACGCACCCGCGCATTCATGACGTGCCCACGCCGGTCGACGTGGCGCTGAGCCAGATCGACATCTGGCTCGCCGCGCCCACAGTGCATCTGTTGTCCGAAGGCCAAACGCACTGGGCGCGGCTGCGCGAGTTGATCGTGCGCGCCAAGGTGCAAGGCCCGCTGGTGCACGACGCGCGCATCGTCGCCCTGTGCCTGAGCCACGGCGTGCGCGAGCTGTGGAGCGCCGACCGCGATTTCAGCCGTTTCCCAGCCCTGCGTACGCGCAATCCGCTGATCGGCAGCGCATGAGGCCAGCGGCTTCGCGCCGCGCCACGATCTGGCGACCGCCGGTCGGGCGCGCGATGTGCCCTGGCAAGCGTTCGACGGCATGCGGCGCTACCTCCGGCAACGCCAGCGGACGTTGCGCCGCGCCCCACAGCATGCACGCCAGCATGGCGGCGCCAAACAGGCTTTTGCCCAGCACTCGGTTTTGAAAGCTGTTGCGGATCATCCGAGTCTCCGTTTCATGCTCTTGATTCGATAGCGGTTGGACGGCTCATCAGCGCCGCGATGCCGCCGCACACCGCCGCCAGAATCAGCAGCCCCACGCCTTGGCGGGCGAGCGCGCCGGTGGGCAGCGCGACCAGCGCGGCGCGATACAGCACGCAGCCGGCCAGCACCGCCAAACCCGCCAGGGGCAGGCGCGCCAGGAAGGCGCGGTCGGCGCGGCCCTTGAGTAGCGCCGCCGCGCAGGCGGTGAAACCGCCGGCCCAGAGCAGATGCACGCTCGCGCCGGGCAGCCAGCGGCTGGCCTCGGCGGTGAACACGCGCAGCGGGTCGGCAGCCTCCGACGCCAGCCAGGCCAGCAGCGCCAGCGTCAGCACCGGCGCGGCGGCGATGGCGTGGCGCGGCGCCGGCCACAGCACGCCGTCCCGGGCGCGCATGGCGCCGTGCCGCGCGGCGGGCAGAAAGGCCAGCAGGCCGCAGGCCCAGGCGAGCACGGCCAGCAGGTGGGTGACGAGCGGCGGGAGCGGCCCGCGCAACAGCGTGGCCGCCAGCGTGCCGGCCAGCGCCGCCGCCAGCCAGGACAGGCGCGGCGCGCAACGCAGTTGCTCGCGCGCCAACCACAGCAGGACGCCAAGCGCGGCCAGCGCCAGCAGGCCCAGCGGGTGGCCGGAGCCGTCGGCCACGCGCGCCGCTATCTGGCGCCAGGCGGGCCACAGGGCGGCGGTTTGCAGCGCGATCCACCATCCGGCGGGGACGCGGTCGATGCGCATGGCGGCGCTCAAGGGCAGCGGCTGGCGCAGCAAAAAAGTCGTTGACATGGTGCGCCTCACCCCGCGAAAGTCCCGCGCCGGTCCCGCCGGGCGAGCTGCGCGCCGAGCACGGCCAGCACCATCAGCATCGCGGCGGAGGCGTCCGCCGGGCCATCGGTGTGCTCGAGCGGCGGCGCGCCGCTTTCGGCGCGGGCTGGCGGCGCCAGCAGCACCAGCGTGGCCAGCGCCGAATACCAGGCCAGGCGCCGCGCCGCCACGCCGGCGCGGCGGCTTTCGCGCAACGCCCGGCGCACGGGCAATGGAGCGAGCGGTAAAGCGGTTCGCAGGACCGCGCCGGGCAACGCGCCCAGCGCGGTGACGGTATCGATCAATGCAGCAGCGGCGCGCATGATGGGCTTCCTTTCCATGGCTTGACGAACATGCCCCGACTGTGCGGGCCGCCTTCGAAACCACGATGAACCCGGCGCGAAGCCGGCAAGAAAACCGCACGGGCGCGCCGTGCCTTGTGTGAAGTCCGTGTGAAGCCGTCTACGGCACTGAACAGGCGCTCAGGTTGACGCCGGTGACGCCGGCCGAGCGGGCGCGCGGCAAGCGGAGTCAGGGAAGTGTTTCATCCAGCAACTGCGGCAGCAGCTGCGCCGATGTGCCGGTGAGCACCGCCTGCGCCAGCGCGTCCAGATCGGTCGGTTCCGGGTTGACGATGACCACTTTCGCGTCGGCTTGCCGCGCATGCTCGACCAGCCCGGCTGCCGGGTAGACCTGGCCGGAGGTGCCGACCACCAGCATCACGTCGCACCGGCGCGCGGCATGTTCGGCGGCGGCCAGCGCGTGGGCCGGCAGCATCTCGCCGAACCAGACCACGTTGGGGCGCACCAGGTTGCCGCACTGCGCGCAACGCGGCGGCCGGCCCGGCTCGGCCAAGTGCACCGGACAGCCATCCTGCGGGCGACGCGCCAGCGCGCAGGGATCGAGCCAGCGGTCCTCGAACAGGTTGCCGTGCAGCGCCAGCACGCCGGTGCTGCCGGCCTGCTGATGCAGGTCGTCGACGTTTTGCGTGATCAGCGTCAGGCGACCGGGATGGCGCTGCTCGAAAGCGGCCAGCGCGCGATGCCCGGCATTGGGCTGCGCATGGCGCAGACGCTCGCGCCGCTCGGCGTACCAGTCCCACACGCGCTGCGGGTCGCCGCGAAAGCCCTGCTCGGTGGCCAGTTCCTCGGGACGGGAATTTGACCACAGGCCGGTTTGCGCGTCGCGGAAGGTTGGCACGCCGGATTCGGCGCTGACGCCGGCGCCGGTGAGCATCGCGATGCGGGCGGCCTGCGCGATCCACTGACGCGCTGGGTGCAGATCAGGTGATGGCGTGGCGGACACGGGTCAAGTGGAAGTCGACGGGATGCAGTTTAGTCTTTAGTCGATTGAGCTATCGAGCAGCCCCCGGTAATCCCCACGCAGCACATGCTTCTGGATTTTTCCGGTGGCGGTGGCGGGCAACGCAGGCAGCACGGTGATGCGCTTGGGCACTTCGAAGCCGGCCAGGTGCTGGCGGCAGTGTGCCAGCAGCGCCGGCTCGTCGCAGGCCGCGTCGGGCTTGAGGGTGACAAAGGCGGCCACGGCTTCCGACCACTGGGCGTGCGGCAGGCCGACCACCGCCGCGTTGGCGACCGCCGGGTGGCGCAGCAGCACTTCTTCGACCTTCACCGAGGGCACGTTCTCTCCGCCGGTCTTGATGATGTCCTTGAGGCGGTCCCTGAAGTACAGCTGCCCGTCCTCGTCCCACTGGCCCAGGTCGCCCGTGTGGTGCCAGCCGAAGCGGCGCGTGCGCGCCGTGGCTTCGGGGTCCTTGTAGTAGCCGAGCATGACGTTGGGGCCGCGGTGCACGATCTCGCCCAGCTCGCCCGGCCCGAGCAGGCGGCCCTGCTCGTCCATGACGGCGGTTTCGTTGACCATGCACGGCTGGCCCCAGCAATTGCCCTGGCGCAGCAACTGCTGGTCGGGCGCGAAGTACTGGGTTACGGGCCAGGCCTCGGTCTGGCCGGAGCCGAGCGCCAGGTTGGGACACACCTCGGCCATCAGGCGCCGCAGCAGCGACACTGGCATCGGCGCCATGGCGTAGACGCACAGCCGCAGCGAGGTGAGGTCGCGCCGCGCGCGCTCGGGGTGATCGAGGATGGCGGCGTACATCAGCGGCAGGCCGGACATGATTGTGATGCGGTCGCGGTGGATGGCGTCCAGGCAGGCGGTCACTTCGAAGCCGCGTTGGACCACCAGCGCCGCGCCCGTCATCAGCACGGTGGCGGCGCTGCCGAACTGGGCGCAGTGAAACAGCGGCAGCACGCATGAAAACACGTCCGCCGGCGTTAGGTTGAAGGCGGCGACGTTGGATACCAGCGCCGAATGCACCGAGCGGTGCGAATGCATCGCCCCCTTGGGCCGCCCGGTGGTGCCGCTGGTGTACATGATGAGGGCCAGGTCGCGGTCGTCGATGACGACTTCTGGCAAGGTGTCGGGCTGGCCCTGCAAGGCCTGCGCCAGCGTGAGCGCGCCCGCCGGGGCGGGCGGGCCGCCGATGGTTTCGCACACCAGCGCCGGCAGGTCGAGCTGCCGCGCCACGCCCTGCAACGCGGCGTGCAGCCGGTCGTCGAGGATCAGCAGCCGGGCGTCGGCGTGCTCCACGATGTAGCGCGCGTCGTCGGCGTTCAGCATGATGTTGACCGGCACCCACACCAGGCCGGCCTTGAGAATGCCGTAAGCGGCCACCAGAAAGGCGCTGGAGTTGCCGCAGACCATGGCCACCTTGTCGCCGGGCTGCAAGCCGCTGGCCAGCAAGTGGTGCGCGAAGCGGTTGCTGTCGGCATCGAGCCGGACATAGCTCATGCGCTGTTCGCCCTCGATCAGGGCCGCCTTGTCCCGGAACTTGCGAGCGCTGCGGTGCAGGGTGTCGCCGAGCGTGATGCGGCTGATCATGTTGTCGTCCAAGGTATGGCTCACGGTGTCTCCTTGATGGCCTGAATGGCGCGCGCGCCCGCTTCAACGGCCTGCAAGGAAAATAGCATGAAAGCGTGGGTGCAGGGCGACCCTGGCCAGAAAACAGGGCCGGAAAAACCCCTACCCGTCGACGGCCACCCTCACCTGAAAGACCGGGCGTACCGAGGAGACCGCGTGACCACCCCGCCCTTCGGGCACCCCTCCCCGGAGGGGAATGAAAACGGCCTTCCCCCGTTGTGGGAAGGAGCGCAGACTACTCGTACACCACCGTCGCCCGCCCCTCATCGGCCTGGGCCATCCAGCCGGCCAGGGCGGCGTCGCTGGGGAAGAAGCGGCCTGCTCGCCGAGCTGGATCTGCGCCATCACGCCGCTCGATCCGGCGCGCCGCTCCAGCAGCAAGCGCACCGGCAGGCCGCGCAGCAGATCGCCCTGCTCGGTCTGCTCGACCTGCGGCGGGTACTCGGCCAGCAACCGGCGCACGTCCGGCGTCTTGCCGTTCACCGCCACGCGCAAGAATTTGCCGAAGCGGCAGCGCGCCGCGGGCAGGTCCCACACCTGCGTGAGGTTCAGTTGCAGGCCGCCAGAAAAACGGTCGGTTTTCACCTGGCCCATGGCGACGATGAACTCGTCGTCCTTTAGCAGGTTGCGGTGCTGGTGGATGAGCGACTCCTCGGCGCGCACGTCGATCACGCCGGATTTGTCGTCCAGCCGGAACAGCGCCAGCTTGCCGCGCTGGCCGTTGATGACGCGAAAGTCGCCCACGATCCCGGCCAGCAATTGCGGCTCGCGGCTGTCGGCCAGCTCGGCGATGGTGCGGCGCGCAAACTGGCGCACCTCGCGCTCGACCTCGTCGAACAAGTGGCCCGACAGGTAAAAGCCGATGGCGGTTTTTTCCAACCCCAGGCGCTCTTTCACGCACCAGGGGGTGACGGGCGGCAGCGCCGGCTCCTGCGTGCTGGAGCCGTGGCCGTCGTCCATCAAATCGAACAGGCCGCCCTGGTTGGCGTTGGCTTCGGCGGCGGCGGCGAAGTCGAACGCCAGGTCGATGCACGCCGCCAGCGCGGCACGGTTCAGTTGCAGGGCGTCGAACGCGCCGGCGCGGATCAGCGCTTCCACGGCGCGCTTGTTGACGCGCGAGCGGTCGACGCGGCGGCAAAAGTCGAACAGGCTCTTGAACGGGCCGCTTTCGCCGCCCGCGCTGCCTTCGCCACGGCCTTCGCGGGCGGCGACGATGGCCTCGATGGCCTGCTGGCCGGTGCCCTTGATGGCGCCCAGCCCGTAGCGGATCAGCGTGTCGCTGACCGGCTCGAAGCGGTAGCCGCCGCGGTTGACGTCGGGCGGCTCGAACTGCATGCCGCTGCGCAGCGCGTCCTGATGCAGCACCTTCAACTTGTCGGTGTTGTTCATTTCCACCGTCATGTTGGCGCAGTAGAACTCCGCCGTGTAGTGCACCTTCAGCCAGGCCGTGTGGTAGGCCAGCAGCGAGTAGGCGGCGGCGTGCGACTTGTTGAAGCCGTAGCCGGCGAACTTCTCCATCAGGTCGAAGATTTCGTCCGCCTTGCCCTGGCCGATGCCGTTCTTGGCCGCGCCATCGCGAAAGATGTCGCGGTGTTTGGCCATCTCCTCGGCCTTTTTCTTGCCCATGGCGCGGCGCAGCAGGTCGGCGCCGCCCAGGCTGTAGCCGCCCAGGATCTGCGCGGTCTGCATCACTTGCTCCTGGTAGATCATGATGCCGTAGGTCTCCGACAGCATCTCGGTCACCAGCGGGTGCGGGTACTCCACCGGTTCGCGCCCGTGCTTGCGCGCCACGAAGCTGGGGATCAGGTCCATCGGGCCGGGGCGGTACAGCGCGTTGAGGGCGATCAGGTCCTCCAGCCGGGTGGGCCGCGCATCCTTGAGCATGCCCTGCATGCCGCGGCTTTCAAACTGGAACACGGCCTCGGTGCGGCCCTCCTGGAACAGCTTGTAGGTGGCAGCGTCGCCCAGCGGAATGTCCTCGAAGGCGAAGCCCTCCTGCAACGGGTGGCGCCGCTGGATCAGCTCCTTGGCGATTTCCAGGATGGTCAGCGTCGCCAGGCCCAGGAAGTCGAACTTGACCAGGCCCACGGCCTCCACGTCGTCCTTGTCGTACTGGCTGACCGCTGAGTCGCTGCCCGGCTGCTGGTAGAGCGGGCAGAAATCGGTCAGCTTGCCGGGCGCGATCAGCACGCCGCCGGCGTGCATGCCGATGTTGCGCGTCAGCCCCTCGAGCTTTTGCGCCAGCGCCAGCAGGGTCTTGACCTCGTCCTCCTTGGCCAGGCGCTCGGCCAGCAGCGGCTCGACCTTGAGCGCGCCGGCGATGGTGATGTGCTCGCCCGGCTTGTTGGGAATCAGCTTGCTGATGCCGTCGCAGAAGGTATAGCTCATGTCCAGCACCCGGCCCACGTCGCGGATGGCGGCGCGCGCGGCCATGGTGCCGAAGGTGGCGATTTGGCTGACGGCGTCCTTGCCGTACTTGCCCTTCACGTAGTCAATCACCCGGTCGCGGTTGGCCTGGCAGAAGTCGATGTCGAAGTCGGGCATCGACACCCGCTCGGGATTCAGAAAACGCTCAAACAGTAA
>Ga0123354_10003943_pt1 | contig 20769 bp, 13 predicted proteins | sample TergutLab28metaG_2_FD_97872 | JGI IMG/M metagenome (GOLD analysis project Ga0123354, IMG submission 97872) | Labiotermes labralis P4 segment gut microbial communities from Petit-Saut dam, French Guiana - Lab288 P4 | ecosystem: Host-associated > Arthropoda: Insects > Digestive system > Gut ...
CTCGGGGGGCAAGGGGAAAGCCCTTCAATTTGCCCTGGGACTTGCAAAAACCCCACAAGCCTTGTTTTTGGAAAAACAAAAAAGGGAGGGTAAAATAATTGGCTGAAGGGGGGGGGGGGGAATGTGCGATTATTTATAAATAGTGGATCAAAATCTGACAGTCTGAAAGAATTTTGGTATCCACTTTTCTCAATCCTTTGGTGAATGTGTTTATATTTACATATTATGTTACTTCAGTTGGGGTAGGATACATGTACACTTGTATCTACTTTTTCTTGAAGGATATATTGCCACTGTTTGCTGCCATTTCATGTCATATGAATCATATTTAAACTGTTTACTCTTTTGGCTTTCTACAGTATGAGGGCAATGAGCTGCATTCTTGCTGTGAATTGTCAAAAATGTTTTGTACCATGCTTCCCCCACCAACCCAAAACCTGTCTGTAATATACATTTCATTACTCTGTAAAAGTCTGAATAATTATATTGTCATCAATATAATGTCTAGGGACATAAGCAGTATTACATAATGTGTCTCTGAGTTTATTGATCTTTGTATTATTATGAAGTGAATCATTCACTTTACTCCATACAGCCTCTGAGACACTAACAATATAGTTTTATGTCTTTGCTTATGTGTCATAGGTTTTAGAATCATTTAAACTAGTTCTGGTACACATCTTAAATGTTATATGTGCTGGGATTGATCTCAGCAGCAATCAGTACACCCTACTGTGTTCTGTGTACTGTATCATCAGGCTCTTTATCTGAACTACACGACAGTACCTAGTGTGAGCTTCTACAACCAAACTTGCACTGACCATCTCAGAAGTTACCATGTTTATGCACACATTGGTCTGAAGAAAAACTGTAATAATTTGTAGTCAGCATGCTTCATCAAAGAAAGTCAGTGTCAAAAAACGGGTATTTGTTAGCTGTTGTCCATTGATAAGCTGGAACTTGTTCTGATTTTGTATATAACATTACAGTGACAGCACAGATGTAAACAACTCACTCTGACAGAAAATCAAGATAAGCTATACAGCCTGTAGACAACATGACATGTGAAGAGTAAATATTTTTGCAGTGGTTTGGACAGCTCATCCTGTTTCCAGTGCCTGTCCCTGTTAAAGAGTTTGGCCAGAGGTGGTCGAACCATTGTCTGCACCATCCACCAGCCAAGTGCCCGGCTGTTTGAGATGTTTGACCAATTGTTTACTCTGGCAGAGGGTCACTGTATATATCAGGGTAGTGTTCAGGGCCTAGTACCATATCTCTCCTCATTGGGATTCGAATGTCCAAGCTACCACAATCCAGCAGACTTTGGTAAGTATCTGACTGGAGAAGTGTTTCAGAAAAATTTCTTGCCTACTATATTCTTATGTTCAGAATTAATAATCACTGTACAGTGGTATTATTGTGAGAATTAGCTGTGACTGACTGCTGGCTTACCAGTGTGGGCCAATAACAAATATAAGCTCACTGCCATCACTCTAAGTGTACAATAAAAATATGAACCACTGAAGTATGGAGCAGTGAGCATGCCACTTGTCTCATTCAAACATTAGTGTACATCTCACACTGGTAATTCTGTTTTAAGGCAACAAAGGTCCCCAATTATAATGCAGAAAATTTTGTGTATAATTTGCTGTCTTAAGGAATTTAAGAAAATTCACACTTCCTGTGATGCAGCCAACAATAGAAAGTTTACTAGTTTGTGAATCAGCCTTTTGGGTTTATGTCATTAACGTTGTAACTACTAACTTGAATTGAATGAATGTTGGCTTGCAAAAAATTGTATGCTGATAGCCATTAAAGTACAATAACTACAATGATTAAGTTACTATGCATTCATCTTCTTTACTGTGCAGCCATGTGCAAAAATAAGTTCATATAGAGGTCCTTTGATAATATTGCAAAATTGGCCGATGCATTGTACAGTACCTGTTGCTGTTTATAGAAATAAAATTGAAAATAAAATATCATCACAAGCTTAAGATGTTGTAGAATGTTATAGACTACAGTGAAGTACTGGACACATAAAATAAAAAACAAAATAAAATAAAACAAAATAAAATATTTATTCCTTCTTCATTCTTCTGAATGTGTACCTAAAGGCATTTCCCTCTCTCTGTCTCTTCCTCTCTGCCATCTTTTTTATTGTGACATATGAATACAATTATCTTTAATTCTTGAACAGAGTGGATGGTTTTCAATTCTTGAATTGTTACCACTGAGTGTATCAAAGCAATTATTGCTGCTTTCCAGTGATGGAGGTGGCCTGTGGTGAGCACGGTGACTGCATCCCCAAGCTGGTTATGGCAGTTAACAGTGGGAAGTGCAACAATCTCAACCAGAAGCAGCAACAGCACACAGCCAGTGCAATAAAAACATGTGTAGCTAATGACATTGTTAAGGAAGACACTGACAGTAAGTAAAAGTGATCGACTTGTCACAGTGATACTAACAAGGACAGTGACAAAGGAAATTTGAAAATATGTGTCATCTGAAATTTATTGAGCATCATTGAGTCTTTCACATGTTTATAACTAACAGTTTGTCCCTCTTTTGTTCATGTTTCCTTTGTATGAACTTCTTCTGAGTGTAATGTTATTAGCTTCATAAAGTTCCAAGAATGAAGCACCCAGAACAACACAATGGCAAATACAGCAGACCTTGTTGGTGCATTACAAAAAATAAGCTGAATTTCTCAGCTGCCTGTGAACTAACAGGTGTGATAAGTCTCACAAGAAGAGGGTACATTCAAACTGGGGAAATTGATTCAAGGCATATCTGTAGCATTTCATATTTAAAGAGGGTTGTGACTTTTGGAAAATGATGCACATGGCATACAGCATGCAGCCTCACACAGTGAGAACAGTGAAAAAATACAAGAAGTTGTTACTGTAATTGTTGTTAGGTGACAGAAGTGCAGGACAGTTAAAATTTCCACATGTACTTGCCACTTCATATTCATCGAATTTCTGTAAATGCCTTACATCTGCCACTGCAACATTATGAAGAATGTAGTGACCTCATGAGAATTAAATAATACGTTTGCTAGGTCATGGCATATCTCAGGCAGGTAGCTGCTGTAATGTCACTGATAGGCCTTGGCTCAATCCTATGGTAGTCTGTGTGGGATTCATGAGAGACGAAGTGATGCTGGGGCAGCTCAAGGTCCACATACTATGGTTTGTCCCATCTGCTTACCTTGCCTTCAATCCTGCATATTTATATACCAGCAGAGGCTTCTACAACTGTCTGTGTTACCAAGGGACTTACTTTCACCAACTGGCTGTGTCTAGTTCTTACTCATGAATTTATTCATGCAACAGATAATAACCTGGACTTTCTCTAAAATGTCATCACATGATATGAAAAGACTGACTTTTCCTGTGTGATTTCAAGTGGGAGGCAGTTCTTCTGAAGCATAAGCCAGTGTGCTGCGTGCCAATGCACCATCATCAAGGATAGAACTACTTCCTCATCCACTACCCTGTCTTACTCTCATACTGTAATACATATTTTCACAGACAAACAGCCAGGTGAAGGATTAAAACATACATTGGATGACATCCTCATCCACCATGCACTTGTACTTTACACTGTAAGATTTACTGCTTACAACAGCTCAAGGGTTAAAAGATTTACTGGACTTTTTGTGAAGCACGATAAAGTGATTTACTGAACACTCAGCAGGCTAGGAGGTTTGCTTGGTGACTACCAGATTGTATCAAATGACTATGCAAAGCATGACAAAAGTATGTTGCTAATGAAAGTTGATGTTATGAAGGCACCTGTGTCTCAGCTAGACTTCGTACTGCTGAAAATGTGATGCAGCTCCAGTCCAAGGATTTTCTGATGTTCTGCATACTTGATATAGTCATCAATGTTTTGCACTACAGAAGTTCTATGTTTGCAGAGGTTCTTAATGATGTTGTGGCTGAGCACAAGACACATGGCACAGTGTCAGTTCCAGGAATAACCTGTACCACTTCTTTGCTGGACTCAGATGAGAGCCTGAACCAGTGCAAACAGACTACAGGGTTCCCAACTTCCACTTATCTACAGTTCTACATACTACTGAAAAGAACATTCCTGTCTACTATTAGGGACCAGGTAAGATATGTCTGAGCTTCCAAATTATATGAATATTTAAGATTCTAGTTCTATGGTTTGCTTGTTCAGAGTGCCACTGGCCAACTTCCTTGTCATTGATGCCTTTTGGAGTGCCTCCAGCTGTATGCAAATCTTCTGAGTGTTGCTACCCCCTCAGCCAATGGGGAAACAGTAGTTCACAATCAGACATGGGACAGTACGCAGGGATGTGGTGAGGTATACCAGTTGTAGAACGTGTTTAAATATTTGGTCATATGTGTCAATAATTTTCCAACAAGATGCAACAATATAGAGTTTATTTATATCTGCAAACTGCTCTACATGTTTCGGGTGGTATTTCCACCCATCATCAGGAGCTCATATCACTGTATCTACAATATCTGGCATTATTGAGACTGCAAATTGCTAGCAAATGTTTATGTTATATTACATGTTATTCAAATTGGATGGATTTTTTTTAAAAAACATTGGTAAGTTAAAGTTAAATTACAGTGTTTAATAAAATGTAGGATAAAATAATTTCTGTTGGAAAATGCAATAACTCTTATCAAATATAAAATATGTTATAAAACAGTTTGATGTACATACCTGTTACTGCTACCTGTTGTGAATGTGACTGGATGGGAACTGGTTTAGGTGTACTCGTGCTGTGTATTGATCAGTACAGGGGAGGTCATTGACATGAGGCCAGTGTCGATGGCTGATTGATACAGGGGGTTTTGTTCACCTGATCCCTGTCCTGCTACGAGTCTGTCATTATGATGGAATGTTTGAATGCATAATTGTTCATAAAGGGTAAGCATTGATGTCCTGTATATGGGTTTGAGCAAAGTCATAGTGTCTACCATAGGTCTGTATTCATGTAGATTTTGTAAAATATGTTCAGCATAGGCTGACTGCGGGTCATTATTCTTTATATAATGAATATGTTCACGGTATCTGTGTGTTAAGTTCCTACTAGTTTGTCCTATACACAACCTTTCACATTTCTTACACGAAAGTTTATATATTCTGCTCCTATTGTATTCACAGTTTTTGTCATGCTTCTTAGGTTTGGTATATTGTTGTATTGTGGTTGTACTTTTGAATGTGATGTGTATGTCTGTTTGTCTAAAGAGGCTGGTACATTTTCTGATTTTTGGACTGTAGAATGTAAATGTTGCCCACTTTTTGTTGCTATTCTTTTCTTTGACTATTGTCCCTTGGGTTTTGTATTGTGTTTGTGTTTTCAAATTTGTTATGAGTTTTGTCAGAAAGTTATTGTTTCCTGCTATGGTTAGTATCATCTCCCATTCTGCTTGTTGTCTTTCTATTGTTAGCATAAGTGATAGCATTTTGTTGATGTGGTATCAGTAAGCGGCCATTTGATGTTCAGTAGAGTGGTTGGAAAAGAAGTTGATAGTTGTGTCAGTTATGGTGGGTTTCCTGTATATATCTATTTCCAAGTTTGATTGGTTCCGTACTATTAAGAGGTCTAGGAAACTTATACTATTGTTGGTTTCGTGTGTGGGATTCAGTTTGAGGTTTGGGTGTAATTGGTTTATGTACTCATTAATTTTATCAAAAGTTATGTGTTTTGTGTTGTATATTAGTAGAATGTCATCTACGTGTCTTGTATAAAAAGCTAGGGTTTTTGTATCCATTTGTTGTTTCAGATGTTTATTTTCTAAATGCTGTAAGAATATTTCCGCTATTGTGCTGGAAAGAGGGGACCTCATTGAAATCCCTTATTCAGGTTGGAACATATTATTTTGGAAAGAAAAGTAGTTTTGTTGGAAAAAGTTTCCAATAAGGAAATTATCTGCTCAGTTGTTGCTTCTTGTTGGATAATTATTGACACATATTACATGATGTATGGACCATTGAACATAAAATGAACATAAAAATCTGGTCATATGTTCATAACGTGGATGGAAAATTTCACTTTACCTCAACACCACTTGCTGAAATGAACACCTCTGACCATAAATGGGACCTAAGAACAATTAAGAAGCTTACAGTTTGCTATATTTAATGCACCATAACATGTGCAACAATGAAGTAACTTCAGACATGTACAGAAACAATTCAAGATTACTGCCATGTATGGTTGTTTACTTCTTGGCCATTGCAGAACTGTAGTAGCCTAAAAGTATAAATTTGTATTGCAACAACAAGAAGTGTAGTGTGTTACTTGTTTTCATTTTTTAAAAACTGATGACACTGTTCATAATCAGTTTCAAACCAAGTCTGGAGATAAATCATCTTAAGAGTGGTCAGTAAGTCTTTGATGTGACAACTTTGTGATGAAAGGCTGCATTGCCAAGGTAGGAGCTTTAGCCAGCCACTGGTAAGTGAAACTGGGTTGCCTTCATTTGAAGTCCATAGAGTAAATCAGAAAAGCCAGAACTGGGCTAGGACCTTTATGAAGTACCATCTGGAGTGTCCTCCAAACCTTACAAGGTTCAGTTACTGCAGTGCATTTCAGAAGATGGCAGGGTCAGAAGAGTGGTAGTCAGTGAGGATTTAGTTGTTGAGTGGAAGAAGACAGAACCTTTGACATGTACCTATTTTCAGCAGAGAAGATATACTTCATCCGAATGAATCTGTAAAGAAACACTGTGCTGTGAAGATTCAAGTCTTCTGAGGTACTACACCATGGTAACTGGTAAACAATTACTGACATTTTGAAGAGGCGCAGTGCCTTCATCTTAAGGATCGAGCACTCTAGCTCTTCTTGAACTGCTTGACCCAGAAGATGGAGGCACTACTATCCTCTGAAATATCAGTAACTGTTTACCAGCAATCTGATTTATCTTTGAATGCCTGACCTTGAAGAAGGAATTCCAGCAGGTCTTGGCATCAGTTGATTCTTTCTGCGTACTTTTGAAGACAAGCATTTACAGTCAATTCTCATTCACAGAAACACCATTTCTAGTGTTGTATACCTGGACACGCTAGAGCAGTGACATGAGCAGCTGTCCATAAGATGGGTAGTGACCACCAATAGATACGAGTACAGACTGGATATACCTCGTGACTTCTTTTCCTAAGTTTTCATCAAGATCTTAGCTATATGCTACCAGTGTTACACTCCCTAGCAAAATTATGGGAATGTCAGATACCACTACCGCAAATGATGCATGAGTCATACGTCTCTATCTGTTATGATGTACCAGGTGACTGATGTTGTTATCGCTATAGCAAAATAAGGTTAGGTCAGTACCATAACACAAGTACCAGCTGTCAGTGTTTACACTGTGTGTCCTACAGATATTAACATTTCAAATTTCCATGTCTCATGCAGACATTCAAGTTCACAGTGAGGGAACACAGTCTGATTAACCACTACATTTGAAGTTCTTGACTGATGTTAGTTGATGTTCATTGTTTTCTTGTTTTGTAGACACTGACACAGATGAGGTTCTTATCTCACATCGTGGTTGGCCTGCTTATAGGGATGATTTACTTTGGCATTGGTAATGAAGCCTCCAAAGTAATAAGTAATTCTGGATGCATTTTCTTCACTGTACTCTTCCTCATGTTCACTGCCATGATGCCAACCATTCTCACATGTAAGTAATGTTTCTTGCTACATATGTTCTTGTATATTACAGTTTTGAATGATGATGAATTATGCATGATATGAAATGATATGGTTCTGGCATACTTTAGAGTACTAACTAAAAACTTATTAGGAGGAACTGACAATAACTACAAGAAACCTCAATTCAGAAATACAACATGGTATTTTGTGTTGTTGTAACTGAATTTGGTGTCAGGTGTTCTCAATCCATGAGCACTTGATATTTTGAACTCTCTAACTACTGTTGTACTTTCATGCCTCCTCTGGCCTATATCAAACAATTCAAGCACTTAACATTAACAAACATCATGAGGTTATCACAGTCAACATCCTTGCAAGTGGAATGGCAAAATGACTGGAGGAGAATGCAAGGAGATTTGGTGGAAGGGGAAGTCATGGGAAGTGGCCAATCTGTGGAAATTCTTTTTATGGTCTGAGTATTGTAATTATGTATCTCATTATTAGGATTTTTTTCAATCAGAGGTTTCAGCAACAAAAAAACGAATTTCATTTACAAATTAAAATATCTGTTGTTATACACTGGAAACACATTGCAAGACCAAGGATTGCAGAAAAGCAAATATCAGCTTCTTTTGAAAAAGGTCAAAGATTATTGGCAAATTCAGTAGTGTAATAACATTCAATTTCTTTACTTCCTTTTGAACAATTTAAAGTGTACAAAAGCAAGTTTTCTTTCCATTGAATATATTGCTTCTTCTATGGAATTTCGTCAGTATTATTTATTGCGGAAATGGAACAGAATTTAGGAAAGATTCTGCATAAACATAGTTCACAGAAGTTGAGGTGTCTGTTGTTAAATGGATATCTTTGTTACAGGCAGACATGATATAAAAGAGTGAATTGTAATTATCTACAAGTTTCCCATACAGGAAAGAGAACTCATGTATATTTATTTTATTTACAGTTCCAGTAGAAATGGGTGTGTTTGTCAGAGAACATTTAAACTATTGGTACTCCCTGAAGTCCTTCTACTTTGCAAAAACAATGGCAGACCTTCCTTTTCAGGTAAGAGTCATAAGAAAAGGCTGTTAAGCCTGATGCCCAAAGCATTTTATTTCTGTCAGATATATGCCAAGAAATGACCAGTATTATCACAAGTTTTAACAATGATCATGGATTTCAGGTTGTGTTTTCTATCATCTATGTGATAATTGTATACTTCATGACATCTCAGCCACTTGAAGCAATGCGATTCATCATGCTCCTTACCATGTGCATTCTCACATCCCTTGTGGCTCAGAGCCTTGGTCTTCTCATAGGAGCAGCCATGAGTGTAGAGGTATGTATAATCACTTGACCTTGAACTTAAGAGAACATTGTTGTGCCTGATGTTCTAGAAAGTAGGACTCCTGTGCCAAAGATCTCAAGTTCAATGCAGATTATTTCATGTATTTACCCTAAATGTCAAAGCAGTATTGAAGTGCATTAGAACTGTTTAAGTATTCAGAATCCACTCACATTTCCATTATCTCTCTGTATTTTGGTCTTCTCTTTCCATAAAATTCACAGAATCAACAAGACGGTATTTTATTTAACAGCAGGTTGTATCAACTGAAATACTGATTGTTTCTCTTGTCAGAAATTAATTCTTTCATTCTTCCCATGTTGTCAAAGGACAGAAAACTCAAAGAACCATCAATTAATTCATTAAAACACTTTTAAAACATGGCCTATAAGAGTTTTAAAAGACTGTGGGATCACAGTGTCAATAATTTGCAGTGCAGACACTTGCTGCCTTACGCAGTTTCCAGTTACACAATTTCAGACTGAAATTTAAAAAATTTAAAAAATTTAAAAAATTGAAATTATAGCATTCTTGAAGCATGCACCAAATGTATCCTTGTGGGAATAAAAGCGCAGTGAGATTAAGGTGGCACAATACTGCTTGGCAATAACACTGGGGGGGGGTTAGTGCACGCTGCAACTGATCATATTCCATTGTACTGGATTTCAAATATACTCCTTTGTATATACATATATAGTTGACAATATGTATACTTAGTTCCAGCTTGGGCAAAGTTTGACTTGTGCTGAACCTTCTGGAATGTAACTACTGAATAAGACAGGGAGTGCCGGTACACAAAGCACATAAAACAACACTCATTGTAAACTCACATGAAATAAAACTGTGTGTTGAATATTCAGTGTTTGCAATGTACAAAGAGTACCAGTGTCAGACAATTTTCAAGCATATTTGTCATCTCTTTTGAAAGCAAATTTCACAAACCAAACTATGACAGTTGATAATTTACCAGTATGACTTTTCAAGAATTCTACAATTCTCTGTTATTTTAATTGTTACATGCAAAATGCTGCATTGTGTGTCACACCTAACTTGATTTATGTCTGATGCTTCTTTGAACTGTAAACCATAAATTCAGAACATTTTTTTGTGTGAAATGTAAATACATTCATATATAAGTTTTATTAAGGGAAACATTCATAATACATTTTTTATCTCTTATTATTATTCAAGAACATTTTCAAAGAAATATCTGCAACAGAATGCAGAATTTTACATTTTCTATAAAAGTAATTTTTCCACAATAAATATAGTTCTGATTGATACCATAAATATAGAATTTTACAGTACAGTGTTTTCCTTTCAGAATGGAGTGTTTTTTGGGCCAGTAGCTTCAGTGCCAATACTCCTGTTTTCTGGTTTCTTTGTGAACTTCAACACAATACCTGGCTATCTACAGTGGGTGCCGTATATTAGTTATATCCGATATGGTTTTGAGGGGGCAATGATCTCAATATATGGCTACGGTCGAGAAAAGCTTTCGTGTTCAGAAGTGTATTGCCACTTCCGAAGCCCGACAAAGTTCCTTGAGGAGATGGACATGGCAACAGCAGAGTACTGGATTGATGCTGTCGCCCTGGCTGGTTTCTTTCTACTGCTCCGTTGTGTTGCCTATTTTGTGCTTCGCTTAAAACTGCGCTCAAAGAAATGAAGAAGACAAATTCCATAGCAGAATGCAGTTTATTTTACACCAGTGAATTTATTTTTTGACTGTCTTCCCACTACAGTTCTACAGTTAAGTACTTACACATGTGGAAACATTACTGAGTGATATGCTAATTGTGACATTCTTGTTCACTGTACAGACTGTTTACAGTGAATATGAAATAAGATAATGAAGGAGAATGATGGTGTGATGTTGACATAATAAATTTCTGCTATTGGTGGCAGAGCCGTTCAATGGGAACAATAAATGTCCTTGTTGTAGGGAATTACAAAGTTTTGTACACTGGCTTGTTAATTTTATAGATTTTTACGAAAGAATAATGCATTCCAGCAATTGATGATTTCAAGTTATTAGATGCACTTACACAAATGTGGTCACATGAAAGGAATTTAAAGAAACATACATGAATAAAATTCCACCTATAAGCCTACACAGTATCAAATTCTGTTACATCAGCACTTCTTTGTTTTCATTTTTCTTCTTCACAAATCAAGATAAACTTATACACTCCTTAAAGGCAATACAGTATTTCAGAATAGGAAGCCAGAATCTTACTGATAGTTTGCACATTTCATGTCTTAGTTCCACCATGTCCATCTGCCCACCAACAACAGCACCCAAGTGCCTGACAGACACTCCCTGTCTTAAGAAAATATAATTCAGTGCCATAAAATATTTATTCCACTGGACACTGCATTGTTTTGTCTAATAACTATTTACTTTATTTTGTTTTTAGGCAGGGCAACATAAGAAACATTTTCTTGCAATATGGAGTGAAATAATAAGGGAACTGTGATACCCAAAGGAATAGGAAAGTGTTTTAATGAGCAATGTTGCATGTAAGCATGTCAATATATAGTCATCAGTAGTGATAAGACAGGAAATCATAATAAGACAGTTTGCTTTTGTACTTCAAATATAGAATTCCTGAGAATTAATATGCAGCCAACCAATGATGCCTCTTAGTTCTATGTGAAAAGGGCAGGAGAGTTTACATTAGAACTGAGTCTACATATTATTTGTGATTAAAATATTTACTTGCCTTTCCTAACATCAGGTGTATCTCTGTTTCTTGATTTACTTAATGGCTATGTTAGTGCATACAAAAACATAAGTTGAGTGGACAAGAAAGGAAGCTGCTAACATATCTTAAAGCACTTCTCCAGTATTTTATACATAGTAATCTGTTTCTCTGTTTAACCTTTGCTGGAAGACTTGTATAGGCAATAACTAACAGTATGACCAGATTAACGTCCTCTGATGGTTGTGGGACATATGCCCTTTTGGGTGAAGTCATGCATCTGATGGCTGGCTGACATGGGGACTAATTTATTTGGTGGCAAAGGTGCAATCAGATTGCACTGAAGTTTAGCCATAATTTTGTGGCGTTTATTTAAAAAATATTTTTGTGCTTTTGTGTGGGTAGGATGAGAGGTCAAAACTAATATAGTCTGCCTGTGGGTGAAAGTCCCCTTTCTCAGATTTCAATTTGACATGTGACAAAGTATGTTCAAATCCATTACCATAGTAGGTCTGACAATTCTAAATTTCAAGCTAAGTTTCCTGACATTCAGTGGCATACCGCTCGGTACGCCACTGCTGAGATTGGACTTAGGGGTATATTGAAAGACATCAACCTCACTGTGGGTTGGTTTTAAACCTTCATGAGACTGAGTCTGACAAATTTATAAAAGAAAAACAACTGGCACTGGTAGTGTTTCATGCACTGAAACAAATAGATCTCAAACAGTTGATGGTCACTATTGTTAAAATGCATTCACATCTGTGAAGACTTCTGATCTGGAGGTCAGTTCTAGTGGAAGAGTCATTGGAAGGTATTGTGTACCCTTCTGCTTGACCTGATTCCAGATCAGTATTCGCCACTGACTCACTTCACTTGCCTCTTAACTCTTAGTGAAGAACCTGCTAATTCTGTCACAAGGACCATGTATGGCCAGTATGGGAATGTGTGTGTACTGCTGGTGTAATATGTATCACAGTTATTCCTGTTATGTATATATGACATCATATGTATTTTCATATTTGTACGTAATCAGGTACATGATTTATAGTCAAAATTCATACACATAGCATTGTATAAATAATATTCAGTATTACTAATATACAAAAAGTGTGATGTTGTCAGTAAGAATTTTCATAATGTGTAAGCAGAATATTCCTGAAAGATAAATTCAGCCAATCTATGTAACATAATTTAAGATGAAGATATTAGAAGTCAGGCTCTAGATGTGAACATTTTAGTTTGCATTTGACCAGCTTCATATTCCTTCAATGGTGGCTACAGTGCAAGGTACAGACCTTTTGTTTAATGGCCTCACTACACTGTATTGTCAAGAGTGTACATAAGGGTACTGTATATTTAAAACTTCGCCATCATAGGTAGTCATTGTAATTTAACCCCAGCACCATTGAAGGGTTAAATATTTTTATTTACTTTTCATAAATAAAATCATTTCAAGTGCTGGTTACACTATGGCTACACTATGGTTACACTATCAACAAAACCCAAGGATGTCTTTAAACCCTCACAAGTGCTTCTTCACCATAATGTTTGTTTGGTTTCATTTAATAAGTTTCAGGTCTTCTTGGAGGTGATGATTTGTTGTTGAATGTGTAGTTCCTACTATCAGAGGAGCACAGTGCTAACTGAAGAATAAAAACCAACTAGATGCCACTTATTATTTTATTGTACTTCTTATAGGCTCAACATGTTTCAGGCACTACTATGCCCATCATCAGGAGCTCGCAACTATAATGTTGATTACCACATTGGTCGTTTCGTTCTGCAAAGATGGAGGGGGTAGCATTAATATAAAATTATGGTTCTTAGTGGTGTATGTTCGGTGTGAAGTTATTTGTCGCTTGGTTGTACCTGGTTCCATGTTTCTATTAATTTTAATAGTTATGAACATTTATGCGTGGTGATCATAGTGTCCCCTTGTGTGTAATGTGTAGTGTATTGTTAGTGTTAATTAGTATTGTGAATCCAAAATTGTACATACCTTGGTTTGCTGTAGGTTGGAGGTTAGGTGCGGTTAGGCTGGAGTAGTGTCCAGCCTGCAGGCTAAAGGACGACTGGTCTTTTCATGTAGTATGTGGGGGCTGGGGGTTAATGGCCGTCTGAAATAGCGGGTTTAGTTCACCTGGGTATTGTTCTGGAATTCTTGCCTTCTTGGTGGAGGGTATGAATGTAGTATTGTTCATAGGGAATGAGCATGCTTGGGCTACTGAGAAGTTTCAGCAAGGTCATTATACTGCTCATCTGGCCATATTCGTGTTGATTTTGCACAGTGCCTCCATCTGTTGGGTCAAGTAGTCCAAGTTGAGGCAATTCCTTTGAATCATCAGCACCTATATACTCAACAGTTAAGTGTCACATCTGAGAAGACTTGAATATTCAGCAGCACTGTTGTGAGAATGCCAAATCACTTATCAAATTAAGTTGACAAGTTTGGTTTAAATACTTTAATGATATCGAGATCATAATCTGCACTTTCACCAAAACATCAGTATTTTTTCTGCCACCACATGTGGTCAGAGCTGACTTTGTTTAAGAACTGAGGTTGCAGGGTAACTGTTGTTGGTCTTCACAATGGGTGGTAGCTGATTAAGGTATTAGTGCAAGTACAATTGGGAGGAAACACAAAAGTACTTGAGGAGAAAACTTCCTTGGTGCCATTCAGATATTAGAGCAGTAGTTCCTAACTTTTCTTTTATGGTGGCACCCTAAAATTATTTTTTGTATCTCAAGGAACCCCTACCCATGTGAGCATAGCACACCGAGATTATGCCAGTATTGCCAGTGCAGTAAAGTTTACCCTATAACCTGCCATGAAGGCACAGAGGAAGAGTAGAGATATATTTACTCTTTGTTTAACCTCTGTGCTAGATGGGGGTGGGTGGTTAATGCCATGCCCCGCCCACTTTAACCCCGGGAATTACACAGTACCAATTGTATAGAAGGCTGGGTGGGCCCAACAGCTGGTCTAAACAGGTGCAGAAAATCTTGCTCCTAACGGGATTCGATTCCCAAAATGTACGGACTGTAACCAGTCTTGACAAGTTCAATATCCAGCCTTGTATGGATCTGACGAACGCACAATAAATACAATACAATACAATACAATACAATACTATCCTGGCCAATAGCCAAACAAATTCCTTGTGATATACTGAGGGACATTTAGAATTTATTTTACGTATTTGAATATTTTTATGTATTTAATCTACCATTTCTTGCAAAACTCCTGACGGTGTTCTGTATAACCATGGTTGGGGAAACACTGCTCTAGAGGATGCTGTGACTTCATTTTCAAAATACAGTAACTTGCAGTACCAATACTAGCATTGGGAGAATAATAGTAATTACAATTTGAGCCTGCAGAATTATGCCACATTGTGTAAACTTTCAAAACTTAATATCCTTTCTTCACCGAAATTCTACACAATTGGTCCCAGTCTCCAATTTTTTGTATAAATTTGAAAATAAATCTTTTTATGCAAGCAGACTGAAGTTTAACTTGCTGTGAATTTTGATTTCCTACATCCAGTGACAATCTTTAAGTATATAAGTGCCATAATTCTGAAGCTTATTTCAGGGCCACAATTAAAATTCAGATTCAATGGTGAATCAGCCAGATAAAGGAATGATTATAGCAGGGAAAAATGCATGTGCATAAGATTGTGTCAATAGAAGCAGTACATATTGCTTGAGCTTATGAACAAATTTTCTGCTTCCCTTTAAAATTCTGTGGTTAGCATATACTTGTATACTACCAGGTTTAACAACACTTCCACCTTCACTGTGAGAGCAAGAGGTCTCACAGTTTATTTAGGTATTCTATATCCATCTTAAAATAAACATCACTTACATCCCAACACAGCATTCACTAAACTGGTCTTGTTAATAGAAGCACACCATGTTCTCTGTGAGGATTGAACTGAATCTGATAATATAATGTAGGTGTACACTAAATTTAGTAGTTGAGGGTTAATGGAACTTGAAGATTCACACTTTCCTCACTACAGCCAACTGGTTTTTCTTGTACTTAACCATTAACCAGATGATATCTTCACAACCTGTTTTATCATGATCCATTTTAAAATAGTAAAGACTACAATAATGTATTATTTTAACATGTGGCACGCTGTTGCATCTGGTATCTTTGAAATAGCATTTGGTCTCCCCACAACAATGCTGGAGAATAATTTACCAAAAGTCTGGCCAAATATGCTGAAGGGAATTGACCACTTGGGAATATTGGCCATAGTTAGAAGGATAATATTAAAAGTTAAGCTTAAAGAAATAACGTGTCAAGTGGAGGACTGGTCTTACCTGGCATAGCATGCATTGTACAATTAGCATTAGCCTCTGATAAATGCAGTACTAAACTTTAAGGGTTTTTAAAAGACAAGGATTGTCTTGGCTACCTGAGTGAGCATTAGCTTCTCAACAACTCTTGTCCATGTAGCCAACATGTTTGATGGCTGAATGAATGTGATTTGAAATTCCCTCTCAGATTGATTCATCTGGCTTAGAGACTCACTTTCACATTGCACTGAAACATTTTTAAAATGCCAGAATGATGGTGTTAATCTGACAGAAAAGATATGGTGGTAACATTATCCATGAATATAGGCCTACATCCACAATTTTTATGATGCTCCACTAGCCAGAAAAAAAAAATAATATGCATTACTGACATGTGGAAGAGACAGGTTGGTGAACAGGGTACACATTGGACAACCATGGAAAAATGGTTTGACTCCTGGCAAGGGCAGGAGATTTGTCTCCTGCAAAATGTTCAGACTGGTTCAGTCTACCATTCAATGGGTAAAGGAGGTAAAACAGTTAGTGTATGCATATGACCACTAACCTACACCTAGTTTCAAGATTAGAAATGAGTGGAGCTACACCTTTACTCCCCCTGTATGCCTTCATGACCTGCACTGGTGCATCTTCACATTTACTATATATGCTGCCCATATTCTAGATCAGATTAACCTAGCGCATGGAGGCAACATTGTGCAGGACTTCACAATGTAGTTGACTCCATGACACCGCTACTTTCTTATCCTGGTGTTCAGATAGTTCTCAGCACATTTTTCTGAAAGTATGGTGTCTTTACTGTACTTTAAAGATTAAGTTAATTTCATATTTATTATACCATAGAGTAACTGAAATAGAAGTGTGATGGAAGAGCGATTAATTCAAGTTGAACCACTGTGTTGGTACACAGGGAAGAGGTCACAACAAAGCCCTGCCAAATGTGTTCTTCGTGAACAACGTTTCAAATAACAGTAATGTGAGAGGGACTAGATAAAATTATTAGCTGATACTCAGTTTTCATCTAAGAGCATTCCCCTTTTCGGTGCTTTTACTTATAGCTAAGATTCTTCCTACACTATGTATGTTATGTTAGATAGTATGTATGTGACAATGTCTATATCCACAGGATTGTATCCTACTTTGGAGTTACAGAACGCAAATAAATTACATTACATTATGCGTACTAGTGAAGCATTGTCGCTAAAATTAAACCCCTTTAAAATCACTCCTGCGAAATATGTACATTTCGAAAACATACATATTTTCACATGGCAGTTATAAACCATAACATGTAAATAACAAGGAAGTAGACTTTAGGAACACTTAATATTATTTTCTTGGCTATATAATTCATGTCTAACATACATTTACACAACTGGGTTCTGTTTACCTTTGCCATTACTGGTCTATGTTATTGCTATGGCGTGTATCACTCCACATGATCAGTGGCCTGTTTGGGTGGAGGTTAAAAGACTTCGTTCGGTGAATGTGTTGTTCTGTTTGGGTAGTAATTTTCCCGTTATGGACTTTACACTGTTTTGCAATAAGTTATCTGCGTATTTTATTATAGCTCTGGTTATCTGAGAAACACGGAGGCTGGATGTACGTGAAAAGTAGGTTGTGCACAGTCCTACTTTTCAAACCCTATACAAGAGAGAGTTGAGTGGAGATAACTAGTTGTCACTTGCGTATGCAGTTTTCCTCAAAATGGAATCCTTCATTCTCAACAATAACAGGTAACGCTAGTTTAAGTACGTGGTGCATGAGTGTGAAAGCATCCATTGCATATCTCACCAGTTTTGATATTTTTTGGCCTTTGGTGCCGACGTTGTCACTCCATGAAATGAGGGAATTATTAAAACAGATGACGGTTTAGGGTGTATGACTACAATATCAAATGACATTACCCCTTAATAAGATACAGGTAAAGATGTCATTCTGTGCAAACCCGCCCAAAGGGGATTGCATCACTCTGAATTTTATACTTGGGACTGCAATAATGTAACCTATCATGTATGACTAGACTAACCACAGTTTTACTTGTGTCAGGTAGTTTAAGAGCACAAATAAAACCCTGCTAATGTTCAGAGAGTTTCTTTTGTCGCTCACCAGAGCATGACAGATTTGTGACATAGTCTTCATCCTTCTTGACATCGTATGATAGCTGAGGTGCTCAGGTCAGTGATCAAATATGTGCTTTGTATAATTCAAAGGGCACTGTGATTGCTAATATGGTAATACCAAAAGTTGAAAGTTTGTGTTAGTGTTGATCTAATATTGGCACAAATACTTGACTACATCAAGGTAATGTGAAAATTGCACTCAACATGAAGGGAACCAAGAAAGTTCAAAGTGCTTATGCAGAGTTTTACTGCCTGCTGGGTTCAGTGAATGGGCTACATAAGGGATGTAATCCTAGCATTATTTTACATTCTTAAGAGGCACTTGTTGGCTATTGTACTTACCAGACATGTTGATGATATTATTGTATAATGTTGCATGTGTATTTTTTATGTGATATCCTGTCTGATTGAATGTGTGTGCTGTACTTCAGGCAACAATTTGCCTGTGTCCACTTGAAGACTCAGAATGTAGAAAATGTTTGTGTACATCATCAAATGCATCTGCATGGCATTTTGTGGCCAGATGACTGCAGTATAACATGCCAGGTGAATGATATACAGTAATTAAGAAGTATTTTTAATATTACTTTTTGCATCGGGCGTTTTCTTATAATGGAGAAGTAATTAAAATATTTTGAAAGTAATGCAGTGGAATAGAGTTTAATATTAAGCAGTATTTGTGCAGCATATTTATTTGGAAATTGTCATAAGAGTTTACTTTGCTGTTGGTACTACAGCGATGATACGTAGGCTTTTTTTTTTAAATACGTGGCTCTACTGCAGGGTCTTGTTCTGTACACAAAAGAACAAGAATACAAGCATCTACAGGTGGGTCGTTAGATGCTTCATATATGAGCTGCAGCCCATTTTAGAAGAGAAACATTTGGTGAGTGCAGTGGCCATATCTCCTTTGCTCTTCCTCCGTGAGATCTTGCCATTTCAAAATTAAACATGAAGTTTATTAGTTTTCTTTGTGATGTGACAGTGTTGCTGTGGGAATCCACATGTTCCGTGCTAAGCTAACATGAATGAATGCACATTAAGATGGCTTATGCATGCATCATGGATAAGCCATACATACAGGAATGTTGTGGCACATCAACTTTACCAAGAAGCATTTTGTGGTTGCTAAATTTTTGACAGAAAAATTTGTAGCATTGATTGGTACCTTAGTAAAAGGGGGACATGTGCGTTCATGGCAACAGAGCAAGGAAGATGGTAAGCAGTCCAGTTATTAGAGCTAAGAGGTTGAATCACAGAATATCTTGGCTAACATCCAGACACCAGCACTCAGATGATTGCAGCTGCAGGGCAGTGTGGCTGTTTTGACTGTTTGCTGGGTCATGCATGAGCAACTTCTGTGTGCTTATCACTTGCAGCAAATGTAAGGCCCATTCCCACTGTAGTATCCTGGAAGGGCAGAGTTTGTGTATGGCTGCTGCAGAAATTTGTCAGTTTTCCTTCTTTGTCTCCCATTGCTGTTAATAAAGGATTCAAGATTTTACATGTTATGGCAGCATGACCTTTTACAATAACATTCATTGGCAGATACTGGTACACAAAGTAGTTAGCATTTACCATAAACACAGCTATTTCATTATGTTGTATAGATTGTAGCTGCTTGTTTCAGCCACTAACTGGTCACTGTCAGACCATAAAAAACAGATAAAAAATAAAATTACAATTGCAGCATCAGTTATAGGAGTTCAGATTCAGGGCTAAATCTTAGATGTGACAAATTCTTCTTCTTCCATTGGCACTACAGCCCACTGTGGGCTTTGGCCTGTCAAACAATGTCCTTCCATTTTTTCCTATCTGCCACCAACTCTCTCCATCTTCTCACTCCCACCACTTGAAGATCTTTTTCTGCTTCCTCTTTCCATCTTTTCCTGGGTCTTCCCGTTCTTCTCGTCCCTTCCAGTTCTTGAGTGAAGATCTTTTTGGGCATCCTATCCTCCTCCATTCTCTCTAGGTGACCTAACCAGCTTATCCTTTGCCATTTTATCCATTTTGCTATATTTTCTCCTTTGTTCATCTCTTCTAGTTCTCGATTCGTCCGACTTTTCCATTCCCCGTTTTAATATGTAGGACCATATATTCTTCTGAATATTTTCCTTTCAAAAATTAACAGAGCTTCTTCTTCTTTCTTCGACATGTGACAAATTGCATGTCATTAAAATTATTTGTGAAACAAAATATATGGCATTTAGGGATAAATCTGGTCAGTGTGTTGAGGTGGTACAGTCAATTAAATTAATTCTGGAAGATACATAGTTGTGCTCGCTGCGTGTTGTCATAAAATGCGGCATGTTTTCGACATGCTGTGCAGTGATACGTTGAATGTATCTGTTGATAACTACATTTGGTTGGCATGAAACTTGTTATTTATTTCGAGATGTCATATATATCATGTCTTATTTTACTGGGGCTGATTTTGTCAGTGTGTGCACAGTGGTTGTCAGGAGGAGTGTCCCCCCCCCCCCCCCCCCACAAAAAAAAAAAAAAAAAAAAAAAACAACACAACACAACACCCAAAAAACCCCCCCCCCAAAAAAATAAAACCAACAAAAAAAAAAAAAAAATAATACCACCGAAAAAAAAAAACCAAAAAAAAAACAC
>Ga0123354_10003944_pt1 | contig 20768 bp, 17 predicted proteins | sample TergutLab28metaG_2_FD_97872 | JGI IMG/M metagenome (GOLD analysis project Ga0123354, IMG submission 97872) | Labiotermes labralis P4 segment gut microbial communities from Petit-Saut dam, French Guiana - Lab288 P4 | ecosystem: Host-associated > Arthropoda: Insects > Digestive system > Gut ...
AAACATAAAGTCTTCTGGTTGCGACATTTCAAAAATGTTTTTGTAGTCGGAATTGTAAATCTCGGCTCGTTTCAAAAGTTCGCTGTGTTGTGGCGTTACCAAAGTTGTGTTCAAGTGTTCGTAACGTCCAAATGGTACATTAAATTCGCCTTTTGAATTGTAACGAATCATTCCCGAATATGCGGTTTTGTTAATGAAAAAATATAAAAATGCGTCTGAATATTTTTTTTCAGAAAGGTCGTTGAACATATCGCGAATTTGGTAATACAAATTCTCGTTTTTGTCTTCAACTCTTTCATTTGGTGTTTGCTTTTTTAGCGCATCAAATTGTTTGCGATTTGCAACGTAAATTTTTTCTATTTCGTCAAGTTCTTGCCGCAATTTGCTGTAATTTTCTTTTACACCTTTGTAAAAAGCGATAAGTTTTGTGTTTATGTCGTTGATGATTGCTTGCTTAGGTGTCAAATGAAAAAATAATGCACCGCCACCGAAAAATGGCTCAATATATCTGCCTTTGTAGCGAGGAAGATGTCGCTCAATGTTCGGTATTTCGTTTGACTTGCCTCCTCTGTATTTTACTAACGGTTTCATATTTTTATTTGAAATTTAGTCGTGTTAGTGTTTGTTTATACAAATCCATTCCGGGAACATCGTCATACATAGAGGCAAGTTTTTGTCTTAATCCAAAAAGTCGCCTTTCTGCAGCATCTACTAACTGTGAAAAAGTTGTAACATATACTTTGCCTTCATCGCTCTCTCCTATTTTGATAATTTTTTGTATATTATCTGAAATATTATCTCCTACAACAAAAGCATTTATTCTTGCTCCGCTAAATGAGGATATTAAATCCGTAGAATAACCTTGAACTTGATATACTTCTTCTCTTGTAAGTTTAAAGCCGCCTCGCTTTAATTCTATTATCAAAATCTTATTGATTGTAGGTAAATTTGTTTCTGCGGAAAATTCCTCTGTCCCTGTAATTGCAATTGTTGAATTTTCAAAACATACAATATCAGGGCGTTTTTTATATTTTATATCTTCACGTTGAATGGCTTTATCTTTAAATAAAGTGCCTATAACTGTTTGTAATTGACGATTTGATATATATTCTGCGGATTCATATTCGGGTCCAAATAGCCATCTTGCCTCTGTTATTAATGGGTGTAATATGTGCAGTTCATCAATGGTTTTATCGGTTGAAAGTTTTCTAATGGCTTCGATTACTGTTAATCTCTTGTCAATTTCATTCAATACAGTCAAAGCATCTTTTACAGTCCATTTGTTAAGCAATTGATTTAATCCTTCGATGTCTTCTTCATTCAATAACGCAATTTTTTCCAAAAGTTCTTGCCCACTTTTGCTTTTCTCTAAATTAATTATTGCCTCAACTGCAAGATTTACAGACTCTTGTTTTGCTTTTGGTGCAGATAATGAGATATTTTCAATGACTTCGTCTATTTCGTAAAGCATTAATGGAGAGGCATTTTTTAATTTATCTTTAAATTCCTCTTTTATTATTTTTTTCGTTTCATCAAGTGAGGAACGTGCTATTTCTGATAGTTTTTCATTTACATAGTTTGAAACTTCATCATAAACTTTTTGCATAGTTTCTGTATTTTTGAAACCCGACCAATCCTCTTTTATTTCTTCTTCCAAATCGTTAGTTGAAATTACAACCGTGTATTTTTTTGCTTGTGTTGTGCGACCGTCCAAAACCATTTCTTGCCCCAATAACCACGAAGGCTCTCCAACTAATCTACCACTTTGCCAAAACGCAATACCTTGATATATGGACTTTCTTAATGTTTTTTGAGAATCAATGAAATATGCTTCTAATGAGATTGTTGTTTCTGGTACATTTATCGTTGCTTTACCACTACAACCCTTCAAATCTTCTAATTGTAATACTTCACGATTAATTTCTATTATGAATTGTGGGTCGTGTAAAAATTTTGCAGTAATAATATCTCTAATTCGCTCAATATTTGGTAAATTTTGCTGAACAATAACCTCTAATCTTGTTCCGTGAGCAGTTTTGTCAGTATCATTTTCGTCTTCATTGGTAACTGCAATAGGTTGCCCTTTTATTTGTGTAGTAACTGTAAGCGTTAGTGTTTTACCGTCTTTTTTTGTTTGAATGTAATATTCGTTATCATTGAAACATAATAATCCGTGTCTGCCAACACCGTTTCTTCCATAGGCAAATCTTGTTCCTTCTATACCGATTGGAAAAATGACTTTTTTGCCTTGGTGTTTAATACGATTATAGCGTAATTTCATCCAACGATTATGAAAATCATCTTTTGACATACCTACTCCATCATCTTCTACTATCAATTTTTGATTTTTATCGCTTGGAATAAATATTTTCACCTCTGTAGCGCCTGCATCCCAAGCATTAGCAACTAATTCCGTTAATGCTGTTTCGGGCTGATTTACAATGCCGCCCAACGACCTAATTAAATAATCGTCTTCAAACAGTGAGCCATATAACATTGGTTTGTCTTCCATACTTATTTGATTTTGTTATATTTCACTCTTTTTTCTGCTACTTTCAACGCATCAAAAGCAACGCTTTCGTCTGCAATCTCATAAACAACTTTGTCTGCAAGCCAAGTTATGAGTAAATCTTTTTCAGGGATATTGAAATATTGTGCAAGTTTTACAATATGTTCTCGTGTTGCTTTGCGCTCTCCACGCTCAATTCGGCTCAAAATGGCTTGGTCAATATCAAGATAAGCGGCAACCGTCCGCAATGGTAATTGCTTGTCTATTCGTAAGTTCCGTATTATTTCGCCTATGCTGTTCATTTTGTCAAATCCATTTTGATAATTTTTGGCAAAGATACAATATTTTTTCTTTTTTCAGATAGTTGTCAGAAAAATTTTATCCACATTCAATCAAACATTGTCTTCTTGTGTCCGCTTGTATTAGGGTGGTGGGTGGGCAGAGCCGAAAAATGGCGAAGCCTATTTTTGGGCGAGGGTTGGCGGTGCGGTGTGAGCGAAGCGAACACGGCAAAAGCCAACTATTTATAAAATATCTTTGATTCATTCTTACCTCTATTTTTTAATCATTCATTTTTTTCGAGTTTCGCGATAGTTGTCAGTAACGCTTTGTCTTTTTTCGCTTCCCAATCGCACTGCGCTTCCTGCATTGCACACACCATGAACATCGCCGGTCCTGGCGCCAATTCCGCCGCGCTCGGCGCCGCAGCATCCGGCGGAAACGAATGGGCAAAGCGCAATATGCCGTTGCGCAGACAACTACGGTTTCCGGGCATGCGGATGGCGCGGCGTTTACCAATTGGTACGAATATGCCGGCGCGCCGGTCAGGATAGTTATAAAATCCGATCCAAACCTGTGTGGCGGCATGGCATCCATAAGCTTTGACGAACGAACTATCTCCGGCCGGATCGTAAACACAGCGGATGTTATTCGGACGAAAGCGACTCAGGAAAAAAAGGCGGGCACTTATGTGGCGAATGTCGTGGATGAGAATGATCAGGTTACGGATTTTCCGATAGGGACGTACACCTATGCATTTGAGCCGGATATGGATGTTTCCATTGACGGCGCACTGGCCGTGCCGTCGGTTATTTCCCGGCTTCAGGACTCTACATACAACGGCGCCAACGGGTCGGTGCAGATGTTTATGGCGTCAAAAGCACTGACGAACCCAACGCCGGACAATCCCCTGTATGTTCCGCATATCATTTCAAATATGAATATATCGCTGGACTTTACAAAAGCCCCGGAATATCTTGAATCCGACAGTCGCACGCGCGTAAATATGGAGGGTGAGGACGGGAACCTAAGTAATACCATTTATAAATACGTGCTGGCGACCGCGCCACAGGCTAATAATCTGCGGTACTATTTTTCGTCTTCGGAAGTGGCGCTTTGCGCGACGGACGCCGTGAATAATTGGATTCTGGCAACATCAACAGGATATACAAAGTATCTGGAGAGCGTGCATAATGTCTTGGATGCAATTACCGGCGGATACATAGTCATGGTTGGGGACCAGGTCGTATTGTTGGTTGCGGATTTGAAGGGCGCAAAAATGCGCTAAGGGCATCATACTGACAATTTTGTAACTTAAAAAATTGTTAATTGTTTAATAACTTTTTATATACAAATACAGCCCACGACGAAAAGGATTTTTAAAAAACTTGTTTATTTGAAGAATATGTCTTATCTTTGCGTCCCTGTTTTAAGTAAGAAATAAATAAACAAATAAATAAAAGTCATGAAACGGACATTTCAACCTTCCAACCGGAAAAGAGTAAACAAGCATGGGTTCCGTAGCCGGATGGAGACAGCCAACGGACGTAGGGTATTAGCTTCCCGCAGAGCAAAAGGACGGAAAAAACTAAGCGTATCCGACGAATTCAACGGATAAAACCAGTGGAACTTGATATAAAAGGGAATAAATCGTAAGGTTATTCCCTTTTTATGTTGTATCAATTCTTTTTTGTACTTTTGTGGATTGGTAAAAGATTCGTTGAACATTAAAATAATCGATATAATTGATAACATGGAGAAACGATCTATTCTAAAAAATATTTTCTTCAGGAATCTGTTAGGGCTGATTCTTGCTTCTATTCTGTTAATGGTTCTTGTTTTAATTTGGTTGAGTTATTACACGCGACACGGGAAAACAGTAGAAGTCCCGGACGTAAGAGGTTTATCAATTGAATCCGCCGCCCCGTTTTTTACCGGTAGAAATCTTAGCTATTTAGTTGTCGATTCGGTATTCATCAAAAATGCAACTCCCGGAAGCATTGCCGAAGCAACCCCTTCTGTAGGTTCGATGGTGAAAAAAGGACGAACAATTTATCTGAAAGTAATTTCCTATTTGCCTCAATTAGTTACAATCCCTGATGTGAAAGATTCTTCGCAGCGGCAATCTCTTGCCAGACTCCGTTCGTTAGGATTCGAACATATTGAAGTAAAAATAGTTCCCGGCGCATACACAAATTTAGTAGTGGGATTGGAAAGCAAGGGAGTAGCAATAGAAGCAGGACAACACATTCCCGCCGACACTCCTTTATCATTATTGGTAAGCTCCGGATCTAATGATATTATGCTTTTAGACAATCCGGCCGATTCCAGTCAAGTTAGTTCGGATGATTCTTGGTTCTAAAGCGCATGGAAAACCGGGTTGAAAACATTGGCGATTTACAGGAAGAACCTAAATTTACTGAAGATTCGGAAGATGAGTTTTACGAGCATTTCCGTTTTGTAGCCACTAAAGGTCAAAGTCTTTTACGCGTTGATAAGTTTTTAGTCGACAGGATTGAAAATGCATCGCGAAACCGGATTCAGTTGGCTGCCGATGCAGGATTTATACGCGCAAACGATAAGCCGGTAAAATCGAACTACAAAGTTAAGCCCGATGATGTGATTTCGGTGGTGATGGATCGTCCCCGTCGAGAATTGGAAATTATTCCGGAAGATATTCCCCTGCAAATTGTTTACGAAGACGACGATGTGATGGTCATAGACAAACCGCCCGGATTAGTTGTTCATCCCGGTCACGGCAATTACACCGGAACATTGGTAAACGCAATTGCCTGGCGCCTGAAAGATCAGCCCGATTTCGAAGCCAACGATCCGCGACTCGGATTGGTGCACAGGATTGATAAAGACACTTCCGGACTGTTGGTTGTCGCTAAAAATCCGAACGCGAAAACCAATTTGGGAATACAGTTCTTCAACAAAACAACCCGGCGGAAATATATAGCGTTGGTGTGGGGAAATGTAAAAAACGACGAAGGAAGAATCGAAGGAAACATCGGAAGAGATCCCAAAGATAAGATGCGGATGATTGTGTTTCCGGATGGCGAAAACGGGAAACCGGCGGTTACTCATTACCACGTGATGGAGCGGCTGGGCTACGTGAGCCTGATTGAATGCCGGTTGGAAACCGGACGAACGCATCAGATTCGCGTTCATGTAAAATACATTGGGCATACATTGTTTAATGATGAACGCTACGGAGGAAATGAAATATTAAAGGGTAATAATACCGCCAAATACAAGCAATTTATTCGAAATTGCTTCGAGATTTGTCCACGGCAGGCATTACACGCCAAAACGCTCGGGTTTGTTCATCCGAAAACAGGAAAAGAAATGTTTTTCGAAAGTCCGATTCCGAAAGATATGAATCAACTGATAGAAAAATGGAGACATTATATATATGAATAAGAAGAAAAAGATTGCTATCGTCGCCGGAGGCTATTCTTCCGAATTTACCGTTTCGATCAACAGCGCTAAAGGCATTCGGTCATTTATTGATCCGGAACGCTATGAAGTGTATATTGTTTTGATAAAAGGCGATAAATGGATTGTCCGATTGGATGAAGTAACGGAAATTCCAATTGATAAAAATGATTTCGGCTTTTCTCAAGACGGGCTGAAATTTCATTTCGATTTCGCTTATATCACAATTCATGGCACCCCCGGTGAAAACGGACTTTTGCAGGGGTATTTCGATATGATAGGAGTCCCGTATTCTTCTTGTGGCGTTTTAACTTCCGCTTTGACCTTCGACAAGTATTTTTGTAATCAATTCTTAAAGAATTTCGGAGTAAAAACCGCTGATTCCGTTTTCTTACATAAGAACGATCGGTGGGATTCCGCCGCCATTCTGTCGAAGTTGAGATTGCCTGTTTTCGTCAAGCCGAACGATAGTGGTTCCAGTTGTGGCGTAACGAAGGTAACTTCTGCCGATCAATTGCAAGCGGCTATTACTGCTGCTTCCAAAGAAGGAACGGATGTCCTTGTCGAACGTTTTTTGCCGGGAACGGAAGTGACTTGCGGATGTTATAAAATCAACGGTAAAGTAACGGCTCTACCGGTAACAGAGGTCATCAGCAAAAATGATTTTTTTGATTTTAATGCAAAATACACGCCTGGAGGCGCCGAAGAGATTACGCCGGCTCGTATCTCTCCTCAATTAACCGAAGAAGTTCAAGCGCTGACTTCCAAGATTTATGATTGGATTAAGGCAAAGGGTATTATTCGTATTGATTACATCATTTCTCCGGAAGGTGGAATTAATATGCTGGAAGTAAATACTACGCCGGGAATGACTGCTACCAGTTTTATTCCACAGCAAATCAAAGCAGCAGGTTTGAATATCCGGGATGTTTTTACCGATGTTATCGAAAATGAGTTGAATAAAGAATAATACAATGGAAAAAAATTCGGAGTTTGACGATATTCGTCCCTTTTATGATGATGAAATAGCGCCTGCCATTGAACGATTGCTAAAGAACCGGCAATTTCGGAGGAATGCGCAATCGATGTTTCCACATAAAAATTGGGAACAGGTAGAACAATTGTTGCGATCTTTTACCAATCGGCATGATTTTCAATATACGATAATTAAAGAAGCGGTTCTTGACTTACTTCTTCGAACGGCATCCGGCATTGCTTTCAGTGGATTGGAAAATATATCCAAAACGACGGCTTGTACCTATATTTCCAATCACAGAGACATCGTTTTAGACGCTTCAATCCTCTGCCTTATGCTGGCGGAAAACGAATTTGAGCCGGTTGAAGTTGCTATCGGAGATAATTTATTGTTAGCCGATTGGATTGAAGACATTGTAAGGCTGAACAAGAGTTTTATCGTAAAACGAAACTTACCGCTGCGCCAAATGCTTGAAGCGTCTATCCACCTTTCCAAATACATTCATTTCACGATACAAGAGAAAAACGAATCAATATGGATTGCTCAACGAGAGGGTAGAGCAAAGGATTCTAACGACCATACGCAGGAAAGCGTCTTGAAAATGTTAGCAATGGGGAGCGACAAAACTTTTCTGAAAAGTTTATCGGTATTAAATCTCACACCGACTACCATTTCGTATGAATATGATCCTTGCGATTATTTGAAAGCCAAAGAATTTCAGCAAAGACACTACAATTCCGATTTCAAAAAAACAAAAGAAGATGATTTGCTCAATATGAAAACCGGATTATCCGGATTTAAGGGTAGGATTCACTTGCAAATCGGACGCCCGATTAATCCTTATTTGCTGAACTTAGACGATTCGCTGAGTAAAAATGAATTAGCGTCTCAAGTAGCATCACTTATCGATAAGGAAATTTTCCGGAATTATAAATTTTTCCCGATAAATTATATTGCATACGACCGCCTCGAGGGAAAGGATTTATTTCGGGATAAATACACTTCGGAAGATATCAAAAACTTTGAAAAATATTTTCAAAAGCAATTGGATAAAATAGATTTACCGGATAAAGACATTCCTTTCCTTATTGAAAAAATGGAAGAAATGTATGCTAATCCGGTAAGAAATAATTATGAAACAACGTTCGACGCAGCCAATTATGAGTAAAAAAATCGTATTAAAATGTTTTTTCTGCATCGCCCTCGCAAGTTGCCTCCTTTCTTGCGAAAATAAAGCAATTGATTATGGTTTAGATAAATATTATGTCGAAATCGTAACTGTTCAAAGTGCGACTGTCTTTTTATCGGATGCAGGGAATAAGATTATTGCGACATCCGATGATAACGAAAGGGATTATACTGCAGGCGACAGAGTTCTGTTAAATTACACCTTAATAGAGACGAGCGCTTCCGGTGATTACAATGTCAGGATCAACGGTTCGACTAAGATTCCGCAAGGGAGAATAACATTAGCGGATGATTCTACAATTCAATCGTCTGCAAAAGAACCCATTTTGTTGGAAAGCGTTTGGTTGGGCAGTCATTACCTGAATATGCAATTTTACTTTGACTACAAATCAATAACGCATAAAATCGGGTTGTTAGCCGATTCTACCCGTTTGGACAGCGATACGTTGCGGATGTTTTTCACGCACGATATAAACAATGATCCTCCCGGCTATCCGATTCGCGCCTATCTTTCGTTTGATTTGAACGATATATTAGGCGATCCGGGAAAAGCCCACCCGATTTCGGTGCAAATCAATACAAGCGATTACGGGAATAAAGTCTACACATTTAAATATTGAAGCGGAAAAACAAGAACCCCATTGATACGAAAATTTTATTCATAAAATTTTCGACCGACTAAGTCGTTAAAGAGTCCGGAAACCTTGCCTGAAATGGCTTCCGCATATCGTTTTCCTTTATCTACCGATGCTTTTTCGGGATTTCCGATTCCGGTGTCTTCGGATACTTTGAGCCAATTGCGAGGAATCCAACCTGTTTTTTCATTCAACGATTTTGCCGAAAAAGGTTTGGAAATTCCTTTGCCGGCAGTTGCCAAATCAACTAATTCCGGATAATAGTGCATGATGACCGACGTCTCCATCTCCCCTGCATGATCGTCTTCATTTTCAAAATATTCAGCTCGCGGCTCTACGTTAAATACATCGCAAGCTGCAATGAGCATCTGGGGAAAGTCGACTGTCAAATCGCGAATCATATTTTTGAAATGATTCCCTCCGTGCCCGTTAAGAATAATCAGGGTTTTAATCCCCTGATTATTCAAAGATGCCGCTATATCGGTCAAAATGCTTTTTTGAGTTTCGTACCGGACATGAATACAGAAAGGAAGGTCGCGTTGTCCCGGATTTTGCGAGCCCATAGGAACAAAAGGTAAAATCATTCCCCGAATGCCATACTGTAACAATGCTTTTTCTACCGCGTCTTTTGCAATGGCATAAGAAAAATAACAATCCGTAAGGTAGGGCAGATGATAGTTGTGAGGCTCCGTGGAACCCCAAGGCAAAACGGCATAAGTATACTGATTCTTTTTTATATTGCCGTAATTTTCCAGCGATAAATCAATTCCGTTCATAATTTTTTATTTTTTACTTCAATTCTTTAATTCTTAAATTCTTAAATGCAACCCACGAACCATGTCCGAGAAAACCGATATGTCCTTGTTTATTGGACAAGCCCGGATGGTCTCTTCCATCAATGGTGGATGTAAAATTTTTGCTGGCTTCGGCAATGTCGCCGTCCAAGATTACCGTTCCATTCAAGGTTATTGTAATTCGATTCCCTTTGGCAATCACTTCTTCATAATTCCATTCTCCTACCGGTTTGAGATAACCTCGTTTGGCCGGAATTACGCCATACACCGAACCGTGGTACTGATAAGGATGCAAATCTTTATAAACATCCGCTTCATTATCCAGAATTTGCAGTTCCATTCCCACATACGCGGCATCTCCTTCAAGTGGAGCCCTGATTCCCAATCCGTTATTAGCTGCCGGAGTTAGCTGGAATTCAAAGCGTACCACAAAATCGGAGTATTCTTTTTCGGTATAGAGGTTACCGCTTCCTCCTCTTGCAGGATCGCAAATAATCGTACCGTCTTTGGCATAATAGTCTTGCAAATTGCCTACCCAACCAGCCAAATTCATACCGTTAAATATAGGAACAAAACCTTCTTTCTTTTCGGCATCCGAAACTTCATAAGCTTGGGGATGCGGAATTTCCCTTACATAAAGATCCCTGTATTCCACCCGGCTATCATGTGCCTGCAATTCGATGGCATCTTCCGAAAATATCGGCAACGAACGATCCCAAAAGTTTTCCAGAATTACACGATCTGTTACTAATTGACCGTTTAGATACACCGTAACTTTATCGCCTTCCATCCGGATAAAAAATGAGTTCCATTCATTGATGGGATTATCGGCTACCAACAAAGGAGTAGACTTGTATTTCTGATTGTTGTATAATCCTCCCGACCCGACTTGCGCTCCCACATCAGTACGGGAAGTGTCCCAAATTTGCACTTGCGGACTTCCACGCAGGTAAATTCCGGCATCGCCTTTGGGACCGATTTTCCAATCCACATAAAGTTCTATGTCGCCGTACATTTTAGTAGAACAGAGGTTATCATAACTGCTACCCTCATAGACCAGCATTCCATTTTCCACTTTCCAGTCCTGCCGCATGAGTTCATCGGCTTTCGCCTGCTTATCGGCTAATTGCTTTGGAGTCATTTTGGCTCTCGCAATCGGATTTTCGACCAATCCCTTCCATCCTGTCAAATCTTTTCCGTTAAACATCGATACAAATCCATCATCTTGAGGTAGCGCCGCCAAGTGTTTCAAAACCGCTTGCTTTTGGTAGGCGGCTTCCGGGTCTTTATTCATTTGAATCGCCTTATTTAATAATTCCGTAACGACTTTCCCGTAATATTCGGGATGATCCAAAGCGATTGTAATTACCGCCTGCACGGCTGCTTGCCGTTTATTCTCGTTGGGATCATCCAATAGCGCTCCGGCGGTAATCAAACCGAGAAATGTTCCCGTCTTTGCAATCTGGTTGACTATCTCTGTCTTTTGTTCGGGAGTCTGTGCTATTTTACACGCGTTACGCAATAAAAGTAATTTTTGTTCCGGCGTATTTCCGGACGATTGCACTTTAGAGATAAAGGCAGTCAAAGCCTTGTTGAAATACGGTCCCGAAGGATTATCGGCAGCTATCTTGTAAAGTTGCGGAGTTGCCAAATCGTCTCTCCACTGAGTCAATGACTCGAAAGCAGCTTCCTTCAGATTTGAATCTCCACTGTCGACGTAGCTCATTACCAAGTCCAACGCTTTTTGACCGCCGATCATAGCCAATACGCTCCCGTATGCATAAGGGTTCAGATTGTTGCTATTGTAAGCTTGTTCCATAACAAGTTCGGTCTGCTTATCCTGGCTTTGTCCCGATAGCGCTGAAAAAAAAGCCTGTTGCAATGCGGTAACATCCTCTTTGTTCGATGTGTTATCCAGCAGTTGGGCTATACGCGGAACGTCTTTTACGGCAACCACCGCAGACAAGGCTTTGCAAGCCGCGGAGCGTACATCGGGATCGGTTGATGCTGTTTGTGTGAAAATGACTTCTGCCTGCGGTACGGATCGACGCGATGCCAGCATGTCTAAAAAAGCAACCTTAGCGGGAGAAGTCGCTTGCGGAACGGCATTGGCGATTCCCGTTAAAAGATTATCGCTTTTAATTGCCGATAACGCATCTTTCCCTGCCGTTACCACCGATGGCTGCGTTCCGTTTTTCATTGCTTCGATGATGGGAGTAACTGCTTGTTCCTGACCTAACTTACCGGCAGCGGTCATAGATGCTGCGACTACGTCTGGATTATTATCCTTTAATGCATCTAATACAAACGGTAAGGCGTTTTTATCTCCTGTGACGCCAAAGAAAGCAATGATTTCCGATTTCAACGAGCTATCTGCTTTCTTAGCTTTTTTCAACAAAGCATCCGTCATTTTTGGCGATTGAATTGTTGCGGCAGCCGATAAAGCGGTTGCTCTATATTTTTGATCTTTGCTGTCGAGGGAAGCGAGTATCTCCGGTATGGCTTTTTCGCCTGCAGCGCTTGCATACAGATTAAGCGCCGCACATTTGGCGGCAAGTTGCTCCGGCAGATTCATTTGCTTCAGCAAGTCTTTTCCGGCGTTTGCTACCATTGTTTGCCCTCCTTGATTCAAGCTGTTTTTTAGAAAGAGCAGATACGATCCGGTTGCGTCGATCGGTTCAAAAACATATCCCGATTTTGCCGCTGCATCGGCGAGCGTTTTTTGAGATACAGGGTCCGCTATTTGGGCTAAACTGTATAATGCCGCTTTTTGTAGCACTTTCAGCTTAACGGCATTGGTAAGATCTTCCACTGCTGGTTTATAACGCATATTCCCCAATGCTGCAATCACTGTATTTGCCATGTCGATTCTTCCGGCGCCGGTCGTAGTTTTGATTTTTGTCCGAGCGTCGAGCAGCGCTTTTCCTGCGTTATCGCTACCAATGCGAACCAATACACGGACGGCCGCATCTGCCAAGCGCGTGTTATCTATGTATTGCGCAACTGTTTCTACCGATTCATCTCCGGCTACGTATTGTAACTGAATCAAAAGAAAATCCTTTAATTCGTCGGATTCAACCGTTTGGAGCGCTTTACAAATTCCTCCTGCAACTTTTCCTTTATCGGCAGGATTATTTCCTTGAGATGCATACAGCGCTAATCCGCTGATAGCAATCCGTATTTTAGAATCATCTCCTTGTCCGGGAGGAAGTATTTTAGACGCTAAATTCGGAATCACATTATCCAACCGGATTAATTCCTGCATCAATCGGGTTTGTGTTTCCGTATTCTTTGCAGGTAGCAGCATAACGATATCCGCTATTTTCGTCTCATTGGTTCGCTGGTCATTGATCCGCTGTTGTGCATTTACGCTGAAAGTAAAGCCGCAAATTACCAGGAGAGTAATTATTTTATTATATATCTTCATTTTAACTATTAATTTTTAATTCTCAATTCTCAATTCTCAATTCTCACAAGCTCCACGTAGCTCTCATCGGTTGATGAATCATCGCATTAGCTCCGGCATCATTGATAAACTCCAGCTTAACCGGATCGAAATTCAGCGTCCTTCCCAAGCGGACAGCGATAATAGCCATATTGACCAACGTACAGGAACGGAATCCATTGATTTCATTCAAGGCGAATTTTTGGCGGGTACGTACAGCTTGGTGAAAATCCGTCAATTGTTCTTCAGGATCGGGAAAAGCCGCCAACTTACGTTCCAAATCGGGAATATCGGAACGGAATCCCGGATAGAGTTTACCGTGAGGGCCTTCTATATAGGGAGCGTTTATATCTGCGTTGTCGCCATCCAAAATGATTTTACAACCATCGTCATAAGTCAGTTCAATACGTTTCCAAGTGCCACAGGCATCCGAATCCTGTTGAGGAGCATCGACATCTACCCGTATGGGGTTCGTATTGTCTTTTCCCAGAATATACTGGACAGGATCCATGTAGTGTTGTCCCATATCTCCCAGTCCGCCGCCGTCATAATCCCAATAGCCGCGGAAAGTTCCGTGCACCCGGTGCGGGTTATACGGTTTATAAGGAGCCGGTCCTAACCAAAAATCATAATTCAATACAAGCGGCACCGGTTCGGGTGTCAGTCCTGTTTTTCCTATCCAGTAGAATTTCCAATCGAATCCGGTTGCAGCATTGATTGTTACTTTCAACGGCCAGCCTAACAGTCCGCTTTCCACCAACTTTTTTATCGGTTTAACGGTAGTTCCCATTCCATAAAACGTATCCTTAAACCGGAACCAGGTATTGAGCCTGAATATTTTGCCGTATTGTTGCATGGCTTCTTTCACCCGTATCCCTTCACCGATGGTTCGTGTCATGGGTTTTTCACACCATACGTCTTTTCCCGCTTTTGCCGCGTCGACAGATATAATGCCGTGCCAATGAGGAGGCGTGGCAATATGAACAATATCAATTTCCGGATTAAGCAATAGTTCCCGGTAATCGCTGTAGGTTTTCGTTCCCGCCGGACACAGGCCTAACGCCTGAGCCAAATGGTCTTCGTCAACATCACAAATAGCTATCGTACGCCCGGGATAGGCAATATGTCCTTTCCCCATTCCCCCAACACCGATAATTGCTTTTGTCAGTTCATCACTCGGAGCGATATATCCTACTCCTCCCATCACACGCCGCGGAACGATTGTAAATGCAACTGCTCCTAAGGCTGCTGTTTTCAAAAACTTGCGCCTGCTTTGCTGTGTTTCGTTCATGACTATTTTTTATTTGAAATAATATTAATGATTGATTCCTGCAAAAGTATATAAATCTTATTACATTAACAATCTTTTGACAACATATACAAATAAATATTTTTTTTTCGTATATTTGACGAAAAATATTTCATGGAAAAACCGAAGTTGATTAAAAGAGAGGAAACGGGTCCAAAAGAGGAAAGATGGCGCCGAATGCTTTTTACCAATCCGGGCGTATCTATTCTTTTTTGGCTGTGTGTCTTTGGGTTGTTATTTTTTTATCAGCAAAAGCAACAGGCTTTTCATTTCTATTATATTGAACAAGACCAATTATTTCTTTGGAATTTTACCTATTTCATTTCCTGCTTGATGGAGCCGGCAGGGCTGGCAAGATGGCTGACAGAGTTCTGCGTCCAGTATTTTATTCAACCGTATTATGGCGCACTGATTGTGAGCGCATGGTTTACTTTTATCGGGATATTTACGGCTGCAATTATCAAACGCATTGCTCCTGCTTCCAATATATTTTTATTGAGTTTATTGCCCATCATATTGCTGCTTTATGTACATCCCGATGCAAATTATTATTATAAAGGAACTGTGGCTTATATGTTGATGTTGCCTGCTTTGTATGGGTTTTTTTCTATTAAGCGAGAGGTAATCCGCATTGTTTATGCAACCGTGTTCGGAATATTGTTGTTTTGGTTTGCCGGTGCGGTAGCTTTCCTGTTTGCAGTATGTGTCTTGATTTGGGAATTGCTCAACCGTTTTTCTCATGCATACCGGTTTATTATTCCGGCTTTATTTGTAGCTGGACTGGCTCGGTGGAGTGTTCATGCAGCGCTGGCCGGCGAATACCGTTTTCTTCTTCTGCCTGACGGCTATTTCAATTACCATCTACATGCGGGAATTGTGATTTACTTTTCTTGGTTTTTTCTTCCCCTTCTTTTGATTTTATGCCGGTTCTTGCGCCGCAGGAAACCTGTCGGAAGCGTGCGTAAATATATAGAGTTGTCTTTGCAGTTGTTATTGGTTCTGATTGTTCTCCGGTTAAGTACAAGCAAATATGTAAGCCACGATGCGGGTTTCTATGAGGAGTTGGATTATTATATGCGTACTGAGCAGTGGGATAAGCTAATTAACCGTTGTGAAGGAAAAGAAATCAAGAATTATCTGTATTTGTGTTGCCTGAATGTGGCATTAGCCGAAAAAGGAGCGCTTGCCGACCGGATGTTTTCGTTCAACCAGCGAGGAGTGCAAGGTATTTATGTGCCTTGGAATCAAACGTCGCAACTATCGGTTTTATTAAGTGATGTTTATTTTTCGATGGGACATATTGCATTAGCCCAGCGAATGGCTTTCGAAGGCAACGAGAGCGCGCCGAATTCACTCGGTCCGCGCACATTGAAACGATTAGTACAGACCAATATAATCTATGGATTTTATCCTGTCGCCGAAAAATATCTTGATTTGTTGGAACAGACAAAGTACTACAGGAAGTGGGCGCACGAACACCGCCGGTTTTTATGGAATGATATAGCCGTAGAGAAGGATTCCTTGTTGGGCATGAAACGCAAATGTATTCCGGCAGAAAATCTGCTTTCGGAAGTAAAAGGTTTGTATGTCGATTTGGAATGTATCGCCAAGCAGAATCCGGCTCATCGAGCATCGATCCAATATGCGGGAGCTTTATATTTGCTTTCGAAGGATGTTCTTACTTTTAAAGAATTTGTTGAAAAATACTACGGTACGGATGTATTACCTGTGTTGCCAAAATCTTTTCAAGAAGCTGTAATTATATTATCGGAACAGGATCCTTCCTATATGGAGCGATACGATATCCCATTGTCCGTGCTTCAACGATTCGCCAATTTTAAGAAACAGGTGTTAAATTATAAAGGCAATACTTCGGCATTACCGGGTTTACTGAAAAACGGATATGGCGATACTTATTGGTATTATTATCTATTTAAATAAAAAAGTCAAATTGAGAAATGATATGATAAAATCTGTAATAAATATTTTTCCGCTAAAAGGATCTTTTTTAGCTATTTTACTTGTATGGGGAATCGCTTCGTGTTCTGACGAAATTCACATTACAGGCGCTCTTGATACATCGCCCTCAATTTTTCCGGATTATAAGGAAGTGACCATTCCATATAATATAGCGCCCCTTCATTTTAAATTAACCGATTCTTGCAACTACGAGAAAGCGCAAGCTATTTTCGAGTTGGAAAAGCAGCAAATAGCGGTTAAAGCCAAGAATGGACAATTTTCAATTCCGTTTTCGTCGTGGAAAAAATTAATGAAAGATGCTTCGGGGCATACGCTACAAGTGACAATTCAAGTGAAAAAGCAAGGTGAATGGGTCAGCTATCTTCCTTTTGAAATTTTTGTTGCGCCGGAACCTATCGATCCCTATATTGCTTACCGTCTGATTGAACCGGGGTATGAAATATGGAACGAGATGGGTCTTTACCAACGTTGTCTCGAAAATTTTACCGAAAGCGTTATCATCAATAATAAACGAACCGGCTACAACTGTATGAATTGCCATTCGTTTTGCATGCAAAATCCGGATAAAATGCTGTTCCATGTCCGGGCGGCTTATGCCGGCACGATTCTGATAGATGGCAATCATATTGAAAAGTTGAATACAAAAACCGACCGGACCCTATCGGCATTAGTTTATCCTTTTTGGCATCCGTCAGGAAAATATGTCGCATTTTCGGTGAATAATACAAAACAAATTTTCCACACCACCGATCCAAACCGTGTCGAGGTCTTGGATCTTGCTTCGGATGTAGTTGTGTATGATGTGAATAAACATGAAATTTTGACCGATTCGCTTTTGTCTTCGAAAAGCGTTTATGAAACCTTTCCCGCTTTTTCGCCGGACGGGAAAACACTGTTTTTCTGTTCAGCGGATACCTGCTTGATGCCGGACGAATATAATCAGGTGAAATACAGCTTGTGCGCTATTTCATTTGATCCCGGAAGCCGCCGGTTCGGCACGACTGTCGATACGATTTACAATGCAAAATCAACGGGAGGGAAGAGCGTTTCTTTTCCGCGAGTTTCTCCGGATGGAAAATACCTGATGTTTACGCTGTCGGGCTACGGGAATTTTTCAATTTGGCATAAAGATGCCGATTTGTATATGATAGACCTTCGAAGCAGGAAAATGATTCCTTTAGACACGTTGAACAGCAACGATGTCGAAAGTTATCATTCGTGGAGTAGCAACAGCCGCTGGGTAGTGTTCAGTAGCCGCCGGATAGACGGGCTTTATACACGTCCATACATTGCGTACATCAATTCCGAAGGCGAACCTTCCAAACCTTTTTTACTACCGCAAAAAGATGTCGATTTCTATCATCGTTTTATGAAGTCATACAATGTTCCTGAGTTTATCACCGGCAAGGTGAAGCAAAGCACATTCGATTTAAGCGAGAAAGCGATTAATGATAAAGGGAAAGAAGTAACCGTTCATTCGGCTAACAACTTATAAGCATCCTGTTGCGCCCGCACCTGTTTTGTACGTTTGCTTTGCGCCGTCTTGAACACATTTTGCATCCTTTCATCGACAAAACAAGCTTTTACGTTATCATTTAGCTGAATATCCAGTATCTTAATAATCGTTCGCTTGATTTTTTTATCTAATACCGGAAAAGCGGTTTCGATACGGCGGTATAAATTTCGTATCATCCAGTCGGCTGAGGTTATATATATATTCTCCTGCCTGTTGTTATAAAAATACCATATTCTGGAATGCTCCAGAAACTTATCCACAAGACGGGTAACCCTAATGTTTTTGCTATACGGCTGGTTGGGAATAATACATGATATGCCGCGTACAATCAAATCTATTTTAACTCCGGCTTCGCTTGCTTTGTATAATTCGTCAATCATGTCATTGTCTTGCAGCCCATTCATTTTTAATATAATGTGCGCCTTTTTCCCTTTCTTGGCGTTTCGGATTTCTTCCTGAATTTTTCGTTTCAGATTGGGTATCATATTGAATTGTGTTACCCAGATCGTATTAAATATCACATCGATATTTTGCGTTTCCAGCACATTAAATAATTTCCTTATCTCGGAAGTAATTTTCCGGTTGGAAGTAAATATCCCGATATCAGAATATAATTTCGCCGTTTTTTCATTGAAATTACCGGTGCTTAAATAGGCATAAGATTGCCGGACATTATTTTTCACCAAAGTTTTTTCAATCACTAAAGCCACTTTGGCATGAACTTTCAATCCCGGAATACTGTAAATAATCTTTATTCCGGCATCTTTCATCAGCTGAGAAGTAACCAGATTGTTTGCTTCATCAAAACGGGCTTTCAATTCGACGAAAACAGTTACTTTTTTACCGTTTTTCGCCGCATTAATCAGGTTATTGATGATCTCCGAATTTTCGGCGACCCTGTACTGGGTAATCATAATTTCTTCTACGTTGGGATTAGCGGAAGCTTCCGTCAGAAAACGAATAAAATAATCAAAGGTATGGTAAGGATAAAATAAAAAAATATCTTTTTTCCGAATAATGGGGAATAACCAATAACTCTGATCCAATTCCGGAATCCGTATCGGAACAATCGACTGGGCTTTCAATTCTTTTCCAACCGGATTGGGCAACTTGATTAAATCTTCCAAATTCAGGTAGCGGCTGTCGGGAATTAAATCTTTCTTATGAATACGGAACATTTCGCGTATGAATTGCAAGCAATCGTTCGTCATCCGTTTATCATAGACAAAACGGCTTAAATCGCCTATTTTCCGTTTCCTGACTTTTTTCTTAATTGTTTCGAGCAAGCTGGTTTGCGATTCGTTATCATCTATGAAAAAATCAGCGTCGCGGGATACTTTAATATTATAGCATCCTTCTACCTGATAGCCGGTGAAAATCTCAGACATATTGGCTGAAATCACATCTTCAGCAAACATATAATAATATTTCCCGCCAATGGGCGGAAGTTCTATGAAGCGGGGTATTTTTTCATAAGGCGTTTTAATAATGGAATAAAATCGCTCGCCGGTCTTGTTCTTTTGCAATTGAATAATTTGGTACAAACGTTTATCGCGGATAAAAAAACGAACTTCATTTTTTAACAATAAAACAGGTTGAAGAAAAGGAAAGATTTCTTCCGCAAAATAGGTTTTGATAAATTTTCGATGTTCCGGTTTCGGTTCGTCATTCATGTAAATAATAATATTTTGCCGCTCCAACTCCGGAAGTATCCGGAGTTGAAAAATTCTAAAAAACTCCTGCTGCTGTCGGGCTACTTCCGCATTGATTGCTTCAAGAATTTTTTCATCCTCGGATGTATCTCTTTTCTCGCCGGCTTTCTGCAAAATATCATTTCGATAGTCAGCTACTCTGATTTCATAAAACTCTTCAAGATTAGAGGCATGGATTGATAGGAACTTAATTCTTTCATAAATAGGCAAACGCTCATCTTCCGATTCAAGAAGAACGCGGTAGTTAAATGATAACCAACTGATGTCCCGATTAAAATAAGAATAAGCCAGTTCCATGATTTTTTTTTATTCTTACGCGTAAATGCATGCAAAAATATTAATTTTGTTCCATAATTCAATGATTTTATGGTAAAAATTGGTGTTCTTTCAGATACACATGACTATTGGGACGATAAATTTATCGATTATTTTTCAGTATGCGATGAAATATGGCATGCCGGAGATATTGGCAGTGAGGAAGTTTTGAACCGGTTGGAAATGATTAAGCCGGTGCGGGCGGTTTATGGAAACACGGACAGTTACTTGATCCGGTTGCGCTGTCCCGGAATTCTACAATTTAAGATTGAAGAAGCGGCTGTTTTCCTGACGCATATCGGCGGCTATCCGGGAAATTATGCAACGCAAGTCAAGAGGAAAATATATGCCGATCCCCCTACCCTCTTTGTTTGCGGTCACTCGCATATTCTCAAAGTGATATATGATAAATCATTGAAAATGCTGTGTATGAATCCGGGCGCCGCAGGCATTTCCGGTTTTCATCAGGTTCGCACTCTCCTCCGGTTTGTAATCGACGGTAGTACAATCAAGGATTTGGAAGTGATAGAACTCTTAGCTTCTAAAGTTGCGAAGTGAAATCTGTTAAAAATCCTATCTTAATTTTAATACATCGCCTTCAGTCGGAATATAATCCCAATCCTTTTTATTCATTTTGTACAAATTCTTCATCCGGATTCCATACAATTG
>Ga0123354_10003945_pt1 | contig 20762 bp, 13 predicted proteins | sample TergutLab28metaG_2_FD_97872 | JGI IMG/M metagenome (GOLD analysis project Ga0123354, IMG submission 97872) | Labiotermes labralis P4 segment gut microbial communities from Petit-Saut dam, French Guiana - Lab288 P4 | ecosystem: Host-associated > Arthropoda: Insects > Digestive system > Gut ...
CCACTCAGCCTCGTGAGCCTCGTGAGGTCAATTGAGGAGCTACTTGAATGAAAAAAGTAGCGGCTCCAGGTCTAGAAAACAGAGATTAACGGCTGTGGGGACCCGTTGCGCTGACCACGTGACCCCTGTATCCGCAAAAGTTGGCACTAACTTCGCCGACCGGCGGCGGCCGCTCTGTCGGTATAGTCCGCATGCGGACTAAGGCCACGGAGTTTAGTTTTTTAGTTTTATGTATGAGAGTTCTCATAAAACCGATTGTAGTAGTTGTTGAGACGTATCGCTCTCTTCTATTACGTAAAGAATTTTATCGAACGTTTTTCTTTCGGTTTTCCGTTTGTGCACGACATTATTGGTGACAATCAATGTGAATGCTCAGCTATTGATTTAGCCTAAATCCGGCGGTCTTCCAAGATTAGCTCGTGAATTTGATCAATAATATGCGGGTTGGTCACTGTTTTGATTCGTCCAGGGCGAGGTGCATCACAGGTGGAAAACCACCACGTTTAAACAGGACCACCCAATTTTTGACGGTGGCATACGATGGTGCATGTCCCCCTAATGTTTCTATCAGAATGGCGTGAATTTCCTTCGGCGCCTTGCCTTGCAAAAAAAAAAACTTGACGACAGCTCGCGTCTCCATGTTGTTGAAATCGAGCGCGTCGCCTGACATGCTTCCTTTCAGCCTCTGTAATAAGAGAAGACTTGCAATTCGGCACATGAACAGACCCCTCTTTCCAACGAAACTATCGATACCGTCCTACGATATCGAGAAGTAGGTCGGGCTAAGGACTTACCAGCACCCCCTCGTAAGTGTGGTATGTCCGAATGCTTTTGTCATCGCTTTATTGTGTGTAATTGGGAAGGACAAAGAATCCACGAAAGTTTGTAACTGAATGGGAACCATCATTTTGTGTTCTCCGGTACTGGCTGTGACGGTTAACTGGGGAAGAAATATAAATAGAAGCTCTGGTGCTCCCAGTGCTCAGGATAGGGACGGGTGGCGGGCACTTGTGAACGCGGTAATGAACCTTTGGGTTCAGTAAAATGCGGGGAATTTCTTAACTAGGTGAGAACCGGTTAGCTTCTCAATAAGGACTCTACTCCATGGAGTGAGTGAGTAAGTAAGTAAGTGTGTAAGTAAGTGAGTGAGTGAGTGAGTAAATAAGTAAGTAAGAAGTTAGTAAGTAAGTACGTAAGTTAGTAAGTAAGTAAGAAAGAAGTCCCTAGTATCGAGATGTGTCTAGTAGTAAATATAAAGCAAGTCACTTTTTATATTCCTGTATAATCAGCACGTGTAAGACAAAAGAACAATATAACGATATGTAACTAATGCTTTAAAATGCGTACAGATATAAAATAAAAAATAAAAAGTGAAGTAAAATGAATTGGTTAGAGGTTCTTTAGGGCAGTGAAGGGGTTAATTATTTTGGAAATAAGTTTGGAGATGAGAACTGTACTGTGTCTAGTTTAGTGGTGTGAGGTGAAATAGAACTGTGGGAAATGTAAATGGGTTTCGCCAAATGAGAGGGTAGTGAAGTGTAAATGAGAGGAAGTGAAGTGTCGATAAGTGTAGTGAAGCGTGGTGAAGTGTAGCGACGTGTTGCAGTGTAGTGATGGTCTTAGTATTAAGGTGTCCCAACATTATTAGAAGACATATAGACAGTATAAAGTTACTTATTATATATTCTTCAGGTACTATTTTTTATCAATTTATATATGGTTGTATTCCTGTTTAATACTGTAATTTATGCATTTTTATTGTTATGTCTATGTATACTTATTTATGTTTATGTATTTTCATTGTACCAGCTGGCACTCTTCGGCTACCCTGACTGAGGGTTTTCCGTGCTTTTTCCTCAGTCTTAAGGCATATGCCAGGGTAAAACTCGCAAAGATGGGGCACGGCCCTCACTCCTTTAAATGTTTGTATTGTTCTGTGTATTATTTGTTTTGTGTCGTTCTGTGTAGCGTTTTTGTGAAAATGTGTACTGTTCTGCTGTCACCGGGTGGCTACCCAATTACAGTCAACAAATATATCATATCATCAAAGTTCAAATACGTGGGAAAGACAACATTTGCAATCACAAAAGAAATTACTGTAAAAGGAGATGAAATTCGGGATATTCGCCTCCGACTCATTTTCTTTCCCTGTGCTGTAAAATGACGCAAAGGTGAAATGTAGAGATTTGTAATTCTGCCTTTTTCATTGTTTGGGTGTAGAACTTGGTTTAAGAGAATTGACTGAGGGAGTTTGAGAACAAGGTGCTGAAGAGAATGTTTGGGCCAGAGAGGAATGATTTAATACAAGGCTGTAGCACTTTGCATGCTGAGAATCTTCATGTTTTTATATCCTCCCTAAGTGTTGTTAGGAATAGCCTGTGAAGGCGATGAGATTGGCAGATTATGTGGCATGAATGGAACGGAAGGGAAATTCGTAGGAAATGTCAATAAGAAAACCTGAAGGAAAGAGATCACTTGGAATATCTAGTTGACTGTGTGATTGTAATATTTTTATTAAAATAGACCTGAACACACTGAAGACATAAGAATTATGATTGCAGACTGGATTCATCTGACTCAGGATAGGGAGCAGTGGCGGAGTCTTAAACTTCGGGTTCCATACATCTGGCTTTTAGGCGCGTTCGCAAAATTACCAAAAGCGACTATTAGCTTCATCATGTCTGTCTGTCGGCCTGTCGGTCCGTCTGTCCACATGCAACAACTCGGGCACACTGGACGGATTTCCATTAAATTTTATATTTGAGTATTTTCCAAAATCTTTTGAGAAAATTCAAGTTCATTAAAATCTGACATGCATAACGGGTACTTTACATGAAGACCAGTATACTTTTTTGATCATATCTCCCTCTTTTGTTCTTAGAATGAGAAATTTTCCAGACAAACGTAGAGAAAATCAATACACCCATTTTATGTTCAGTAGCTTCCCCCCCCCCCCCTCCCCCTGAAGATCGTGAAAAAAATGTAGTACCGCAGGTCAGGCCACAGGTGACAATATGGCGCATGCGCATTCCATGCTGGATTCCCAAGTCTACAAACACACTCAGAATATCTAGTACTTAATTTCTGTTTCCCCCACTGCAACAATGGTAGCACAAATGCGCCTCATTTTACTTTATACATACTTTGCCTGTCATGTTTCTTCTTTGTCTGAGCAACTGTTAGCATTTGAAGGCGAATGTGGCTACACTTTCAGAGTACCGCCACTGTGCAAAGTTTCTGGTCCCTTGGAGCAGGTGAACCTGAATATTGCGGGGACCTAATGAGTCACGAAGTTTTTTTTTTTTTGGAAGAAGACATCATCTTCAAGCGTTGTTATTTTTTTCGTGCGAAGAAATCTAGATAACCCAATGAGGTATTGATTGAAGCCAGGCACTTCACTGAGCCCAGTTCCTAGCGGCGTAGCAAACTTCTCTCTAGAGGAAAAGAAGCTCAAGAAAGGTCAGACGGGGAGGGCGGATAAGGAAAGCAGGAATTTCGGATTTGCTTGCACAACATACCTTAGTTGATTAAAGGCTGCATATAATTATTCATATATGTTGATTACTTAATGGCCTTGGCTTCACAATTTTTGTAAATGGCATATTTTTGAGCGAGAAAGATTTCATGAAATATTTGCTGAGGTGAAGGTTGTCTAATGACGTAACAGCTGCAGCAGTTATGTGTTTTGAATAATACGCAGAGTGATGGGGGTTGGTAAACTTGAAAGGGCCAGGAAGGAAACGGTGATGGGGTATTTAAAGGTGCTGTATGGAGGCTGAGAGAAGTTACGAACAACCTCAGAGAGAATAATTGGTGCTCTGTCCTGTATTCGCAGCGGGTGCCTCGAAAATGCCAGAGGGGAAATATTGGCGCATTGATCACCGTGCTTGGCGGGTTTTTTTTGGGCGCATTCGTAAAACTGCGGAAAGCCACTTTTAGCTCTGTCATGTCTGTCTCTCCGTCCGTCCGTCTGTCGGAATGGAACAATTCTGCTCCCACTGGACACTTTTTCATGAAGTTTCATATTTGATTATTTTTCATAAATCTGTCGAAAAAACTGAAGTTTCATTAAAATATGAGAAGAATAACGGGTACTTTACAGGAAGACCAACATACATTTTTGATCATATCTCGCTCATTTCTTCTTAGAATGAGAAATGTTTCAGAGAGACTTGTAGAGAATATAAAAACACGCGCTTAATGTTCAGTAGCTTCTTCTTCGAAAATTGTGCCGCTTATAAGAGAATGTGGGAAAATATTGTACAGCCGGACATGACACATATGGCGGTATATCGCATGCGCATTGCATGATATATACCTAAGGCCACAAACACACACTAAGAATATGTTATGCTTAATGCTTTTCCACTGCAACAGTGGTTACATGAACGCGACTCAGTGTTATGTTAGGCTACATTGCCTGTCTTGTTATTATTGTTGTTGTTGTTGTTATTCTCCACCCTAAATTTGTTTGCGACACTCCATCACTAGCTTATTTCAAATTTGCTTTTGTTCGAACAATACACATTTCTTTCTTCCTAATAAAACCAATCTGTAGACGTGTCTTACGAGTGTCTCGTGTTTGATATTTTAACCTTTAGACGCCTAATGTCAACTATAGTGGTCGTACCGCACCGCTAACCTCTAAAGTTGCATTTTATATATTTATTCAACAAATATAAGTACTGAATATTTTAAACAAGGTATATACTCTCCGTTTTTTTTCTCTTCAAAATGCAATTTGTTTCATAAGTCTAACGTATTTGGTTCCTGTATTATTCACATTTTATATACAGGGTGTGCTAAAATTAAAAAAATAATTCCGGCGCCAAAAGGTTAAGAGACGCATCTTCGTGTTCAGCTGTATAGTATTAGTCGTGCTTGTTTTGCGGAAGGTCTTGAACTTTTGGCCCTTCGGCCGCTCGTCTTTACTGACTTTTATGGCTTTTCGCAATGTATACAGCCGACGCCTGTATCAGGACCTAAAATATTAGCACCACGTTTTCTTTGCATATTTTTTCCGATCTGTTATTCTCTCTAATCACCCATAATAAGAAGCCGTTTTAATGTGAGTTGCTGACGGCGTCCTTAAATATACCGTGACAAAGCAATGCTTACAGGCGCATTTTTCACTCAAAACGGACTTAACAACATACGAAGTGGGATGCAATAGGCTGCATGTTTCGGCCTATTAAGCCATTATGAGGCCTTTATTAAGAACGTAAGTAAGACAGTGGACACAGAACGTATTAAAATGTTAAGTGCCTTTCTAATGTTCTTAATAACTGCCTGATAATGGCTCAATAAACCGAAATATGTAGCCTGTTTTATTCAACTTTTATGTTGTTTATGACGGCTCATAGTAAAAAAATGTACCATTGATTGAACAACACAACGGTCACTTTACATCTCAAAAGAATATCACTTAGTGCAAAGTTTTGCTATTACAGTCGAACCCGGCTATAACGACATCGGTCTGTACAACACCTCGCTTATAGCATCAGATATTCTGTGGTACCAATTAATTCCTCACTGTTAACCAAAACATTATACTCCTCAGTTATAAGGACACGAAACAGCCAGTCCCTTTTCATGAGGTTATAACCGACTTCGACTGTATTTTCATATAAACTGTGTGTTTTGTCATGTGGTGTCCGTGGCAGTGGGCCTGTATGTTAATATCGTACACTGAAGTACTCTTCACATCTGGGGGAGGTCCTACCTGCAGATCTCGGCCCAATTTTCGGCTAACCTAACTAAGGGTTTTCGTGGTTTTCTCAGTAATTCTTGGACAAGACATTTACAGATTGTTTCAGTATGCCGCGTCCATTTCCGCTATCCTGCATTAAAACCCAGGATTCACACATCAACCACAGTTTAACGCTCTATTCCGAGGAAAACGAACACAGCCCCAATTGCTCATCCATGCAGTCGAGGTGTTTTATTTATCGGGCCATTTGTCATTTTATTTCGGTGAGTTTTGAAGCCTATGAGCAGGAGGATTTTTATATGGGTATAGAATTTAATAATAAATATTTTATTCCAAGGTATTACTACGGAATAAATGCAACATATTAAATACATCTGAAACCAGATATGCCGTTTGGTCTTGAAGCGTTAAAGTTATCACTCTCTATGTCGTGAAGGCTTATAGCAGGAGGAGCGGTATAGCTCCACCAATTCTTAAGCTGGACACTAGATGGAGGTTATTGGTCAAATTGGTGCCTCTGCCGTCTAAGGCTCAGTGACTGAACCACACGCAGCTGTCAAATATTTGGCTGGGTGGGGTCCCAGTGTCGGAATACACGTCTAGGAAAAGAGAAACATTTATTGCCTTTCCTAAGAATCGAACCCTGATCCTTCAACCTGTAGCCTAAAATAAATTTAAATTTGTAGAGTACTGGTTATTTCTAACACTTTGCGAAGTGAAAAATGGCTTTAATGCGGAGAGAAGAGACGACATATATCCTTCAGAAATGGAGTTATCAAGAACTGTCAGAGACGTGCTTTTTCATGTATGACGAATAATGATGAACTTAACATAACGTAACATAACATAAGGTAGTGCATAGAGCTGTGGATGGGCATTCTGGACAGAATGAGAGATAAATGTTTTTCAGAATGCATTCTTTAACTACCAGATTTGGAGAAGAAGTGATAGTGACTGATCAGGTAAATATTGTACTGAAACCACAGGCTTTCATTGTACAATTGAAAGACAGTAGAGGATTAAATTAGTTCCAAATCCAATATTTTTCAATTTAAACATACATCACATTATCCTATTTAAAAATAAACTAAACTGTGTTTGTTTTTCGTTTGTTATTTTGTATTACAAACAGCAGATGAATTTGTGTTGAGTATACAGTGAAACAACCTTTTATTTCGGTCACAGTGTTATGGTAGATGTAACGTGTTACGGTACTACATCAGTATTGCATGCGGCTGTACAATTCTTTTTCTGTTACCGAGTACGGACTTTCAATTATGGGAAGCATGTCGCAACGTGCGAGGTTGGAATGACATATGGTGTGCTGGTATATCCACCGTTCCTTCTTGGTTAGCACTGTGACTGTATAGAACTGTCATCGCAATTTTGACGAATGGCGACACAGTATAGGAAGCTACACAGTTGCCCGTAATCATGTGCACCAGTTTGTTCAATTAACTAATTTTAGGTTACAGAATTTCGGAAAAGGAATACTTTTCATGGCGCCCTTGCACGAATTTTGTGCTTCAGTTTCGGTCCAAAGCATATTTGAACCCTTACAGTGCCATTTCTTTCCAGGTGTTTCTGCACTAACTTCTCTCTGCTGTTTGAAGGTCGCATTTGCGTATTTGTAAGGCTATAGATGCAATATAATTGAGAGTCTTCTTTGTTTCGTTTTCTCATGTTCTTCTTTTCCCTTCTCTTCTTTCACGCCTTCCTCTTCTGTTCTCATAACGCTTCCACATAACTAGTTTTAGCACGAGTGTTTCTGAATGACCTTCCACGTTAATGAGGGTGTTAGGAGCTCTTCTGTTTGCGTTTGTAGGAAAAATGGAAGGGGCGAGACTACGTAGAAAACAGAGTTTGAAGGGACAATGATGTTAAGTCGGATCTTAAGAAATAGAATTTATGTGGCCTAGAATTATCTGACTCGGAATGTGGTTTTGTCGTTGGCTGCTGCGAACATGTCAATGAAACCTCGGGTTCCAAAAAAAGATTTATTGTCTACTGAAGTGGGGTATAGATCTTCACGAATGATCCTGCTCCACACTGTTGGTCCTGAAAGGGTAACATTACACATGAGGTGACTAGGTATTGTACTATGTAATTAGTTTATGCCAGACAATTGTGTTTGTCAGTTTGTTGGTCTATCGCCCGTGTCTTTTGCAGTCATATGACAGGTACAATACCAGTAACTCGTCGTGAAACTTTCTATTCCGTGCATTTTCGTACAGCAATTATGTCTTCAATTTTCCAACTAAATGCATGTATACAATTGAATATTTGTATTGTTTACTAAATGTTTTCTGTACAGCTGTACCTCCACACCCACTGAAAATTGGACACATGTTTTTATGAACTTATTTACTCGGAATAATCCACATTACCACCTTCTAAAATATTTACTATTCCTCCCAAAACACCCTGTATATATATATATATATATGTATATACATGCATATATATATATATGTATATACATGCTCTATATCTCAACCATTATAGCAACCTCAAGATAAGCAGATGGTTTTGAGAAGTGATAAGAATGCTCCCTGAGGATGACACAGTAAGCGCCGAAACTAGACAACAATGAAATATTTATCTCAGTATTTAACCAACTCGATGCACAAAATTTGTTTCACAATAAGTTTTATTTCATGCCTCTGCATGTTTCGAGTACATGTGCTCGAAACATGCAGAGGCATGAAATAAAACTTATTGTGAAACAAATTTTGTGCATCGAGTTGGTTAAATACTGAGATAAATATACTGAGATGCACGGTCAGCAAAACGTAAAAAAAAAAACAATAACAATATTCACTTGTGTATGTGCATTGAGTTGGAAAATTGAAGAGATAATGGTTATCAGTAATTCGGTGTAGGAACACCAGATGGAAGCATAAACATTTAACTTATTCTTTGGTTGGCATTATTGTTTGACAGTTAATGGAAAAACATTACTCCCAGAACACATCAGCAGGCCTGTTGCTGTCTGCTTATGTGCCTCTACATTGCTTGAAGATGTCCGTATTCAGTTTTCAAACATCTAGTGTGCTGTGAGAGGGTACAATGGCAACAAATTCAGACCAAATAGCAGTCTATACAAGAGCAGTGTCTCTGTGGTCGAAAGGGTTGCCTTCAGGCTATTGTTATCATACTTATTCTATGAAGCTGTCTTCCCAGAACTCTTCCAGTTCACTTCGTGAAAATGTAACATCAAAGTGTCCCTTAAGGGCTATAATGTATAAGGGTGGATCGATGGAAATATCTGTGGAAACCGTGACTGCAGATGGGATTTATCAAAATATCCCATTGAATCTTCAACGGGTATATCACTATGAAGCAGTAAATACTCTCGTTCTCTGGACACCCTTGATATATTTCAGGGGTGGGGGCAGGGGGTGTGAGTTATGACAGGACTTGCATTACTGAAATTGCTATTGTGGATGATAGTCGACTGTGATAGCCTGTTACTCCGAAGGCACATTCACACGAGGGGGAAGTATACGCCACAGGGGTATGGGTTTAGTTATCAATCAACGGCATCCCCTCGGGGTCAGTGGAATTTGTCACCACCGCGCTGTTTTCCTCCCATATTATAACAGTTCTCTTTGTATGGCGTTCTACTGTTTTGCTGCGAGGTGAAGGGAATTCAGACCCATCATGTTAACATTGACAAGGCTGCTGTAAAAATGGTCCGCAAGTTGAAAGTTATGTCCATCGGTAATGAATCGAGTTCTGTGTTTGTTTAACATACATGACACCTGTGATGGAAAGCAAACAGTTTATATTGATATCTTAAGTTTCTTCTTTATTCTGAACGTGCTCCACTTTTTAGGCGCTGTCACATGAATCGCGAAAAGAGCCTATTAGCGCCGTCATGCCTGTCCTGTCTGTCTGTCTGTCTCCGAATGCTTCAGCGCGGCTTCTGCGAGAGACGGATGTTTGTAAAGTTAGATATTGGGGATTTAAATCGAATTACCTTCAGAAACTCCAGATCTGATTAAATTCGGGGAAAAAATGACGGGCTGTATACATGAGGACCTAAGTGCGTTTATATTGTTGACAGCAGTATGCAGTATACTGTAACTCGACAACAGTCTAAACTGGAACCCACTGTTACATTTCCGTGGCAACATTGAACAATTTATATTGTTGACAGCTACATTCAGGCCAACAACAGTACAAAGGGAACGTATTGTTGCGTTTCCATAGTAACAGTGGTTAACGCAAACGCCCACAAATTACGTTATACGTAAATTGTCTGTCCTTTTGTTTTATTAATTACATTTTTGTTTTAAATTTTTTGGCTTATTCACAAAAAAAGTGTTACTGAGATTTGTAGATTCTTTCCATTGTTGGTTAAAGCCGCAGTCTAGTAACGGATAAATACTTCGCGTCAACCTCATGTGTTCTGCGCATTTCTCGAGATTAACTCTCACTTCCTCGTTTATGTATAGGAGCTGCTAATGTTTCAAGTGTAATGCGGAAGTAGACGAAAGACAGATTTTATGAAGAATATACGTCACATATGGGCGGGGCATGTAGCACGTATGGGTGAGAAGAGAGGTGCTTACAGGGTTTTGGTGAGGAAACTTGGGGAAAGTGCCATTTGGAAGACCCAGACGTAGATGGGAGGATATTATTAAGATGGATCTTAAGGAATTGAGAAGGGGAGCAAGGAGTGGATTGATCTGGCTCAGGATAGGGACAAGCGGCGGGCTCTTGTAAAGGCGGTAATGAATCTTCGGGTTCCCTAAAATGCGGGGAATTTCTTGACTAGCTGAGAACCGGTTAGCTTTTCAAGAAGGACTCTGCGCCATGGAGTTTTAAGTAAGTAAGCAAGTAAGTAAGTATACTTCACATAAGCCATGCCGTGTTCGAAATACATCAAGTGCGCAAACGCTCTAGCATTTGTATGCGTAAATTGGAATCGATTTTCTTCTACAACGAAACGTGTCACTTTGGGTGAGATTGAGTTGTCACATGTATTGCAATGTCTGAAGGCAGATCTACCGCGTGAAAGGGCAACGGCACATGTAACTCCATTATTTGGTTACTTAACAATTACTGCTTAATATCGATTACTAATAACACGTGTCAACACACACTTCTTCTCCTTCAACTGAAGCAGCATTGTATATGATCCGTAAGCCTGCCTTTGGCCTAGGTAGCTCAGTTGGTAGCTGTAGCGACTCGCTACGGGCAAGACGGTCCGGGGATCGAATCCAGATGGAGGCGAGGCTTTTCGCACTCTTCAATACTAGCCCTGAGGCCGACCCAACCTCCTGTACAGTGGGTACCGGGTCTTTGCCGGGGTTAAAGCGGCTGGAACGTGGCGTTGACCAACCACCCCCATCTAGTGCCGAGGTTAGAGAAAGAGTAGAGGTATAACTCCCATCTGTGCCTTCGTGTCCCATGCTAGGATGAACTTTACTTTTACCTTTTCACCATTCAAATTAGAACCAAATATCCTATTGAAATAAATTATTCTACACAATCAGCGTATTACAAAAAAAAAAGGTGCCCGTAAATCGCAAAAGATGCATGACAAGTTACGCATTACATTCCCGAAAGTAATGACTGTTTTGAAGAGGGCGATCTTAATTGTCCTTTCACTGCAGGATAAGACGAATGAAAATCTGTTTGGATTAACAGATCTTGTGACAGATTTAACTCAGACTTGGATTATAAGATGCTTGTTTAGTCTAATTTGTATCTGCGTGTGTCCGTGTGGACAGTAGCCTAGTTTGTGGTTAGTCAGTCCGTGTGTGACGACGAGACATATCTGTACGTAGGAGAAGTCACCTGTAGAACTTGAGTGTACCGTCTTCTGTTCGCAGAGTACAGCCAGAAAGATGCAACGTTTCACAATTTATTTATTTCTGTAAGACGCTCTACATGTTTCAGATAGTTTTTCCGTCCATCATCAGGAGCTCAAAACTGCACATACAGGGTCAGACCGTTACTGCTACCTGCTGCTAGCCTGGCCAGGCTAGCAGCAGGTAGCAGTAACGGTCTGACAAATACCTGACGCTGTATGTGCAGTTTTGAGCTCCTGATGATGGACGGAAACACCGTCTGAAACATGTACAGCGTCTTACAGAAATAAATAAATTGTGAAACGTTGCATTTTGTTGGTTGTACTCTGCGAATATATTAGCGACGCACGGACCTATCAATGTTAAATGTACCGCCTTCTGTTTGATTTAATTTGGGCACTGTGTATTATGTCACGTGAACACATAATAAACAAATCGTATCAAAGTTAATGCTTGAATTATTGACATTGACATCCAGAATCATATATCGGTAGCATAAAAACACATTGTTGCAGTTTAGAAACACTGAAAGTGAATGAATTTTCTCAAAATTGTGTTGCTTGGCATGTGTTGTTTGGAAAAACCGATTTATATCATGATTTGTCATTGAGATATTTGATCATCTGGGGTTTCGCGGAACATAGTTTGTTACAACTATCAGTCAAAGCTGCATGAAATCGCCGAAGATCAAAGATCTCATTTACAGCGCGCGTGAAATCACACAACCTTCTCTGCCATTCTCTCTGTTGCCTCTTTTCTTTTACCTGTCCACAGTTTATGTTTAATCTCGCCCTCCTCTTTGTCAAAGTCTTTCTTTTTGCCTGTCTTCTCTTATTTTATATGGTAACTTGATAATGTGGTAAGAGACTAGTAAATTTCTCTGGTATCTTAAAGGTCATCATGACTGAGGTCTTTTGTTACTGTGAAAGAGGCGAGTATCGTCTCCTTGCAAATTCATGTCTTTCGACTACTTATGATCACCTTAGAACTTTCATTCAGTGCTGTATAATTTGAACAGCTCAGGCAGCGGTTACATTAGTCTATTTACGCATTAGCGTCATATAGTCACATACACACAAAACACTTATTTTGCGCCCTAGTTCTGTACCTGAAAATTTGTAAATAAAAAATGATATTCCCATAATAAGTGATGGAAGAGGTAGGGGGTTAGCGAAATGGAGCGCAAATGTTTTAAATGAATTTTCAATCCACTGCATAGAGCTAACATCCTTAATTTTTGCATTGTATGTCTAAATAATATATTGAATCATACGTAATTAACTCAAAATTATTTTAATGCACATTGTTACTTTACTACATATTATTTTAATTACAATATTTTAAATATGTAGTGCGAGATCTCGCAACTGACAACCATACTGTCAATTGAAGAATAAGAGACCAGCTTGATGTCACTAGTTATTATGTTTTATTTCACTTCTTCTATGCTCAACATGTTTCGGACATCAATACATCCATCGTCAGGAGCCTGCGACTTTTCTATTGAATCACCACATTGGTCGTGTGTTCTTGTTTCGATGTGTGTTGGAGTTTCGGTATGGCTGGGTTGGGGTGGTATCCGTGTAGCAGGCTGAAGCCTGCAACATGGATACCACCCCTACCCAGCCACACAACTATCACAATGATGCACGGTCCAATATACATAAGAAATACTGTAAATTGTATATATTACCCTCTTAAGTAAATAATGCTTCAGCCTGATGGTGGCTCAAATAAAGAAAACCGTAACATGTAGCTGGGAATAATAATGTAAAATATACCATAACAATTAATTGAGTTGTGTTAGATCACATATTTCGCAATTTATATACCTATATTACTGTGTTAAACGAAAATGAGAGGGCGTAAATTAGAAAGTGGTGTATATCGGCAAGGGGCGTTAAAACAAAAGAGCGTAAACAGATGAGGCTCAAACAAGGGCGACATGTCTAGACATGTTCTTTTACACGCGTCAGTTTCTATGTGAGTTGAGTTGCAAACGCGGGACGGGTTTTCTATGTTTCCTTGTCCTTATCTATTACCTTCTTTATTCTATGAAGGTTTGTGTCGTCGTATGCTTTGTTTTTATTCTTTATTACTTTATTTGTATATCTTTTATTCTCTTCAGACTGCTCTTCCTTCTGGTAGAATTAAAATAAGAAGATACTTCAGCCATGCAGAGACTGAAACATTACATGCAGCAAAAGTTTATTGCTTATATCTTTTACAGACTGCAGAGAGTGGTAGCTTTGGTATATGTGGAAGAGAGGCTGTCCACGCCCACCTACTGACGTATATCTTACTTCCGCTTGTCACGGTATCGTATTGAGACGGGACGGAGTGATTGAACTCGCGGAAGTGGTCAACATTATTCTTGCTCGCTGCCACTGAAGCTGCTTTTTCTCGTCCCTTCCATATCCTCCCCAAACCCCCTAACTCTTTTATGGTTCAGGATTCCCAGCAGACGCATTTTGATAGCCTCCATCGTATCAGAATCACCAAACTTCCAGGTCAATATCATTCGCAACCCCAAAAATAAAGAAGTCAATTCTTGCGAATAGTATTAATTATTGCGTAGAATATTTGCAGTGTAATGCAAGTAAAATAATGTGTATTTTTATTTATAATATATGGATTTAATTGATTCGTTGCTGATTCAGGGGCACAATTACGGAAATTTCATGCTGTAATCAGGTGTGTAACAACCCTACTTCGTATTCCAGAGGTTCCGGTTTCAAATCTTGAATCGATGATTGAGAATCCTGGTGGTTTTCCGGGCAAGTGCCGGAATATGACCTTAAATGAGGGTACGGTCGCCCTACTTCACATTCTCTCTAATTCATTATCCATGAAATACCTTATGATTAGACAGTAAATAATTTCATTTACCGAGAGCGTCATTAAATCTATCAATAATAAATAAATAAATGCAACTCAGGCATTAAAACACTTCGAATTATAATAGAGGGCAGTGGCGAATAGAGGATAAATAGGAATTTAAAAAAAGTTACTGGGCTGTCCCATTAGTATTAACAGAGAGAGGAAGAAGAACACGATGAATGTTAGAAGAGTCAGTAATGGAGACAAAACTCGATGCCACTGTTCCGTACTACCCATTTAAATATTGTCCTCACATGTACACGATCTGACATATGGTATCTTTTGGTAGGGTTTTCCAACTGAAATTCCTGAATTTTAATGTGACACATGCGTAGGACATGACCCGGCAAATTTAATTTCGTTGTGATCCTCGTACCAACATTTGTTGACCAGTACAATTTATGAAAACCCTTGTTATAAAATTCTCTCCATGCGGTTTCTTCTTCCTCTTTCTTCGGTCCAAATGATTTCCTAAGCATGCAGTTTCAAACAGACTCAGTTGTGTCTTCCTTTCTCTTGAGAGACCAAATTCTTCATCTCTGAAGTACGTCGGGTAAGAATTTTGTTAAGTTATACCAGTTGCAGGGTTTTGCTGTTTATATTCTGAAAATAGTTGCCTTCTGCAAATTTTGGAGAGATCTGTAGCAAACTGTTCCATATAGGTTAACAACAAATGTAAATACAGTCAACGAATTGGAAAATATCTTGTCCTAATATAAACCGTCCTGAGAGGGAAATTTCCGTTCATATATTTTGAAGGGTTTTCTACACGGATGAACTGATTCCAAACTTTATTAACTGATAAAACTTTCTACTTGTTTCCTCATGTATAACTGTGCCGCTAGAAATGTGTTACGTTTTTTTCCATATTTGTTCTTTAATTTGAAGCACTTAAAAGGTCTATTTCATACTGCCGTATGTCGCGGACATTTGATTGGTTTTATGTGTGTGCTTGGACATGTGTGAACATCAGGACGGTAATGGAATTTCGACAAGTAATGTAAGAACAAATTTCATTAATGATGGTTATAACGTAATGCCACGCTGGAAGCGCTTGGCATTTTAACTAGAGAGGCAAGGTTCAGGTTCGTAAATTACATGTTTCATTGATGTTATGTCTGTGAACAGTTTATCCCTCCGAGGATGGACGGAGAAGTAATTTCTGGAATGTCTGTTTTTTTTAGTTAAAGTGGTACGACTTATGGCCCGTTAATAATTTGCGATATTTGTGGTAAGAATAATTTAATAAATATCTGTTATTTTTGTTGTTCTGAATCAAAATCGAGGCATAAAGAAGTTTCAAAGTGTGTTTGCTGCCACATTGAATGTTGAAACTAACCATAAAAATAAAATGTATTTCCACTGTAAAATAAAACATATTTTAACTGTATGTACTTTACAGTGGGTATTCATGTAAATTTCTACAATCGCGTCACAACCATACTCAGCGGTATTAAACGCCTTGAAGTTACACTTGCAATTTTGTACACGGATTTAAAACATTGTAATAATTCTCTTCAAAATTTTTCCGTCAATATTTTCCTAAAAAAATTAAAGCAAGAAGTATCTCAAGAATGACGAAAATTCTATAATGGTAATGATATGCTTAATTAGGAAGCTGTATACACTCAAGTTGCATACATTGTGTTAACTAATTCTGAAAACTTTTCTTTAGAGTTTCATGTAGAAATGAAGCCCAATTTGACAGATCTCTATCAAGAAATATCAGGAGATATCATAACAGATGTAGCCACACACACACAATATATGTATATTCAGCGTGGCTCAGAAGAAACTTTAAACGGCCTTTCGTTAAACTTACCGGTGTCAAATGACTTTTGCTGCAGCCGATGTATGTGGAGCTGCTAGCTTGACATTCCGACATCTGTGTTCCCTGGAAAAAAGAAAAGCTCCTTTGTGCGTTTGACTGACCGAATGGTAGGACTAAGTGCTGATCTGATTGTGTTGTCTAAATATATCTAAATATATCCATACCCCACGTAAACTACAATTCTAGTTGTGCGGGCGATGTACTGTGGCTGAGTCACTTCTGCTGTCTGTATTTTAACGATTACTTTTCAAGAACAGATGCTTACAAGACTATTGAAAATTGTAATTGTTTTTTTAATTTGCTATATTTAAATCATATTCCTGGAGCTTTGAAAGACACGTTTTACTGACGTAAATTCATGACAGATTTTTATTACGCAAATTACACGTTTATATCGCTGTTAATTTATAATAACTATGAAGATAGACTGTTGTCCTGCTAACAAAGATTGATGAATGTAATATTATTCGGATTTGCAAAACCAAACGTTTTGTTATGCATGTCCTCTTTTAATTTTTTAAACTATTTTATGAATGTTCGCCATTTGACAGGTTTGACAGTTGATATATTATTCATATAGAACCTACGTAATTCCGTATGCCAGAACGATTCACGTCCTGTTGAAAATATTTTTGTCGCTTCGCACTATTCATTGGTCGGACATTCAATCTTATTCTATTCGTGGTCACAGAGATTGCCCAATTTTTGCCGCTTAGCGTACTGTGTCTAAACTTTTAATCTGTAATGTTTACATATAAAAAACGTACGATCTCTCAATATGAAAACTAAATACTCGTACATTACAAAGCTCTGCCCTTCGGTCCGCTAACTTATTGCTTTGCATTATTTTTGAGAATCCGTGTTCTGTGTTGTATGATTTATGATGGATAATCTCATTGTAATCCCCACGTGGGATCCAATCATAATCCTGCATGTTCATGTTGTGATAATTTGCAGGGCTGGGAGAGTCATTATTGATTCTGTTGTATATGTTGGTCATAGAGTAACTAACTTTACCGTGTTGATATGCAAGCGTCAGAAACACATTGCAGTATTTACTGTGCCAGCACGGGAGTTCAGGTTTAGGTTCTGGCGGTTAAGTGATCAAGTGACAACATGGTTATACGTAACAAACCTGTGAAACAATTACGAAAACAACGTAACAAGAAGGAATAAGTGGAAAGAAAGCTAACTGAAGAGGTCAATTAAAGAAAGGGACAGGAAATTTACGTAGGAGGAAACAAGAAGTGGAAGTTAAGAACGAGGAAGGTACTGAAGAGAAAGAATAAATTTTAGTAAAGAGAATGGACAGACGAAGGGGAAACAATACGAAAATTTAAAATAAAATAATAAGAACGGGATGAAAGAGAAGAAATAAACAGAAGAAAAGTAGGTAGATGAATAAATAAGGAAATAAATTTACTTTTTTTTTCGAGGATGTATTCTCATTCAACATTTTAAATACCTTAAAGTAAGAGACACTAATGCCGCATTTACAGGTTCGCGCGTCCACCATGTTGATATTACGGACTGTAGCAGATTAAAGAGTACCGTGCTGTGGTGGCCACGAATAGTGGGACATTCGTGCCAAGTGTCCAATAGAGTAATGGAAAAGCTCAAAGTCTTTACAGAAGGTACATATAACATAATATGTACGTACATAGGCCTAATACTCGTACGTAGATACATACATACATACGTACGTAGTACACACGTGCGTACATAAATATTATAACCGGCCAAATCTCGTAATCGGGGAGAATGAACTCCACTTAGGGAATATCCCTGTGGCGGTCACGGAACACATAAGTGTAGGTCTGCCTACAAGATTAAAAGAATTAATTGTGTCACAGTCACTGCATGTTTATTGCTACTGTTTATTTCATTCGTGCGAGCTTATCCACCAATACAAAATCAGTTGTATCCGGCACTATAGATTTTATCTGTGCAGCATCTTTATTAGCACCCCAGTCTGTCTTGTCACTCGCGTTTACGAAGGTCTGCCAACAATTGTCTCCCTGAACCCAGCTTGGTCAAGCTGCACGACCACTTCCCTTGTCAAACCATAAACAGATACGCTCAATTGAAGTTTGGCCCAAAGCTTTAGTGGATGTTGTTGAATACAGTGGGTCGGAGAGGCGATACGATCACAACCCCTAGCTAGCGATAGGCCGAATCCCTTTGCGTGACAAATACTGTCAAACTTAACAACAACAACAACAACAACAACAACCTTGAAGTCCGTACCCTTCCCATTGTGCCAATATGTCGTATACAGCTAGTATTCTTTTCGATCGAAGTCCCAAGTTTATAATTAACTCTTCGAAATGTAAATTTGCCTGTCTGTTCACCGAGCATATCTCTCATCGGGTCTCGAACCAATGATCATCGGTAAAATTACGAAAATACATACATACATATACACATACGTACATATACGTCCATAAATACGTACGTATGCTCATACATACGTACACACAAATACACACTCACACACACACACACACACACACACACACACACACACACACACAGGGTGGTGATTTTATAAGCCCACATTCTGTTAAGCAAGGAAAGTAGCCTAACGAGTCAGGGAATACTCTCCTTAGGCGGCTGCGCTCATGTTTTCAGCGATATTTCTCCCTTGGGAGTCTCTTGAGTTCACAGACCAGTTGTAATGTAGAATGCAGCGCTGTAAACTTCCTGCTTCCGCACACAGGTACACGTTGGAGCACGGTTTGTGGTCAAGAAGAGGAAGTACTTACTAATTTATCTTTGTTACACACTGCACGCAGTTTCTCAGCCAGAGTCATCAGTTTGTAGGCTGACCAGCAATTACAGTAAACACCTTATACACAGTGACGGGTAAAGTTGGTTACCTGGTGTGTGACAAGTGTGTTAACCTTGAATTTATATGTAGTAAATACAGGGAACGTATCATGTGGAGAGTGTCTATTCGTTGCGTGTGGTTTATCTCCGAAACTAATGTGCCGATTTTGTTGCAGGGTGAGCTTCAGGTTTGCACTTTATATGTATCTGTGGGAAGATATGCGTTCAGAGTTATTAAGCTGCAATATAAATTCGGCTTTACATTAGCTTAAGTCGATATTATATTATTTTTTGTAAACGATAGATCATTGTAGGTGAATTACTAAACAACATGGAGTACAGTCCCAATGAGATCTACGTAGGCCGGTTAGAAAACAAGTTCATATGGCACATAAATTACCCAATAAACTACGATTTAACGTCTTGCATATAGTCCAACTCTGGCGCCAAGCGATTATCAACTGTTCGCGGTGAGGAAGGAAAATCTGGGTGACTTGAAATTTGAAGTTCATCGCGAGGTGAAAATGGTTGTAACACGATGACTAATGGCAGGAAAGGGACTTTAGGTCTCACTATATAATAACTGTTTCAGTTATGGCACGGGCTGTTTGGTAAAACAGTCGGATAGCAATGCAATTAATTGTTAACTCTTCTTATTAGAGTGGAAAATGCAGAACCAAAAATATAAACATGGTGAACTTATTTTCCGAATGGCAGTCATGTAACTTCACCCTAAAATTGCATTCGTGAACTATTAAATTTGAGACCTGGCTACAAATGGTAGGAAGAAGAACTGTTTCCTTCTCTCTTATCTTTTAACTTTAATCTCACATTCGTTGTGTTTAAAAGGCGTCAGGCTTACAACATTTCGATTAAAAGAGTTCATTGTTTCGTAACACCCTGTACGGAACTGTTCTGGATTCAAAATAATGACATGCTGGATTACCAGTTCGCTCTCTCGTCCAATCAGGACTACTGACTCCAATGGGAATGGGTAATTTAGTCGCGTTTTTACTTTCTCTCTCTCAATTCAGGATGTAGGTTTAATCTCGGATTCCGCCGCTGTAACCTTTAGAACGGCAAATTGTACACGGGCGGTAACAGGATCCATGGCGAAGAGAGATAATAAATGGGCCAGGAGGTGTAAGTTGTTGCTGCACCATATAAGGAAATCTTTCAACAAAGAGTTGCGTTGGGTTTGCGATTTTGAAGACAGCATCGAATGATACAACAATAATAACAACAATAAAATACTAATAATTTCGTTCAATGTTTCAACAATATTTTTAGACCCATATTATAATTATGCCTCTATACTAGAATGTGAGTGTACAGAGTTTCCTGGGACACGGTACCTGATGTTACGGTAATTTTTACGTGACATTTCTCCGCTGTGTCAGTCAGACTGTATTTTACCGAACACAGCGTCATGCAATAACCCCGTCAACAATTCACAGTGGTTACTGGTTTCGGCCGTCTATCCGAGCTATCATCAGACCATGCATCACCTAGAATTAAAGAAAAATTATAAATCGTCTTAAGGTAAAAATGGGAAGAGGTCTAGGTTGAAGAAATCCAATGAGATGCAACAGTATGCAGATATTTATTTACTGCTAAATTACTCTACATGTTTCGGGCGTCCATCGCGCCCATCATCAGGAGTACATAAAACTGTAGTTGCAGCCTCTGG
>Ga0123354_10003946_pt1 | contig 20757 bp, 10 predicted proteins | sample TergutLab28metaG_2_FD_97872 | JGI IMG/M metagenome (GOLD analysis project Ga0123354, IMG submission 97872) | Labiotermes labralis P4 segment gut microbial communities from Petit-Saut dam, French Guiana - Lab288 P4 | ecosystem: Host-associated > Arthropoda: Insects > Digestive system > Gut ...
CCCTTTGTGTGTTTTTTGCCAAAAAAGAAAAAATTTTTTAATTTTTTATTTTTGCCCCCTTTTTTAATTTTCCAAAACCTTTCAAAAAAATTTTAAAAGTAAAAGTGCCTCCCCCCCCCCCCCCCCCTTTCAAAAATTTTGTTGAATGTGGAGAACCTTTTCAACAGCTGTGGCACAATAAATTAGCATCTTATGAGTATTGGTTTTGACCTACTGAAAGACTTTATTTGTAATTGTACAGAACATCATATATGAGCTGACCCCCAATTTAAAATTTAGACATTCACATTCTGTTTTCGTAACTTCCGTGAAACTCATGATGAAGGATATTGCATTAGATGCCAGTCATCATTGGTACTTCTGGACTCCGCATAAACATTCCCTTGCGCACGTCTAAGGTGAAAACAACAGCAGTGCCATTGAGTGTAACTTCTTGCAGGTCTGTGTTCAGTTGTGTAGGATTGCCATGAATATATCAGGTAGTATTCAGACTGTAAGCTTCCACCTCTACTGTTGTATGGAGAATGTAGTAAAAAATATAATACCTGTTGAGAGCATTAAGACACTGAATAACTGCATAAGTACCTGTGAACAGAATTAATTACTAGTATTCCACTAGTTTATTTATTGTATATATTTAGCATGTAGAATATTACACTTTATTACTTACATATTGCATATTATGGCAGAACAGAAGAAAATGTATGATTTACTGTTATGGAGTACTGTGTGGTATACATATTCGTTAATTTTATGTTTATAAACCTTTTTCTGTTGTTTTTGTTTTGATGTGTAGACTAATTTTTTACTCTCATTTTAGACTATTGGGGTCAAATATTGAGAACCCTAAAATGCACTACTTTCTTTGGGCATGTAACTTGTTTGAATTCCTTAAGAATGATGCACGTGAGTTATATATAACACTGATCACATTGCATATTTGTTTTGTGTGTAAAAGTGAAGGATAATCAACCCTGTCTCTGCTGCTCTGATTGGCCCAGTGCATAACATATAGTGAGGAATACATAATTTAAGTAACGAAGTGGTTCATTGTTTGTCATACTGATTGGCCTCTTGTCACAGCAACAAATATGTACAAATAGACTGTGTATTACTGTGGTGCTGTACCTTTCTTTATTATTTCTCCATTAATATATTTTCCTGATTCTATCCGAATGCATCAGAAAATTGGAGATGACTTTCTGTAATGTTCTGCAATGGAGTCAGCACTTTGAAATTGCTGCACGGATAATGAAGCATTTGATTTGCCTTTCCTCTCTTCCACCACTCTTTTGCATATCCCATAGCCTCTTAGTGCTCTCTGTTCCTGAACAGAGTCACATCAGGGGTTCTTGTGGTGACTGAAGATCGCCATCTTCCGGGTTGTGACACCATGCAGTCTTGTTTAAATTTACCATGTTTCTGCCTCTAGTTTCTACCCTGTGGATGGAGGGAGCAGGTTTCTTGGAAACTGGTAAATGTGTGCCAACCATCACGGTATTAACATCCCAGAAGCCATTGTGGGAGGTAAACTATTTATGTGAACCAAAACTCATTGTTACCAAAGACATTCCATACTTGCTTACTGTGTATGAACTGCAGCAGTGGTTGTACACACTATATATGAAAAAGTATGCATGAGACCATGCAGATGATGGGGATGCTGTATTTGAGATGTGTATTTTAATACAGGAGGGGGATTTTGACATTCAGAGGACCGTGCATTGCGATATATTCTTATAATAAAACGAACAAGATGCACAAACATATCAAATTTATTTTTGGATTAGGACTCTACATGTTTTGGACAGTTTCTCTGTCCATCATCAGGAGTCTAGCACTAAATACACAGCAACAGGTATGTGTCATACAGGTTATACTGACTGCTTGCTAGCTGTATGACACATACCTGTTGCTGTGTGTTTAGTGCTAGACTCCTGATGATGGACAGAGAAACTGTCCAAAACATGTAGAGTCCTAATCCAAAAATAAATTTGACATATTAATGCATCTCGTTGGTTTTATTATAAGAGTGGGTTTTTGTTGTGTTCTGTGTGCATGATCTCTGAATGGCTGACCAGTGATTACACTTACTTTTGTCTTCAAGCCAGCTGACAGTGACATTTCTAATGGGCACTTTGCATTTTTTGGGTGGAAATCTTGCACATTTGTGGCAGTTGAGCTGCATGTCTGAAAGGTGCTGCTATAAAGTTTACGACAGATAGGTTCATGGCGTAAAGGATTTGATTGTGAAATTATTAATGGGTGTCACAAATGCAGAGGTCCCTTGAGGGTGAAATTGATGCACCAGCCCATTTATTCAAAATTACGTTTTGAGATCTCTGAGTATAAATTTGCCTCAGTTTTGAAATTTTAAGTTGAAAAGAAAATTGCACATGATATAGACAAAATGTATTCTTGTCTGTTCGTGGGTTTTCATTTTTTATGTTTCCTTTCTCTTGTGTTAGCTTTATAACAATTATTAAACTTTATATATTAATAATATGCTCCATATTGTTAAGGTGACATGAATTTTTTACTTCCCAGCTAAAATTATACTTTTGCTATTGGCACAATGCCAAAGAAATTGGAACTGTTTTCAATATACAATACTTTTACTGCTATATTCTAGTAGAGTAATAGAATTGAATATACTCAGTATAATGCTCAGTTGGTTCTTAGGAGGTGTGTGGAGGAATGAAAGAGCACTTTGTTTTTGGACAAATGCAGTATGCGGTCCTATACTAAACAACCAGAGCATACAATGGGTGCTTGTTTCATTACTGATGAACAAATTTTACTTTCTGAATTAATCTTGTTGTCCTGTAGGAGCAGACTGAAGAAGCATGTTTAGAAGACAGCAGTTGCAAAATGACTGTAATTGCCTAAAAATTGTCAACATACCAAACATTCCTCCCTCTCCCTCTCTCTCTCTCTCTCTTTGCCTCCCCTTCTGCCCCACCTACTGCTGCTTTGCATGGTTTCTATCAGCACTTCATCTGACACCTTGTTACATCCCACCATCCAGCAGTCACACTGCTGAATAGTGGGTTGCCATTAAAACATAAATCAGGCCCTATAGCCATATACAGTGGAATAGGCTGAATTTTTAAAACTTACAAATTATTTCGTACCATTTCTGTTAAGTCATACTGGAACAAAAATGTCTCAGTATGCAATTCACTTGAAGGGCAATGTAATGATAATTGGACCCCTGACATTTTTATGTTTATGTGTGTGTATGTTTGTAATTAAAGTAAGATTGGTCATTGCATGTTCATGTTTCTGATACTGCTTCTTCATTCTTGCTGTATTCACAATAAATGCTCTGACTTAATCTATATTATCCTTACCATGTGTTCAAAGAAATACTGTATACCAAAGATGAAGGGGTAAATATCAACAAAAGTTTTAAGAACTCTTCCAGTTTCCTCATAATATATAATTCTTGGTAAGAGGTTGAGCACCATATGATGAAAGTAGACATTTTTGTGTTTAGTTGTGAATGGTTGAACCAGTTTGTGGATACAGCTGTCAAATAAAATGTTTATCAGTACTTTATACAAATTGGTATGACATGTGGTTGGCCAACTTCCTTTTAGAGACTGTTTTGATGTCTGTTTCCTGACTGAGTGGGCTGTTTTTATTTTATTTCTTTTTTCTATGAAATAAATTCTGTCACACACATGCCAAAGTGTATTGTAAATCATATAATTTGGTAGATTGTTACATCATTCAACGAGTTATTTTATTGTGTTTGTGTACTGGGCAATTGGCTGATATTTCTGGATATTAATTCAAATAAAAATGGTTGCAGTTTGTGAAGGAGAGATAATGTGTAAGTGATTTAGACACTAAATAGCATGCAGTCTGTAAAGAATGTATATGTTATGCTGAGGGTATCAGCTATGCCACATTGAAATTATGTCACAGTGCAAATGGTGACTAAACATGGAGTTAGAATGGGAATAGGTGTTCATATACTACAATTAAATGTAAAGGTAGAGAGCACACAAATATACAGTGAAATTGGCTCACATTGAAGCTAACTGTATCAGATATAATTTAATTTTATCAGTAATATTTCAATCAGAAAATTGACTGGTTGTGGGCTGGATGGCTATAATTTGATTTTCCTGCTGGTGAAAGGATTCTTCTATTTACCACCACATCTACACTATATTTGGGCTACTCACACCCTCCTATTCAATGTGTACCAGTCTGTTGTCTGCAACTGAATGAGTCACCATATGAAGATCACTATCATAGGCATGCTTATGTGGTGTGCCTGCCCAGGTACACCCTCATGTCTTAAAATTTGGGTATTTTGTGTCTCATTTTTGAAATTTGTTTTTAGGTAGAATTTAGTTACTAATCAAAGACATTTGGTGGAGTTTTAGTTTCTTTGGTTTGTTTGGTGTATGAAAGTAACATCCTTTATGATTGAGTATTCAGTAAATGTTGGCCTTTTTAATAATGAAAAACAAAATTCGTTTGATAATCACCCTAAAGAAATATACTGCACGTGCATATCATGGCTGTTTACCTTTAGTTACTGCCATGGATCTATACCTGCAGTCTATGCTTTATCATTATTTTTTACCAATACATGTTCAACAGAGACAGTACTTACTGAAGTGTCTCATGTGCATTGTTTTCATACTTTTCTTACCCTGCTGCTGCAGTTAATTTTCATTACTTTTTTTAATGTGCTGTTCTTGACCCTATCCCATCAAATACTTTTTTTTGTGTAGGTAAAGAGGATAACCATAGATTGCAGTAATATACTTATGGTGAAATGATGGGTAGGGAAACAAAATTACTGTATTTCGTGGTCCAAACAACGCATTTTTTCCTGACATATACCGTATGAAACTGTTGGGTGTATTATGGTCCAGAGGTGCATCAGTGGCCTTCAGAGCAACTGATCATGAGATTCCTTTGTTTGCTGGATGGATGACAGTGGCTATCACATGATTTAACTTTGGAGGGAGAGAAATGCCACTTCATTGTTTCTCACATTCAGTAACGTAGTAGTGTTAGTGGGTTGACTGAAAATAGAATTGTTCCCATAAGGAATGTGTAGTAAGCACACAGTTGGACTGTTGGTTGTTTCATATTAAAGGTGGTAAAGTATGTGAAAGAGCATGGTAATAGGACAGCTGGAAGGTATTATATCCACCTTTACCTGAGAATGGTATGTGAATGGGGAAGAAGAATTGCAAAAGTTGGAGAAGAATAATGTACACGTATTGCAAAATGGCCTAACCTAGAAGCAGGGCTGAAGAACTGCATAACAGGCCACAGACACAATGGAATGTCTGTTTCTATAAAAATATTCATTTCTGAAGTGAGAAGAATAAAAAGTTGGAGAAGAATAATGTACACATATTGCAAAATGGCCTAACCTGGAAACAGGGTTGAAGAACTGGATAACAGGCCACAGACACAACAGCATGTCTGTGTCTATAAAAATGATCATTTCTGACGTGAGAAGATGGGTGTACACAGCATTACTGATTTTGTTGGGACAGCTTTTAGGTGTTACAGATTCATAAAGAGACATGGAATAAGCATGATTATTTGAACTAGAGTAGCACAAAAGATGCCAGCAAAGCAAGAAACAAATTTTGCAATTTCAGAAGTTTGTAGTTACAGCTAGGAAGGAATCATGTTTTGTACATTTCAGCTGAAAATGTGGAACTGTACTATTACTCTGCTCTTTCCTTCTAAAATCATGATACATCTTATGGTCAGTGACATATGGTATATATTATAAGAGGAAAGTATGCTAGGTATCATACAAGATAACATATGTTTATGAATTTGATTTGTTTATATGATGCTTCATTGGATGTTTGCAGTTATCCTTGTGAAGAAGTATTTAAAAAATACATTCAGGTGCATTTAATAATTTTGAAACATACCCCAACATTGCCTCATCCATCCATCTCACTGCATGTTACAACTCCTGCTGGATTTTCACAATATTTGGTATTTATAGTTGTTAGTGAATGTAGTAAAATGAATTTTTATTGAGACTGGACAATGTGAGCTGTCACTTTATGTGAAGGCCTAAATATTTTTTTAGTTTTATTTTAGTGTATAATGAGTAACTTTAAAAATGATTCAGTAATGAGATGAATATTTTTATCATATTTGCATTTTCTCCTTATTGTATCATATTTATGAAAGTAACCATAAAAGATTTAAGTTTGCTTCATGCATATGTGTGCAGAATGTGTTTATGCTCTACTGGACACTGACAACCTTGTTCTTTTGTTTATATTTGGATATTCAAAGTAAAGTGAAATTTGTGTTCTCTGACTCCATACTACTCATTGTTCTGTATCTGTGATCATTTGTGATTTATTACATCAGATGAATGTTTGTGTGGGGTATTTTGTAACTACCTAATAGGATGCATAATTTTTACAATGCAGTTTATATAAATTAATCACATACATACAGATGATGTAATGATGTAATTAATAACCTTGAAAATTATGACATAAAATGCTATTCATTGTATGTTTACCTTAGAAAGCTGTCTTGTTTACTTGTGTGCTTTTGTTTCAAGTGTTAAAGGTGATATGTACTTCTAATGCAATTATCAGGTGTGGACAGTTTGTGTAATATAACATAAATGAATTCCACATTGGGCACGTATCTGACATCCAGGTGATGACATTTAACACATTTTCATGATTTAGAACTGAGTACACTGAAAACTATGAATAGTGAAATGAGAGTGGTAGATATGAATTAATTGTATATTTCCTTGGGCTACTGAAAGTGGAGACAGAGTTACTGTATATCTAAGTAGATGCTGAGCTGTTGACTGTGCTCATCCGTGTTTGGTTAACTCTGAATTGCCTATTACAATGGAGGGCTTTAAAAGTGCATATAATTAAAAACTGTGGATGGTCCAGGAGTGTGGAAGTACCTACTGTGCATGTTGCAATTAACCCTAAAAATCACTTACTTGTGACTTGAAGTAACTCTTTGAATTTATCCCTTTTCTGGCTGTTTTCCCAATGTCCTGCAATTTCATTGCACATGCGTAATGTACCGAAATAATAAAAGAAAGTTGATGAATGCACTTTGGTTGTCTATTCAAAATTGCTCAGTAGTTCACTCACAGCCAATTTAACATTAATATTTGTCCTTTTATGGAAGTCTCGTGAATGCCATTTTGTTGCATGAATTACATTGAGAAGCCTGCATAAAAAATTACATGTTCAGCACAGATTGTCATAAGTAGGGTCTCATTGCTTGTCATTTTGATAAGTAGATACTCTTGTAACTACTGGTGTAATTTTTTAAATTACCTTTATTTTTCTGAATTTCATGGACATTTATTTACCATGTGCCATATGTTCTATGAAACTTCATTTTCTGAACTTCTGCATTTTATCTAGTTTATTTTATAATGTTGTCCTGTTACGATCCACAACCGTAATGCAGTTTTTATAACTGACAAGGGTAGTGCATAATCGAGTCCTTACCAATTCTATGTAAACTTTGTGGTATAAAGAACTCCTGTTATAAGGCAAAATGACAAAACAGTATGACACCATATACAGAAATTGCAGATAAAATGGGTATTAAAGTTTTGTATTTACCATGTCACTGCGGATTTGATGCTAACCTTTCCAGTGCTTGGTAGTTCAGAGGTTAAGGCATACGACGTGTAGTATGAAGATATGGGTTCTGTTCTTATTTTTGTACTTTTTAACTTGCACATTTTTGTCTGTGATTTTTATTAATGTTTTATTTATTTTCTTTATCATATTTCAGTGTTAATATCCTGTACAAATATATTTTTAAAAATAATTGTGTTAGTAGTTTGCTAATTTATTTACTGCTGCTGACTATAAGCTACATATTTACAGAACTGTCATGTCATTGTTGGATGCTGTGGTTCTTTTCTGTATACATGCAGAATATGATGAGGGGTACAAAGGAATATGCTTATTACTGTTCACAAACATATTTTTTTTACAGTTTATTCCATTAGCTCATTGGCTGTTGTTTCTGAGGGTGTACATTATATCAAGGCACCACTACGACACTGAGAGCATGCACAGATAAAAATGGAAAACGTTCAGGATGAATGAGCTATTGTCAGGTTTCAAGTGCACCATTGAGAATGCTACATGGCTTCAAATAGTGGTGCATTTAACTCGTAGTGTAGAATGGATGTAGTTTTATAGAATCTTTGCATGAAGAAATACATCTTACAGATATTACATTTCTTTAAATATGTACTTTATAGTTCATAAGAGTAAATAAATAAGCATATTATTCCCACGTTGTTTGTTAAAATATATTTGTATGGCATATTAGCATTGAAATAATATGAAATTAAAAAAAAAAGAAATGGTAATAAAACTGAAAATAAGAATTTATAAGTTAGAAAATTTAAAAAAAAAAAGTAACTGATGAGGCTCAAACTCATATCCTTTGCACGAAAAGTCACACATCTTATCCCCAGACCACCTTTAAGTTGGAGTGGTAGACACCAAATTGCTGTGGTGTGGTAGATACAAAATTTGAATGTTGATTTTCTCTCCAATTTCTGAATATGGGGTCATACTGCTTAGTCATTTTGCCTTAAGGCAGGTGTTCTTTATTCTCCCAGAGTTTAAAAAGTAGCAGTGAGGACTCGGCCATGCATTTCCTTTATGAATATAAAATAAAGTAGAAATGGTTAAATAACATTAGAAAAAAAAATCTTCATCAGATAAATCTCAGTTAGATGTAAATGGCACTGAGGAACACACTACCCCTGAAGTTTGAATTAAATATGCAGTTTGTAATAGTGCTGTTTAATTAAGTCAAAGTAAGGTACAGTGTAAAAATTAATGTATTCTGCATGAATTTTAAACCTGTAGTGTGCTGCAGAGTGTAGTCTACTGGACAAGGATCTTTCCAAGAGAAGGAAGTAACTACTGTTCATTGGTAGCAGGCTGGGACAAAAAAAGCGTTACAGTAATAAAATGAACTTGCACTACACTGAGAAGATGTGCACTGTACTGCAGGTTGCTTTGAATCATCACTGACACATATTCTCTTTAACACAAAAATTAAATCCCAGGTGTACTCTAAAAATGACCTGGAATTCAAATGGTTGTCCATTACCCTGTACTTTGGCAATGACTTTTTCTACCCCTCAGTTTTCTCACTATCACACTGTGCATTGACTAAAGATGTTGTTCCATGCTAAAGAGTTACTGAATTGGACATAATTGGCAACACATACATTAATGCAGGAAGCTATAATCAGCAAGTAGTGGGTTGTGAAAGTACTGAACTTAATTTTCAGTTAAATTAATCAGCATCTAGATAATTAAGAATCCATTGTAGTTTGAAGTGGAGACTATTAACATGTTTTGTGAAAACCCAATGAAGCATCCTCAAACCCACAAATAGAGCTGTGAAGTCATGTATAAACAGCTGTGTTTGTATTTTCTATAAAGTCTCTCGGACATTAGAATGTTACAAAACTGTGAATATTTCAGAGGCATTTTCATCCTCTTCTGGGTTGAAGCAGCATTAATTATGGTCTAACTTGAATGATAATCACAGGTCATTACCGCGTGCCTCAGTTACATTTTACTGTTCTGCCCACAACACTACAGAAGATATAGACCATTATTTAAAATCTCAAGTTATGTGAAATTATATTTGTAGATTTTGTAGCAGGATTGTCTGAGTTCATTGTAAATCAAGGGTTGAGAAGCAAGTTGTGCCAGGAAAATGTGAACTTAACATACCCACAAGTAGAGTGAGTGTTTCATTGGTAGGGCTGTCAAGGGTTTGGTTTTGTTGGGCTTTACTAGAGGCGTTCTGCTTCCATGAGCATGAGAGCTGAATTTTCATTCAGAGGACCGTGCATTGTGATATATTCTTATAATAGAAGCCAACAAAATGCACTATTTCTCAAATTTATTTTGGTAAAGAACTCTACATGTTTCGGACAGACTTACTGTCCATCATGAGTCTTAATACTGTATTCACAGCAATTGGTATTTGTCATACCAGTTATGTTGACTGTCTGCTAGCTAGCAGACAGTCAACATAACTTGTAGAGTTGTTTACCAAAATAAAGTTGAGAAATACTATGTCTTGTTGGCTTCTATTATAAGAACATGAGAGTTGAGTATATTGATTTCCATTGGGGAAAATAGCCGCAGTGAAATGTATATAATGATGTATTTGTTATAATGATGATCTATTTGTGATTAAATTTACAGCACAAGTTTGTGAATCATCGCTAACAACATTTGGAATGATTTCAGGAGATTGTTATTACAGTAAATGTTATCACAAAAATCTGCATGAGTTTACTATACCTTAGAAAGTTGTTTCCAGAATTATTTTATACTATTGGAATGAAAGAAATACATGTTAGGAAATGAGCATGACACTTTTAGTGCGTATGCTTTATTTTGTTTATGTATGTTGCAGGAAATATGCATTGGGGTTAAAAATACTTGTTTCATTTTGTTCTGCAACTTTGGTTTGGAACATTTTAACTCCAATATTTAGTAAATGCTTTACATGCCTACAGAAGTCCCTGTTGGTATCATGCAAAGTGTATGTCACTTTGCCCCCTTCTAACCAACATTTTCACAAATTTTAGTAAAATTCCCTCTATAAATTTTATGAATATCTGTGCATTGGTGTTCTTGGGTTCTATGCAGGCAGGTAGGCAGACATTGTGAGGCTAATAGGTGTATTTTTGTAACTTTACAGTAATAAGAGTGTGCCAAATAGTACAGTTCACAAGAATAAAAGTTTCACTTGAATAAATCATTATTTTGTCCTCAGAATTGCAGTGAAGTTTGAGCCACAAAAGAAAGACAGATATGTGCTTGGTAACCTTGCCATGGTGTATTGGCAGCAGTATTGTTACAGGAAGCAATTTTTGCATCAGTAACCCAATTTTAAAATTTTCTGAAATAGTTTTTTAAATATAAATTTTCAAAACATTATTTGGCAGTTATGTGGACTTTTCCAAGAGTATGTGAATGAATTTAAACTGTAAGATTTGCTTGTTGGTTTGAGATTTACTAGTGTGAAACCATTATGTAACAGGATTTTGTCAAGTATGAACTTTTTTCCTCCCTTAATATTTGATGACAGAAATGCCAAAATATACAACATTTTGGCATGTTTAACAGTGCTCATGGCCTCTTCATGTTGAATATCTTACTTTTACTGTAAGCTGCAAATCTGTTCAGTATTCTTGATCAGAGTACATGGAGGGTAAGTCGCAGAACTTGTTGCCCATAAAATGTTTCAGAATATGGTTCTGAGACCATGAATGAAAACCTACAATTTTCTTTTGCACTATACTTACTTTATAGGCTGCATAAATGAGTAAAAGTAATTTTAGTAGTTTGCAGAATGTCTGACATATTTTTCTTTTATTTTTACTTCTTTTAGTTATTTCCTTGTTGCTTTCTCCATTTCTGTTTTCTTCCTTTTTCTTGTGTTTTCTTTTATTCTTCTCTCTGCCCCACATTTCATCTTAGCTTTTATTTCATACATTTTGTTCAGGGTTTGATTTTATCCAGATTGTGTTTGTGTTGTACACTGTCTTGTGAATACTGGAGTATTAATTTAGTTGTTTCCTTTCTACAGTAAGTGCAACTTTCTACAGGATGGGAAGTACAACGCATCACTTTACATTAAACAAAAGGAAATAATTTGAAACATGTATGACTGAGCCGGAGGAGGCACCACTTAGTTGCCCCATTTTGAGCACGCTAAAATCTGCTGTGTTCTTCAAACTAACGGCATTTGTTAATGACTTACTCTCTTCATGGTCATGTTCTTGCAAAGTTTATAGTTGTTCACCTGTTCAAGATTACCCACAATATAGTTTGGTGTTTCTACAGGTTATGATAGAATAAAAACTGGTAACCACTGTAAAAAATTTATAAGAATCTTCCAGAAAGTTTCTTCAGTATGTGAAGCACTCTGTCAAGGTTCTGAGTTGTGTAGATTATTTGATTGTTGTGGTAACCTTACGTGAAGCCCCAATGAAGGGTGATACTTGTGTGAATGTGTTTGGTTGTTGAACTGTGCTGTTTGTTTCTGGCCCAACCCATTTGGAAGATGCTTTTCGTTCGTTTGTAAAGTTGATGGTATGTGAAATTTGACCACGTACCTTACAATAATGTCAGGTTTAAGAATTCTGGACAGAAGTACCTTTCTGCATATTTTCTCATTCATAGGTCTATTCTGTGTACAATGCTGGTTGAAACCTAAATAAATCTTCTGAAATATCAAGCGTGTGGGTGAGTTTATCATTCCAAGCCTGGATATGGGCCTCCACACTTTTCTAAGCCATGGAGATTATTTGCCTGTCCAGAAGAAATTGCATGGAAAATTTATTAAACCCAGTTGATATTAGATATATTGTTATTGTTTGGATGTCTGCGTAGTAACTTGGAGGCTGCTGTTTAATTTCTTTATCTAGTGTGCAGTTGGTTTTTCACATGTGACTTCATTCTTTACATGTTCCTTGGTGAAGATAATAGCCTTGTATCATTAATATTCCAATCCCAGAATTTATAACTTAATGGGACATGTATTCTGTATTATTTTTTCACTCAGTATGATTGATTCATGTTACCAGTTTATTAGGGTCAGTCTTTTTCACCTCACAGTTTTCCTTGAATTAGCATGTTATTGCTGTTTGTTGATCTGCATCATAATGACCTATGTTAACAGAGTCCTGAAAGCACTTTCTCAGCCTCAGACCTCACGTCACACATGTGATATTAATTCTGTAAATTAGGTAGTATTTGTGAAGATGTGCATCTGTCAGCTGATACTGAATAATGCTAAATACTTAATTAGATGAAAATATTAATCACATTATAGTCCTATTTCCTATTCCATATGTTTATGTTCAGTTGCATAGAAAATGAAAAAAAATCGAAGTTACTTATCCATTTAAATATTTTTGAGTTTTGTGCCCATTTTGGTGGCTGTACTGTACTTAATTTTTGTGTGGTGCTACTCATCAACCAAAATTTGTGACAGCACACAGACATGTCTGCTCGAGATGGATTTTTATTGGTTCTCCTTATGATAAGCAGCCTAGTCTGGTTCCTGAATTGAACTGCAGCTTACTGTAAAGTAATAAAATATATATTATGGTTATTCTTCATTTTATTGCTGTTACTAAGAAATATAGCCAATATGTTTAAAAGAGTTTAAGGCTTTTGTAATCCTTATAAAGACACTTGTAATAGAAACTGTGGCTGTAGTCAGGGACATGATATAGTCATGATCGTTACAGATTTTTTTTAAAAAAAAAAGATTGTTTCGATTGTGAATGTTCTCAACTATAGTACAATATTGGATTGGTTGTATGTATTTATTTTTATAAGAATCAAGCAAAGTATGTAACATAGTATGTTCTTACAATGAAATATAAGTATTTAAACTGCCTTTAGAGAATTTTTAACTGCAAATTCCCAGATTACAGCCATAAATATAATCATTGACATGGATACTGATTATGTACATAAATGTAACCATACTTTCTATCAAAAATAACTCCTAGCACTGCTGTGGTGGATCAGAAACATTCATCTGCAGGTTGCTGGATGGAGCTTAGATTCGCTGGCATTTATATAATTTGTCATGCTAGTTTTCAAGAATTCAGGTGTAAGATTTCATGTGAGAGATTTAAAGCTAACAGCGCGTTGATGAAGACATTTATTTTGTGATGTGGAGGTATTTGTTACTATCCATAGCCTCATTCAGCGTTGCTTATGGTTGACCAGTTTGTACTATTGTAAAATTCATGAAAGACAGTGGTTAGCTGTTATTTGTGTGATAGCAAGAATTCTCACATGAGTTCACCGCAACAGTGAGACCTCGGTACTCATATAACCACTTTCTTGTATGGCTGTTAAGACTTAATAGTATAACTTATATGAAAATAAGGTGTTTGTGTGGTAGCTAATTTTACTGATATGCCTCTTGTTCTTAAAAACAAAAGGTGACATTTCTAAGTATAATACTGTGTACAAACTGGAGAGTAGCAGTTCTGTAAGTGGTGTTACCAGCTGCAAGAACACCGCTAATGCTAATGCATGGAAAATGTGGCAAGCTGAGAGCCTTTTCACTATGCCTGTCTTGAAATGACACACTGTCACTCAGTCACCATTGTGTTTTAACACTATTTTTGTAACTTCTTTTTCTTGTTTCTTCTTCTTCCCCAAGGCTGCTTGATGTCAGACATAACCTATCTGCTCCTGATGTCTCACTTGTACTTACACTGTCCTGCCTGTACCCATTCTGTGCATCTGTTGTTGTCTCAAACCATGTACTCGTCCACTCCTGATGCGTATCAGGTTTTATTTATTTTACAGTTGACCAACACATAAATTGATAATTATTTAGTCGTACAATTTCAGACAATGTATAGCTCTCCAGGTACACACATTCTTTTCCAAACCCCAAAATGTCAGATTTTCTGAACCTGGGGAGGTAAACTCAGTGGCTTACTGCTGAATTATGTGTGAATGGTAAGAATGTTGAGGAGGTGGGGCCCCATACCTTTCTCCACTGTCACCATTACTGTTTAAACCTTTCCAAAGCAGGCATTACATGGGTGCCCAGAGTGGCATGTAAATAGTCTTTTGATGTTAAAAAAGCATGTGTTTTTGTTGTTACATTCCAGTATGACCTCTAGCCAAGTTGCAATCACTCCTCAGATGCATCTTGAAGAAATACTTCTCATGAATGCAAGTGAACTTAACTATAACCTGTCGCACTTTAGTGCGTGCTGCAAACAAAATACTGTGTATTGCTTTGCTTTCTGTTTGTGGTTTGTGACATTATTAGTGAGAAAAGGAAAAAATAAACCTGTAGTGCAATTTGTTGACACTTTAAGGCTTGCCATCTGCAGTATTCTTCACATGCAGTAAGTTACCGTGAAAATACAAAATGAAAGAATGCCTTATTGTTCTAAGTTTTAGCATGGTAAAGGTTAATATAGAGTCATGCAGCATCCGTATGATGCTGAAGCAGGATGTCAGGTTTGTTGAAGTAAGAGTGGAAATGCACTTTTTGAGTACAATATGAGAATGAAAACCAGCGTTGCATTTTTAAATATAAATTGCACTTTTCTGTGCAAAAGAAGATGCTGTAACTGCTAACTCATTTTACTTCAGCAGTCAAATCTTACACTGGTTGTCATCAAACTTCTGTCCACAACCCCAAATTATAAATCACGATGGCCTTGCAACTCTTGTAGCACCATTACCAGGTCAGCACTTCAGTAAATCACCACAGATTTATACTGTAGCACAATATTTTAAAAAAACCAGCATTTAGTTTATTTTAGGATGTCAGAGCCCATTAGAAAGTCTCATTACCCTGGGTTTGAGAATCCCATTCTTAATCTTTTATACTGGCAAAGTTGATATGGTAACAGATTAGACTTGTGTTCAGTATGTACCCAGTTTGAATTGCTGATAAATAGTACAATACCCTGGCAAACTTATCATGATTTTGCATAATCTTTACAGCCAAGTATGTGAATAATACCTTGAAATAGGCCATGACTGCCTCTTTCAAAACCATTACCAGCTTATATCCATGCTCATCTTCCCACGTCATTTAACACTCAAATCTATGTGGTTGAAACATTAACATGTAATGATCTAGAACCAATCGTAAGGACAGTACACCTTCATGCATTGTTTTCAGTCTGCATATTCTTGCCATCAAGAACTTGACAGTGGTAGGTACTTCAACTGCATGTTCTGGTATAGTGGCTTGAAATTGTACAACACACCCATACATTGTTTCTTTGTGCATACCAAGATATTCTGTGCATCACTGCTTGTCACAGTTGAGCAGATAGTGCAGTTGCTCTTCGTCCAGGTCTTACATTTCATTCTGAACCCAGTGGCCAGTTTATCTAACATGCTTGTGGTTTTGCTTCATTTCTTCAGCAAAGTGCCTGGATAGTACCTTATTAATAGGCCAGACCTTCCTACTGATCCTTCTTATTTTAGTACGCACAGTCATCCTTCCCTTCAACACTGTGTAACCCCTGCCATTGAAAAATTACTGTAAAGTAAAATACACAAATGGCATTTTTGATGTGCCTTTATTCAGAAATTAACCCTTTAGTGACAGAATTAAATACGTTTAGTGAGTTACAGAAGACCAGAATTTTAATGGGGTCCATACAGCAGATGTAATTACATGACACATCACATTGCACGTTACACGTGTCTAACGTTGGTGCCAAAGATTAGAATCTTATGGTCTCTGACCCTGATGGCGGCAGCAGGTTTCTCCAAAATGTTGGTAAAGTTTTTACATCACAGAAGACAAATTTATGTTTCATGTGGAGAATCACTGATGTGTGTCATGACACATTAACGGCATTAACTGTATGCTATATTTTTTTCTTGAACAGACATTTTGACAGGACAGTGTAAAACATGCAAAACCCCAGTAAGGCTGAAAGACCTTGCTGTACAAGGGGAAGGGCTGAAGCACATAGTCTGTCACAGTTTCCTTAAGGTGAAACCCACTCCTCTGAAAACTGCACATTAGATCGTTTCTCTGGGATGTTAGTTGTCATTATAAATGTAGTTTAAACTGAAATTCAAAGTTTGGAAATGCTTGATCGGGCTGAAAAATTAATGTAGAAGAAAATTGCTGTTTAGTTACCAGAGTTTTAAATACAAGATTTGAAGTACCCTACAGTATCTAGACATCATATTGTGATTCTTTCACAGTCATAATGTACAGTATTTGTGTTTGAGCTGAATTGTTAATTGCACATCTAAAAGTATGTCATACTCCCAACAAATGGAAGATATTGATTTGACATATCCCAGCAGTTTTATGCCAAGCAATCTGTAGGTACATTTATAATATATCATAAAGCCAAATTTATTGTGCCTGACTATAGTGGTTCCTCAGTACTCGTAAAATACAAAATAAATACAGCTTTCCTTTTGCTATGCCAGGATGTATATTTTCAGATATCTGTCAGCATACAAAAATATCAGATTCTGTGTTGAATGGTGCTGTGTTTGTGTAGTGTTTGTGTTGAAATTTTCACTGTGTCGTGATTGTGGTGTTGATTGTAGAGACATAAGTACCGAGTAGCCTCTGATCACATGATGTTCATACCACATGTTATGAAAATCAGCTACTTATCATTTCCCACCATGACTATGCCATGTATGTGGGTGATTAGCTGAGAAGGTTATGTTTGATAAGTGAGCCAAGAAGAAGTGGCAGCCAAAGTTTGTCAGATAAAATAATGACCCTATGTATGTATGACAACAAAAACTTCCTTTTTATAAAAATTTTATGTAAAGGAAAATGATATGGAATCAAAATTCTAATGACTGTGTAACATTTATTATTGTGTAATGTGTGTCAGTTAATAATATCTAGTGTCTAAGAAGTTATATGATGGTCTCTGCAGGTTTCCTGCATACTGTGTTAATGGACTTTCTTTTCTCACCTAGTTTGATGCTGGGTGTAAATGTGTTTATTATCTGCAGTTATTAATTAGAGGAGCTAGAATTTATACCATACATGTTAAATATGTGAGGCACAGTAGCTCTGTCAGTAAATTGACTAACTGTAGATTGGACGGGGCACAGTTCCATGAGAGGCAAGAATTTTTTTCATGTCACTTTGTCCAAGACCATCTCTGGCATCCATACAGTATTAGAAACTTCTCTTGAACCATATACCATAGACCTTTACCTTCACATATCTTTATGTCTCCATGGCATGATGTTCAGGCCTACAAGCATTTCTGCCTGTAACTTTATATATGTTACATAGTATAGGTATCACAATAATTTAAAGCAGCAAATCTCCAGATCAGCTGTGTGTTCTCCAGGTTTAAAAATTTTGCAGTCCTTGAGTAAAGATGAAAGCTGGAAGGTACTGCTGTGTTATCTTCCTACAGTTTGTGATTTGTGTACCCTAAATATATAAAGACATATGTCACTTAGCACATGAAACACTGGCGGATGGTGTACCAGCTGATATTTCTCACTTGCAATAAAGAACACAAAATCATGCTATCCTACCTCAACAGATCAGTATCAGTTTTTAGTAGGAAGTGTGTCATTCTCACTTGAATTAAATTCTGCCTGACCTCTAAATAGGTTGATTTGGCTTTTGACATGCAGTGTTTTTTTATCTCTGTTTAAGTCTTGCCCATTTTCATCCCTAAATATAACTCTGTATGTGTGTGTATGTGCTGGTGGTTTAAAAGTAACAATAATAATTAACAAGTGAATGAGTTTGGAATATACCCTTTTAATGTAATATAAAATTAATTTAAAATGAATATTAATAGCTCATATTGTGATAACATAATATCATTATTGAAATGCAACCAAGTGCCAATTAAACTGTATGTACATGTTGTTTGATAAGGAATTTGGATGTTTTACATTAGTACAGTAATATTATGTAGCAAGTGTCCATCACTTTAAATTGTAGCTAGGTCTTCCTCAGTCTGTGTCCTGGTTTCTTATATTAGGTATCTGTTCGAGAGATTATTTAGTTGTGAGAGGACACCACGTATCCATCGCTCATTTGAAGAAGTGTTTTGTTGATACATTGATTAAATCCATTATGGCAGTTTATAGAATTGAAGTAATAGTTGGAGCAAAGAGGGTTGTCTACAGTGTAGCAGCTTGTGTGTTTAATTTATATATGAAGTCATTGTTGTGTATTGCTTCATAACATTAATGTAAAGTATAGAATGCAATATTGTTATTTAACAGGACCATAATTTAACAGGAAGATTGATCATGTTGTGGAATGCCTATGATGATATAACTCTATTAATTTGGTAATTCATTGCTATGTAATATTAAGGAGCAGTAGTATTTCTTCTGAAACAAAATGTGGATATTGAGTGATAACTAGAGGATATGAACTAGTACCCATTGCAACCTACATTGCTGCCATCAGTGCAACAAAGATTGATGAAAACTGAAAGTGTATAGTTATTTGCTACAGCTACAAAATCACTCTGCGCTATGTATTTGGAGAGACTTTGAGTTATTACTGTGTGAATGTGAGTGGCTGGTACAAAGAAGTGCACTAAGACAGCATTCCTTTACAGGGCGCTAACAATGTTCTGTGTTAATCAGATAAACTGTGCTGTTTATTGGAGAATGAAAGATGAAATGAAAACAAAAACAGAGGTGTTATCAATCACAGAATGAATATTGCTGCACTGGTGAGACAAAGTTGTCAGAACATGGGATGAGCATGCTGCCAGTGCTGCATTGTCATCACCAATGGGGCACATAATAAGGATGCTATCTCTGCTGTTGTGTTTTTCACCAATAGAACACAGGATGATGACATCATCCCTGCTGCAGTGTTTTTCACCAATAGAACACAAGATGATAATTCTCTCTCTCTGTAGTGTGATCAGCAGTAGAATACAGGATGAGGATGCTGTTTTGGCTTCATTGTCATCGTCAGTCTCAAAAAGAGTTCACAGATTTCAAATTCTGTAATAACACAGTGATGAAACATGGAATATTAAATATTATGAAATAACTGAATAATTGCATTGTAATGGTTGTATTGAAGGCCTTCATAAAATTTGTTTTTTACTGTTTTATAATCAGTGAGTTGAAATTCCTAGCTGTTGCCACCTTTAAGCCGTGGTTTTTGCAATGAACTAGCTTTTTTTTTCCCCTCACAAGTACTGAATATGACATGCTTTTATTACTTGATATTCTTCAGGCTTACCATACACATAGACAGCCCTCTTAAAAATGACTAATTAAGTGTTACTTACAGTAAGTTGTTCAGTTTGCTGGTTTCACTTTTAAAGGTGACCGGCAAGCACATATATAAAGGTGTTTAATATCAATGAATTGAACGGCACAAATAAAAACTGATCCACCTCAAACGCAGAGATAATGGAGTGTAATAACTTTCACATGTGACACCATTCTGTGTTATTTTTTATTGTGACTGCTGGTGGTTTGCCTAACACATTTCCCATATTTTTAATGAAATCTTAGAATATTGAGTGCTGTCACTTCCAGTTTGTCAGTTTTGTCTTTAACTGCATTAGTAATTTTAAAATATTGAAGCAGTATACATTAATTTTGTAAATTTGGAAAAAATAAAGGAGTTGTTATTTTTGTTAAGTTTTTGAAAGCATTAAAATTTATGTAACAAAAGTCTAGAAAAATAGATATAGAAATTTTGGCAGTCAATAATTGATAATTCTCTATGTTAATGTTAATATAAAAGATCCTTACATAGATGTGGTAATTTTCTCTGTTATTTGTACACAACTATTAAAATTATAAGTATGCAGTTGAAGAAGGGCAGTCATGCAACTACTGTATGTGCGCAGTGGGTTATTTAAAGCATTGCATTTGTATTATCTTATGGTAATGTGCATAGTAAAAAAACTGAAGTTGTCAGTAATAAATATTTGCTGCTGTCTGAACTGATGCTTTTACATTCACAGTTATCCATTGTACAGCCAGGTATGGTTCAAGTTCAACATGCAGAGATGCAAAAGGAATTTGATGTGTATTGGACCATGCATCATCTTGATAACTGAAGAATAAAATCCAGCTAGATGCCACTTATTACTTTATTATGCTTATGTTAGGCTCAACATGTTTCGGGCACCATTATGCCCATCATCAGGAGCTCATGACGATAGCGTTGGTTACCACATAGGCA
>Ga0123354_10003951_pt1 | contig 20748 bp, 20 predicted proteins | sample TergutLab28metaG_2_FD_97872 | JGI IMG/M metagenome (GOLD analysis project Ga0123354, IMG submission 97872) | Labiotermes labralis P4 segment gut microbial communities from Petit-Saut dam, French Guiana - Lab288 P4 | ecosystem: Host-associated > Arthropoda: Insects > Digestive system > Gut ...
GAGTGGACCCCGTTCCAGACCCACTACTACTCAGAAAATCTGGTAGCGCCGGGGATCGAACCCGGGACCTCTGTATCTGTAGCCAGAAACTCTGACCACTAGACCACAGAGGCGGTCCATCTGAGTACAATACATTATAAAATTACTGACTTTTGCAGTTGATGTAAAAATATATCCCCCCCCCCAAAAAAAAAAGTCACTGGCTGCGTGAACTGTATGGCATATATTACAGGGACGTGATCCGTAATGGATTGAACCCAGCTCCACATTTATATTTTTTATTGGTAAACCAGCAAATTCACACTCAGCATGTATAACATATAGTTTTAATAAATCCTCTGACATAGTCCCATGCCCTAGCACCCACGAGGGATTTATATTGCAAGCCCTCAAAAAACCAGTTTAAATATACAAATTTCATTTGTAATGTATGTTTATAGCTTGCCTCAGACAAGTTCTGTATGCAGGTTAAGAAATTAAATTATCAGTAATGAATCATACATTAATATAAGGTTAATATAAGGATAAGAGATTTTGTTAAAATATGCTATCTTTATTTTATCATAGTAAATTTATTTACATATACAGACCTCTGTCATATGTTTGATTCAGTATGGGCCTGTCCAGTATGAATGGACTTGTAGAATACACATGGGTCAACTGTTTTTCTTTTTTGAATTCAGTTGCATAGAAAAGTCTGTAAAATATACACACTATTATTTTTGCAACCAGTACAAAACAAGTTTAACTTCATTTAAAAACTGGTTTCATTGTATGTTGTTGGCTTTTTGTCTTTGTGTACAGACATCTGTTAGGTGTTGGGTCTGATGTGGGCAGTGTCCTAGAAAATACTGAAATATTGTAGTTAAGTATGTGTATAATATTCTAGGAGTATATGTGGTGTGGTAGAAAAGTAATGAGACTGGCAATGCTGTGCACGAACTGACAATGCTGCTGCCTCCCCCTTCACATGGCAGTTAGGTTAATCCCAGCCGTAGAGTCAGTACAAGTTTGAACTTGCTACAGTTGCTACGTGATAGTTGAGAGTGTCTGAAGTGAAGTTGTGTTTGTGAGGTGCGTTATGAAAATGGACTGGCAAAAGTCTGAGCAACGTTGTGCCATCAAATTTTGTGTAAAGCTTGGTGAATCCACTACTGTGACTTACGAAAAGTTACAAAGGGCTTATGGAGAACATTCCCTATCCACAGCACAAGTGTTCAGATGGCACAAGTCCTTTTTAGAAGGCCGAGAACAAGTGGTAGACGAACCTCGTGCGGAAAGACCTTCAACCTCAAAAATGCACGACACTGTGGAAAGAGTGAGGTCAGATCGTCGATTGACATTGAGAATGATCAGTAGTGAGTTAAATTTGAACCAGTTTACCATCCATCAAATTTTAACACAGGATTTGGACATGAGAAAAGTGTGTGTCAAGATGGTTCCAAAGAACCTCACGACTGAGCAGAAGGTCAGTCGGAGGGATGTGTGTCTTGATCTTCTGGACCGACTTGAGAGGGAGCCAGAATTCTTCACTCGCGTTATCACAGGTGATGAATTATGGATTTTAGAGTACTACCCCGAGACAAAACACCAAAGTCGGGAGTGGCACACTGCAAACTCTCCCTGTCCCAAGAAAGCGAGAATGAGCAAATCCAAAATCATTTTTTTTTTTATTACAGTCAGGAGTCGTCCACAAGGAATTTGTGCCACCAGGACAAGTCCTTGAAAAACTCAGGAAAAGAGTGGCACGTGTGCGACCAGGCATTGCACGCACATGAATGCTGCACCATGACAACGCCCCATGTCACATGGCAGTCTCCATCAATGAATTTTTGGCAGAAAAAAGCATTCATGTGGTTCCTCAGCCCCCCTATTCTCTGGATCTCAGTCCCTGTGACTTCTTTTTATTCCCCTGGCTCAAAAACCACTTGAAAGGGCACCATTTTGGTACTTTGGATAATATCCAGAAGAGCGTAACCGACAAGCTGAAAGGTATTCTAGCAGAAGCATTCCAGCACTGCTATGAACAATGGAAACAACGCCTCCATTGCTGTGTAGCTGCCCAAGGGAACTATTTTGAAGGGGATAACCTTGATTTGTAAAAAGAATAAGTTCATGGTTAAAAGAAAATCAGTCTCATTACTTTTCTGCCACACCACATATGTTTGAAATTTGTGTGTTGTTGAACTTACCTTGTATGACCAGTCTTGTAGTGTGTATGTGAGTTGACTGTTTACTGAACCTGTGTGCCTCTGTGGGTGAATAGGGTGTAGTATTAGACCTTGCGCTGTATAACCTAGTACCTCGTATAGTCATGAACTGTAAGTTGTGTATTTTAAATGGTTTATAAGGGACTTAGTACGTAACTCCCTGAGGATGTTGCCATAGCACAGAAATTTGTTGAAGGATTTATAAATACTATGCAGTTGTAATAATAATAATAGTAATAATAATATTTATTAACTGCAATTGGGTTGTTACCCAGTGGCAGTGGTTATTTTACATGTATACAAAACATGAAATCGGTTACTACTGAATTTAAGTCGGGAGGGCTACATGAGAAGCAGGTAGTGGCAGCTTGGAATGTTGGGAACCATCTCAGCGTTTGCTTTTAGACACAGGGTAACCCAAAAAAACTGTGTCGAGGCGGCCGGTCGCATGACCTTCCGAACACTGACTTCTAGCCAGCAGTCCGGCATCCAAAGTAAAAAACAGCAATACACACATAGTACAGCAAATACACATAACTACAACAATACACAGTCAACCGACAACAATTACACACAAGACAACTTTAAACTAGCAACAATACACATGAGACAAATTAGAATTTTACAAGATGTACAAAAGGTGTCATGACTTCAGCGTATTATTATGGATAATATGGGAAGGCTCCTGAAAGCACGTGCCACTTATTATTATTATTATTATTTTATTTTTATTATTAACTGCAATTGGTTTGTCACCCGGTGGCAGTTGAAATTGGTTACTACTGAATTTAAGTCGGGAGGGCTACATGAGAAGCATGTAATGGTAACTTGGAATGTTGGGAACCAGGGAAACCAAGAAAAACCTGTGTCGAGGTGGCCGGTATGTTTAGTGTGCATTTATTTGTTTAATAATAAAATATGTAAATTAGATTACAATGTATTGAATGAACAGTCTCGTAATTCCAACTTTAAATGTTCATATACCAGATGAATGCTGCAACAATGTAATTGGTATGGAATTATGATTTTGCATGAACTGCAGAATCAAAATGATACACGTATATGACACTTTTATAAGGTGGTGTACTCATAATATGTTTATGTATATCAACCACCCAGCACTTTGAATCTACCTGCTGAATGCTATATATAATGAATATTATTGATGTAATATGTTGTATTTTAGCAAGTTTTAAATTTGGTGTTTGAATTCTTTGAGGATGGCACAGACAGGATGAAACGTGGGAGCAGTGAAGGACTATACAAATGTGTTGTCATATGTGCATTTGTTTTGTTTTGTAGATAAATATTTTAAGGCCTTTGTGTAGTTTCATGGCTGAAGAATGTGGAATTTCTAAAGACAGTGTACTTCTAGTACTTGAGTCAGTGGTGTTGTATGGTATATTTTTCTTGGGAAATTAAGCTGACAGTAATAATTTTTCCCTCTATAGACACAAGTATTCAAAATTGTATCTCGTGGTAAGAGAAGTGAGACATACATAAGAAGTTTAGCATAGTAACACTTGCCCCTGAATATGTGTTTGTTGTAGTGATGTTCATGTTGATAACACCAACATTTTTTATTCATATTCTGAGGTTCAGTTCTTATGTGAGCACTAGACACAGACTTGATCTCCACAGATAAGTTGCGTATTTTACAGCTTTGTGAAATTGTGTGTATCTTCATGTTCATCAATCCATTCATCCATCTAATGTGTGTGTCAAGAATCACTGAGTTCGGAGCTATGCAGGATAATTGTAATAAAAGTGTGTTCTGTTTTATGTAATGTATGAACAGTTATGATTGGTGAGGTTATATTTTACAGGACAGATGGATGTACTGAAAGTTGAACCCGATTCAGGTGATGAAAGTGAGGTCATTGATATAAAAGTTGAGGACACCACAGATGTGAAACAAGAGGAGGATCCTCTACTAATAACCCTTCCAGTTACAGACACTGAACATGAGGTGAGTTGCATGTCTGTGTGTGCCTTGTTAAAGCACTTCTCACAAATGTCCTGAAATTCCTGTTGTGTTAGTCAGCTTCATTTGTTTGTGCACAGAAAGAAGCTCCACTCTGTTCAACATATTTTTAACAATCCTGCTCTTAAAGTACGCATTGACTGTATTTTGTCACACATAGCCTTAAAGTAGTCACTGGGGTTTCATGAAGCTTTTTGTCAAGTGACAGAATTTTAGTTCAGCTAGAATATCACAGTCACATTGTAGTGCTGTTTTTTCCTTCTCATTAGACATTTTGCAAGCTGAACTACCTACCAGTCCAAGTTAGAGTGATGTCCCTTTTAGTGACAGTGTCTTGTTAATCTGTTCTGTCATTAGCTTTTTATCTAGTTCTGATACTGCCCAGATTGTTCTAACAGAGAATTTTTCAGATGTTTGTGTTTAGGTGTGGACTGCCAGTCTACTATTTCCCTTGCCTCGTTGTGAGTTTTGGTAGGATCTGCCAGACCATTCATTTCCTACAATACATGTTCACATTGTTTTTGGGACAGTATGCTAGCTATTTTACCTCTTTCATTTCTGTGTTTTGAGACCCCTACAACTGCACCCTGATTTGTTCAGCCAGTATCGTTAAAGACTAGTGACAGTCCACACTAACTCTGAGCTGATAGCAGCTTCACTCTCTGATGTAACACAGATATTTATATTTGCATATTCCCTCTCTGTATTCTCTTTTGTGCAAGCTCTAATAGCATACACTTTTCTCTGGAATACTGTAGCATATTACCCATGACTGAAATTAGGCCTCTTCCTTGTGTCATATTCATACACCCCATTACCATGTCCTCACACGCCAAATGAGGTCCATATTAATATGGGGCTAAAACCAGCTTTCTCAGTAATTCTGCCAGGAAATCTGACGGTGAAAGATTTATTGAATTTATGTCTTCGTATCACTGTATGAGCTTCATCTTTAAGATGGGATCTTCTCAAACAAGACATGGTAATGTACACATGCTGTACAGAACTTGTCCTCCTCGTATGCAGTGGAGGGAGCCCCAGAAGGCCAAAATGTCTTCTGACTAATCCCCATGCATGTAGTAATACAGCCCATTTCTGAAATATTGTGTTGTTTTCAGATGCTAGGTGAAGGTCAGAGTCCGTCCAAGCAATTCCAAGTAATAAACTTACTATTAACTTCATCTGTATGACTGCATCGGAGTTTGACATAATACGTTTATTTTAACCCTTTGACACCAAACTCAGTAAGCCTTACAGACTTCCATACCAGTTTTATTTAACTCTTATCAGTAAGCATTATTCACATATGCAACAATTAATTTCCCATGCTTGCATACCTCTGCTCTTAGTTGGAACAGCTGTTAGTGCACACACTTCCAAAATATCCAGTCAGTAAATGTCATTGCTTCATAATTTCATTCTTAACCTCATTCATAGTCAGAAACTAGACACCTGTATTTTCATATATTTCACAAAGAGTTGGCCCAACTTCAGGAGTGTTGGAAAAAAAATGGTGTGTATGCTGTAGGTTATTTTGACATCATCATCTAATTAAGCCATAGCATATTTTATCAATGAATAAATTGTTATGATCAGCTTATGCATTTACAACAAATTTAATTTTTGATGTGACCACCTTATGACTGCCTGTATTGGTGCCAAGCATCATTCCACTGATATGTTCCATTTCATTTGTTATACTGGCTTACCATGGTGTTACATGCAGTCCCAGAGGAAGCAAAATAATGCGTTTAAGTTGTGTTATCAACCTGGGCATGCCACTGGTCCAACTGTACCTGTTGATCCTTCTGATAATTTTTGTTGAAGTAATAAGTGAAAGGTGGTGGAATGTGGAGGGACACCATGTTGTATCCCAAATTTGTCCTATTATTGCCAGAGGCACATTCTGAATAAAGTGGTAGTTAATTTTCTAGAAAATTCCTGTCTTGTGCAGCTGATACGTGTCCCTCAGTAATATATGGCCGAGGTAAGTACATAGTGTCAGAGTTTTCTAACGTATTGAGTTACAGAAAAACTTTTGTATTCATGTGAATTTTGCTGCCACAAAGAAAAGAATTCCTTACATTGTTAAAATCAGCACATGTAAATTTATCAATGTCTGAAGCAGAATTTTTGGCTTAGTAGTTGCCTCTTTTCACAGTATTATACTTGGCTGTTGTTATTTCTTACTGAGAGATTTTGTAAATTTCAAGGTGCAGATAGAAATCATTATGTTGAATACTCGACACCTATGTTTGTCCAATACCAGTTATTGTGGGAATTTTGCATACACTTGTACATGGACTTAACTCCACTGCATTCAGAATATTGGCTTCTCCAAGCCATGGTTGCTTGCATTCTCCATTCACATGCAAGGAACGAGTCTTTCTGAAAATTTACCCTGAGGTATGGATATATTGATGGAAGTCTGTGGTCTTTGTAGCACATATTTTGCAGCATATTTCTCATTTGTTAATGCTCCAAGCTTGGATAATACTGCACAACATACACAAAAACACAAGCTGAGACTAAACAAGCAGGGTGAGAATTGCATGGTTGCAGGAATGCCGTTTAACTATACTGTCGTACCCCTCAATCAACAGTTTGTAGTAATTTTTTGCCCCATGTAACTGTGGAATGAGTTTGCCAACTCATTGCACAACATTAATGCAATGGTCATGAGTGAAACGAGTTACATTCCATTGTAGTGTTGATTGTTTGAGTACTGTGAACTTGCTGTGGAAGTAACTGCTAAGTTATGTAGTTACAGTTAAAACCCAGTAAAGTGCTTGATATTAAAATATCCAGCATTATTAAGTTCCTTAATTCCGCCTCAAGAAAGGGAAGTAATGCATCACCAGTGGAACGAGCATACATTATACTTCCATATAATGTAATAGCATTTACACACATTTTGATATGCACCTAATATGATTCCATTTTCTTTTGGCTGTTCTCTCTCTGCTGCTGAAATGATGTAGATACTGATGTTTAGAGGAACCTACTGCCTCAATGTTCTGCCCTGAAGGCCATGTGTACTTCAGTATTATGTTCAGAACATTATGTTGTGAGTGTGGTCAAAACTGTTTTTATAATGTGATTTGCTGGGAGTGTGCATACAGGTTGCAAAGAGGAGTAGGCAACACATCAGTGTCTAATCTAGCCGACGCTGTAACCTTGCATATAGAGCATGAGCATCACATGTGTCTAGTGTGCAGTGTTTATCATGTTAAGTACTTTACCTTAAGAATAAAATCATGAGAACTGTTGTTTGGCTACACAGCAGCCATCTTCTGTTCTTGATTTTGCCTTAAGTGAGGGTGGGACTGAATGCAGTTATCTGTGATGTGTGCTAGCACACTGTCCTGCAGAAATTTTAACTCACTTCCTCTATTTCAAACTAAGACCATATTTTTATGTTTACACAGGGTGTGCCAGGGAGAATATGCCTCAGGAGAATTTTGTGTTAAATTACTTCATTATAACCCAAAATACCTTATGAAAACACCTTTACATAACACCTGATTAACGTTTGAATCACATAAAGACATCAGATGAGATACTCTTACTAGTTTCACGAAAATCATGTTTAGGGTTCCAAGTACTTTACTAGCTTGAACTGGCGTTAGTATGGCTGGGCTTGGTTATTAGTTAAGGACAGCTCTACACAGTGTATGTGCAACACATTCTAAACAGGTATATTGCATGGAACCACAAGACGTTTTTTCGTTTCCGCATTATCTCTGTAATCATTCAACCTCAGATATAGTTATGTGTGGTTATTTTAATATAAACTAACCAAAAAAGCATTATCCTACAGTATGGAAGATTCTTCCTGGTACACGTTATATGCATACGAGGGGTGCTGATCAAGTCCTTAGCCCGACCAGGAAGGAAACAAGCTACAGCGACCAAACTCGGGAATTATTCAACATACTCCCCACGAAGCTCAGTACACTTCTTAGCCCGTTCCTCTAACTTTTGTAAGCCACTCAAAAAAAAATTAAGACGGTTGTCCGTCCAACCAGGTCTCTGCAGCAGAAAAATGGCGACCGTTCAATTGTTTTTAAGTCCAGGGAACAGGTGGTAGTCCTATGGGGCCAGATCCGGTGAATAGGGTAGGTGATCAAGATATTGGAAGCCCAGGTAGGCCAGTTTCTTCTGGGTTGCAAGTGCCAGTGAGCCAGGACATTGTCGTGCAAGAACAAGACCCCCTTGGTGAGCTTCCCGCGGCGTTTTTCCTTCAAAATGTCCTTCAGTTGCACCAGCAGAGATTAGTAATACTCTACGTTGATAGTTGGCCCTTTGGAAGATAATGAACGAGAAGGATGCCGTCTTGATCCCAAAAAAATCGAAGCGAGAATTTTTTACTACGGATTTTTGCATTTGGAATTTTTGGGAGCGGGATGAGCCGCAATGTCGCTACTCCATTGATTGTTGCTTTGTCTCCAGATCATAGTGATATAACCAGGTTTCGTCCATGGTCACCAGTCGTGACAGGAAATCATTTGGATCACCCCGAAGAAATTCCAAAAGTTTCTCAGATGACTGGCACTATTGACGTTTTTCATCCGCGTTCAGGGATTTCGGGGTCCACTTCGCGGAGAGCTTCCACATGTCCAAATATTCATGAATGATTGACCCAACCCAATCACGTGAGATGCCCAGTTGCTCAGCTATTGATTTAGCCGAAATCCGGCGGTCTTCCAAAATTAGTCCGTGAATTTGATCAATAATCTCTGGGGTGGTCACTGTTTTGGGTCGTCCAGGACGAGGCACATCACAGGTGGAAAAACCGCCACATTTAAACTGGGCCACCGAATTTTTGACGGTGACATACGATGGTGCATGTTCCTCTAATGTTTTTATCAGAATTGCTTGAATTTCTTCCGGCGCCTTGCCTTGCAGAAAAAAGAAACGACTGCTCACGTCTCGATGTTGACATCGCGCGTGTCGCCTGACATGCTTGCTTTCAGCCTCTGTAACAAGAAAAGATTTGCAATTTGGCACATGAACAGACCCTTCTTTCCAACGACACTACCGATTCCGTCTGACATCGGGAGGTAGGTCGGGCTGAGGACTTATCAGCACCCCCTCATACATGTTGCTTGTCATCACTGTAGCATTTACAGAACACCATAGCAGTTTTGTCATGTGAGTGACTCTGATAGATGGCATAAGTCTGTATTGAAATAGTTAGCACCTATAAGAACTTTGTTTCCAATTTAGTGCCCCTTTTAATATTAATCATAATTGTTTCTTTCTTTCCAGAGTATTCTAGTTCAAGACACGTACGGTGAAGATCGTCCACATACCTGTGATACGTGTAATAAGTCATTCCGTCAGCAGAATCATCTGAAGGTGCATCAACGTATACATGTTGAAGAGCGGCCAAAATGCTGTAATGTGTGTAATAAGTCATTTAGCCGACACAGTAATCTGAAGGCACATCAACGAATACATAGTGGAGAGCGTCTGTATTCCTGTGATATATGCAGTCAGTCCTTCGTTACTAAATTTAGTCAGAAGACACATAAACGCATACATAGTGAGGAGCGCCCATATGTGTGTGCTGTGTGTAATAAATCATTCCGTCAGCAGAGTCACCTGAGGGCACATCAACGCATACATAATGGAGAGCGTGTATATTCGTGTGATTTGTGTAACAAATCGTACTATCAACCTAGTTATCTTAAGGTACATCTACGAATACACAGAGGAGAGCGTCCACACTCCTGTGATATATGCGATAAATCATTCTCTAGACGAAGTGATCTGAAAACACATCAGCGCATACATAGTGGAGAGCGTCCGTATTCCTGTGATGTGTGTAACAAATCGTTCTGCAGACAAAGTAATCTGAAAATGCACAAGGGCACACACAGTGGAGAGCGCCCATATTGCTGTGATGTTTGCAATAAATCGTTCTTAAGACAACCAGATTTGAAAACCCATAAACGCATACATAGTGGAGAGCGTCCATATTCGTGCGAAGTTTGTAATAAATCCTTCTATAGAAAAAGTAATTTGAACACACATCAGTGTATACACAGTGGAGAACGTCCATTCTCATGTGACGTGTGTAATAAATCATTCTATAGGAAAAGTAATCTTAAAACACATCACCGCATGCACGGGAGAGAGCATTCCTAGTCCAGAATTATGTAATAAATCATTTGACAGTTATTTGATAGACATCTGTATCATAGTGCAGAACATCATTATTCCCATGGTGTCTGGATGAAGTACTTCCAGGATAATGCAAAGAATGTATAGCGTATGCATATTAGTGGGTGTCCATGAACCTGTAATGTGATAAATGTAGTATGGACAAAATATAAAATGTCAGTGGAAAGGGGCGTACGTAGCCCATATAGACAACAGGACTGCCCTGCTGTCTTTAAAATAACTGTGGAATTATGGTTCTGTTGATGCATAGAGAATTTATCATGGACATCAGTGACTCATCTTGTATAGCACTGTAAGTGGATTATTGTATTCAGAACATTTTAGCTTTGATATGTGGCAGTGAAGTTGAAACTGGTAAGGTATGCCAATGGAATTGTGAAGTTGGTAATGGTATCTGTACATTGGCTTCATAAATTGTGTATTTTGAAGTAACTGTTGCTGGTTGGTTCACCCTTGTAGGTTATCCTCAAAGCTTGTTTCAGGAAAATATAACTTCCTGCAGTTTGCTAATTGTGTTGGCTAGATCATGTAACATGTCATAGTACAATGCTGATATGTTAACAGCCAGTATTACATTATGGGCATGGTTTTGGTACACCCTATAACTAATAATTTCTAAAAGAAAATTCCATGAGGGATGCCCAGAAAGTAGAACCCCCCCCCACCCCTTTTTGCATGGTAAAAATTGCATTCTTAAGCCATGAAAATTACACCATAGAAAGTGTGATGGTTTGACTCATCCTATCTGCAAAGCTTCCATCCACATCTACGGTATCATGCCAATGAGGAAGAAGTGTATGTATATTTTGTTGGTAACGTGCCTTGTCATGCTCACGTAGCCAAATTCTTGATGTGCAATACACATCATCAGTCTAAAACTTAATAGTGTGGATTGCATCCTTCAGGGCTCCAGATAGGCTGAAATCTGAGTGTGCTTGAATGGGGCTGTAGGATGGATAGGTTAGCACTGTCCAACCAAATGTTTATGATGGCTTTCCAAGTCCTCAGACTTGTGTCTGGCCATGCATTGTCCTGCTGAAGCAAGATTATGTTGGATTTTTGTTAGGTCAGACTCATTTGAAACACTTTTTGAATTCTGTCAGCTCCCTGATGTAGGCTTCAGAGTTGATTGTTTCTTCTGTTGGCATAATTAAAATTAACATTAAATTAATTAAAATTAACAGCAAGGCACCATAGGAGTGGCGACAACTCACCTCCCTGTGGGCAACCTCTAGATATCGCAACGCTCATGGAAAATCCATTAAGAGTCGCAGCAAGGCGGCCCTCCAGGGTAGCTCTAATCAACTGTACAGTGGTGTAATGTACTCCTTGTTTAAAAGGAGCAACGCATGTGGAGTCATAAGAGGTGCAACTAAACGCCCTTTCTGTATCTAAGAAAAAAACATTCCAAGCTGCCTGCTGTTGGTCAAGTTCCTCCTCCAACTGAACGATGAGCTAAGGGCCGTTTCCACAAATTTTCCAGTCTGGTAAGCATGTTGATTGGGATGTAATGGCACAGAAGCCAAAATTTCCTCCCTTAAAAACCCATCTACCAGCCTTACCATGGTCTTAAGTAAGATTGATGTGAGACTGATAGGTCTAAAATCCCTAGGTCCACTATAGGAATTCTTACTGGGCTTAAGTATAAATACTTCCTTAACCTGACTCCATATGGCTGGAATGTAGCCAGTTGCCAGGCAGGCATGAAAAATCCTGACCAGGTTAGGGACAACAACCCTCCGCCTCTCTTGCAATAGGGCCAGAAATACACCATCCATGCCTCCGTGACCACTGAGTTGGAAAAGTGAGTAGCAAGCAAGAGCTCTCAGGTTTCCCCCTCGGATTGCATACACCTCCATGAAGGAGCCACCAAAGATCCCAGCTTGATCTTAGGGTCGCTGGAAATAGCCCCGTGTAATTAGCCGACATGGGTAGGTAATACAGAAAGTCCTCCATGCATCTTTTGAGGTATTCCTTACCTCCTTTCAATATCTCAGCTGAGCCTTGGTATAGAGTACCCACCTTTGTGGACTTCTATCTGCTCGGCACTAAATATACAGCCGTCTCATTTCTCTTGTGAGGGAGTCAAAGTCAGATGTCCACTTAAGTGAATGTTTTCCTGTCTTAACGGGTTTAAGAGGGGAATTGTCCTCGTGCTGAGAATACAGCCTGCTGGACACTAAAGAAGGACAAGTCCTAAACGAACCTCATCTTTCATGTACATAGAGCCCACCAGTTGCCTTATTCTGAGCCAGATGAATTTTCTCCATACCCTCCCATCACTATAAGTTGAGGTAAATTCAGTCAAAAACACAACTATGAATATATGGCTAAATGATGGTGTTTTTTTAGCAATAGAAAACTACATGTTTCAGGCTATAGCGGCCATCATCAGGTTTTGACAGCTTTCTTGCTCTAAGAGATATATAATATGCATAAACCACGTGTTGATGTTGAAATATCATCATTTGCATGCTTTTGTTAAGCTAAGTTTTGTGGGATGTCTATTGCGTGAACAGATTTGTAGGTAGGTGGGTGTGGATCCTTTTGGTTAGGTGTAGGGTTGGGAGCAAACTGTGATTGCATGTGTGGTATCTTGATTGCCCCTGTGTTGGGGAGGGGTTGGTTTTTGCGGGATTGGTTAGTCTTAACATCTCCTTAATCTTAGGAACTTGTTCCCGGTGGGGGGTTATCTGCCTCCAGGCTTTTGCTATGTGTGTGTAGGCTTGGCACATTTGGTTTTATGGAAGTGGTTTTCTTGTATTCCTCCTCAGTTTCTTGGGTGTCTGGGAGTTCTTGTTCCTGGTGTGTGTGTGTATAGTCTTCTCTTCATTGTGTTGTACACTCGAATTAGTGCCGTAAATGATGATGGAGATCTCAACATCAACACGTTTATGCATGTTATATATAACTCTTATAGCAAGAAAGTTGTCAGAACCTGATGATGGCCGCTATAGGCTGAAACATGTAGTTTTCTATTGCTAATAAACACCATCATTTAGCCATATATTCATAGTTGTGTTTTTGACTGAATTTACCTCACCGTGTGGTTTGAACACAACAGGGATGGCCCACCTCAAAACCTCCCATCATATGTAAGGTCCATTGTAAATCTGATCTGTTCCTAGGTTTTCCAAGTGGTCTTTTCCCTTAAGGATTCCCGAACCAAACTGTATGCATTTCTGTTCCCCTAAATGTGCAAAATCCCCAGGCCATTGCATCATCAATTTCACCACGCAAATAATTGGCGAGGAGTACATTTTATGGCGGTCCCCATTGTGTTCGAGTTTCCATAATTCTTCCTGAGCACCGTACTCTCGAACGCCCCTACCCTGTACTCTACCATTAATATCGAAGATCAAGTTTCATACGCATACAAAGCAAAGCAATTATACACTGAAATCTTGTTACGAACACCAGAATAACTAAACTTCAGTATAACGATTTCTGGTGGCCCCGCTAGTTTATTATATACTATATCTTTATGTAAAGAATTTCGCACTTCAGCAAATAACATTGTAATTAGAAACTTAAGTTGAAGGCAATAAAACTCCGTCTCGATTAGAAAATTATAACCCATGTAACGAAATGTATTTAAAAAAAAAAAGGCCGAACAATAAAGCGCAAGCTACGAAATCCGCTCCGTCGTAGGCGAGACAAGAGGCCGGGGAGGGGGGAAGGGAAAAAATTGCGAAAGATAGTGGAGCTGTGCTGACTGAGAACTGCAAGACTGCGTCCACGGTGTTTCGTTGCAGAAATACCGTGAATAATTGCCTAAATAGAAATCTTCCCCTGCCTCGGGCACAACCCGAGAGTGCCAACCAAGCAACGCATTTCACACCGCTACTGTGGAACAGCGTCGCTTATGGCGCGTTTATGTTGGTTTGTTTCATTGTAGCCGCATGACCACAACTGATAACCTGGCACCGTGCTTCGACGTGATAAATGGGCAATCGTTTCGATTTGACCGTAGAAAGGCGACTTAGTCGAACGACGCTGTGTTTCAGCACTATCAATGGGCCTTAATTTCGGTAAGACAGTTCTGTACTAGTACCCCACACATAATTTTTTAGTTTCCAGCGTCTTAAACGTGTCGCCCGAACCGCAACTGTCTGCTTGAGAAGTAATTTGTATACAACACAGCGGTTATTAGCATGTATAATCAGGAACGAAAAGGGAGGATAATGTGTGCTCATTGGAGATTTAATGCAGTGACAAAGTTACTAACGTCATTCCAGTGTTAGAACCAGCAGTGTCAATCAAGCAAATTCCTTTAGAGAAGTTCAATTTCGTAATTGTTTTGGGTCCGTGGCAGTATTGGGGAGGAAAAGAAGCGCAGACACTTGTCTGTACATACGTATGAAGAAAAACTGTAGAAGTGATAGACAAATACGACGTGGCAAGAAATATTCCATCAGCCCATCTTCACTACGTTTCTGAAAGACAGAAAATCAAGAATATTGTTCCCGATGCAATTCGATCACACGGAAAAAGATTGTACCGCGAACAATGAAGCGGATAAAGCTGTATAAAGGCAATTATGCATACACAATCTTAAAAAATTGCTGTGGATTCCTGCTGTACTAGAGTTGCGATCCTTCGTTCGGCCTAACGGAATTTAAGGGACGTGCGGTGGGGCGCCAAAAATATACAGAATGACGGAAATATTTCCGTATATTTGATGCTGCGTTTAGACCAAGAAACGTTTTGGGACATGTAATGGAGAGAATTTGCCTAGAAATAACAAAAACTGAACACGATAATGCTTCTAACTTCATTTCGAAGTACACATTTTGAGTTGTCATTGAATATAGTTCTGCATATCGTTACATTTTTAGATAGCAGACAGGCACACAAAAGTTGCCACGCTGAATAGTAGTAAGCATTCCCTGAATTTGATCTGGTCCTGATTTCCTCGTGCAGGCGATTTTGATTTATTGGTGTCGTTTCCAAATACTTGAAAATTGCCACTTTTCAAGGGATTAATTAGACCCATGTGTTGATCGTTTACAGTATAGGGATTATGGTGTTACACTATTTGGCACAGAGATTGAGTATATTAGAGAAAAGAGCAGACTAAATAAGACCTCAAATTTACTCTTGAATTTTTCGTGACAGTAATCAGATCATTGGGTCATTTGGAAAGAGCAAGGAAGGAGATGGTTGTCGCCCAATTTAAAGTACCGCCCCAAAAGTTATCTGGAGTGACTGCGGGATATCACGAAAAACCTGACCGTTTTCATGTTGATATTTATCACATTTAAAACAATCATAAATAACAACGGCTATACAACAAGAATCTATGGAATACAAAGCTTACAGAATGAATCCAAGAGCATGAAGTGAAGGTCTTCTGGAATGTGACGCTTTGTACGTAAATGTCTGCCAACGAAATTACTGTCTACGACTACATGTCCCAGGAGGCCCGTTGACCGTTTATGATTTTAATTGTAATATTTGATGGGGCTCCTGTAGAATTGCAATGTCATCAATGTACACAGCTGTAAGTAGGGTGACAGCACTGTTATTCGATAGTCCGAAGTGGGTAGATTGTCAGTACCCAAGTACCAGATAGCCAACAACGTCCTACATTGATTACACATGCAGCGCACGTTCACGTTTTCTATAGCACACACTCTGCAATGACAGCTGTTTGCTGTACAAAGCAAAGGATTATGGGGATGGCGGTGTAGCACGGATAATTTTTGATGTTTAGCATGGATTAGTCGTGTGACATAGTTTGCTGTTATTCCGCACATCTTGAAACTTTGAGTTAGTAGTGTGAGCGAAAAATTGGTTTTGAATGCGGTTGGAAACGTATGTGAACGTGATCGTGTTATTAAAACTGTAGTTATTATTATTTTATTAAGCGTGTACTATTACACGCAATATTATTGACGACGCGATTTAGATATGTCTATCGAAATAGAGTCTGCAGAGTAAGTAAACTGGTAGTAAGTTGGATTGTAGGTTATGTCACGTCATGCTGTTCTGCTTCCTGGGCCATAATTTTGAATGATATTCTTCTTTCAGCGTTATACGTCTGATTCAGCAGTACTTGAAAGAGTCGAATCTGATTCGCACGTTACAGACGCTTCAGGTAACCTTCGCTTTCCATGATTTAACTAATTGGGAACCAAATTCGTTTACTGCTTTAAATGAAGGGCATTGTAGAGTTCATTTAGAGGATATGTTAAAAAATGAGGCTGATGTAACTTTTTAACTGTAGGATGACTATGAGTACCTATCTCTGAACTTGGGCTGTATTTACAATTGCTGTACCCAACTGACCAGTTACGTACAATCTCATTCATCACGCAGTAAGTGTAGAAGTGTATAATAATTGCAGTTACAAATTTAGTGAAAGTTCCAGTTGTAACTCCACAACTATATTCTTTTCACCATCCTTATTTCTTATTGGTAAAGAAATAATTTGTTTTCCTTGAAGTTAATTTTTCATTTATGTTTCTTATGTGCATCATAGGAAGAGACTGGAGTTTCCCTGAACACTGTTGATAGTGTTGAAGGATTTGTGTCAGACATCAACAATGGGCATTGGGATACAGTCCTGAAGGCAATACAGTCACTCAAACTTCCAGACAAGAAGCTGATTGATCTTTATGAACAGGTATGAAACAAAATTAAGTTCAGTCTTTGGAGAGGTAAGGCCATTGTGTTGATTAATAGAAAGTTGAGTTAATTTCACTTCGTATTTCCACATTGTGTTAAGTGCATAATTATTTACAGTGCACTGAAGCAAGTTGGTTTTATATGATTTTGTATATTGTATGTTTGGAAAATACTATGCCCAGTTCCCACTTATGCTAACGGTGTTATTCTGAAACTTAACACCTTAACCATTTATAATCTGACAGCAGTACTTTCTTGCACTATTCTAATACCATAACTTTTTAAATCTGGACTGCTGTATCATAGAAAAAATTCTACTCAGTATAAATGGTGATTTTTCATTATTGTCTGTTCAGAGCAGCGGGCAGAAACTCTTCAATTGGTTTCTGCATGTTGGAGGAACTTTCTGTGATTTGGATATGGCTTTTGACTGCCTGAATCATGAAAGTTTGTTGGCTATATTGTATTTTTATGGAACTGGATGAGTATCTGCAGATAGGTTTAGGTCCTTTTTAACTGACAGAAAATAGAAAGTAGAAATAAAATCACCTAATGCCACTCAAAATTTTTTCTCGGTGTAGGGTACATTACAAAACGGAGCTCTTTAAGGGTCAATTCTAGGACCTTTTTTGTTCATAATATATATAAGTGGCCTTCCCCTGAGAATTAATTCTGTGTAATAACCAGCATTATTTGCTGATGGCACTGTTGTCATAATTTCAAATACAAATATTGGAGATTTCTCTTCAGTGTCAAACTGAAATTCTCGTATGATTAATTGGTTTGCTGCTAATAAGTTATTCCTAAATCTAAATGAAACAAATATAATGAAATTCATAACAAATAATTCGCCGCATTCTGCGTTACGTATTTGTTATGAAGGAAAGTGTATAAAAGAAATAGTAAGTATAAGATTTCTTGGTGTACAAATTGATAACCACCTAAACTGGAAAAACCGTATTGAACAAATGATTCCTAGGTGGAGCATGTTATGCAGTTACATTAATGGTCCATGTCAATAACATTACCATTCTCATATCAAATTATTTTGTGAACTTTCATTCTATAATAAAATATGGAATACTTTTTGGGGTAACTCTTCCAATAGTGGGAAGATATTCACTTTACAAAAGAAATTCATCAGAATTATGGTTGATGCACAACCCAGAAGTTCATGTGGAAGTCTGTTAAATAATACTAGAGATGTTACTTGTCCCATGGCAGTATATGCTTTCATTAATGACCTTCATTGTCAGTAATGAAGAATATTTTCAAACAAATTCATCTATACACAATATTAGTACGTGGAATAAGCACCATTATCATAGACCAAATGCCAACCTATCTTGTTTTCAAAAAGTACATTCTATGGTGGCATCAGAATATTCAACAGTTTACCACAAAGTCTGACAGTCCTTTGGAATGAAAAGACAAAATTTAGAGTAGCATTAAGACAGTACTTAAATACACACTCCTTTACCCTGTAGATGAATTTTTGATGTGCAAAGATGATTCATAATGCTGTTTTCTAAAATGTTTGTAGTAGTTACATTGTAAAAATTTTGTATATTTTGTGTAGTTATGACTTGTTCCACACCCTATTTGTCTTTGTGACACACTGCTGGATGTGTGGAATTATTTATGTATGTGTGGGTGAATGTGATAATATATACATGTCTTTATGTAAATTTGTATGTGAGTGCATGTATGTATATATGTATGTATGTGTATGTTGTTTGTGTGTGTGTGTGTGAATTTATGCATATTTTTATATACATATGTGTGTATGTATATATGTGTGTGTGTATATATATGTATATGTGTGTATGTATGATTTTAGGTACACGCGTGCGAGTGTGTTTGTGTATGTAGAGTGCAGCAACTATCAAAGTTCTTCTAACAAAACACTAGTACAAAAACAGATGAAATTTAAAACAGTGTGTCATTATGAAATATGTTGAAAACATTATGACATCTCATCACACTAAAAACACTTGTGGGTCAACGACAGTGTTGTAGACCAATTACTATTGTCATTACTGTGGGACTCTAATGGAAGTTGTTTCATTCAAAATATGTTCAAAAGTTGCTGCACATTGGAGACGGGGCGCATGGGTATTCTCAAGTTTGAAAGGCGAGAAGAAATTTAATTGTGGTTTTGGTGCTTTGTCTTGGGTGTTGACAGATAGAAACATAGCTATTATTAGATGACTTCAAGCCCGTTAGTCCTGCTACTACATAAACTTTTCTGTCATGTTGCAGGTTGTGTTGGAGCTAATTGAGCTGCGTGAACTTGGTGCAGCTCGTTCACTGCTTCGACAGACTGACCCCATGATTATGATGAAACAGCAGGAACCTGAACGATACATTCACCTGGGTAAGTTGTGTTGTTCCTCTGCTGCAAGCTGGTTTTACCTTGTAATGGGTATAAAATTATCTGCATATATTCATTCAGCTGTAAATTTTTACTGTAAAGAGAACTTGAAGACTGTTGTTATGGGGTGTGAAACCATGTGTCAGAGAGATGGTTACCAGTGCTCCTGAGAAACATGGTGCCTCCATTTCTCTGGGTAGAAGAAATACATGGATAACGCTTCCAACAGGTCACTCAACATTCCTGAGAGTTTTAGTAAAAAAATTTTTACCTGATTGTGTACCATACATGATCTAGTGGTTCAGTTGGATCTAACTGTCTGCCCAACTTTTTTTTTGTATTGCTGATTAAATAGCCATATTTTTTAATAGTTAACAGGCTGCACTTCACCATAATTGTCAGTCAGTATTTTGTATTTCCCATGCACATATAAATATCTGATCTTGTGGCCCTCTATTGAAATACTTGGGCACACATGATGGACTGGATTAGACTTCATCGCATTCCAGAAGATGCTTGTTTTAATGGTCATTGCTTTGCAAACTTCAGATCCAATAAGAAAGATGAGTTATGAATGAAGTGTACTTAACCTGTTGCAGTATGAAATTCTGTGTGGTACGGTAAATATAAGTACCCCTTTGTGGCAAAACAAGTTAGATTATTGAGCATTTAAAGGTCATTTAATTTGACTGTCTGCTGTGGCACAAAAGCATAGATTTATGTGATGCGAATGCTAAGCATGGTTCATAGTTACAAAGAAAGACCAAACATTTGTCTAACAATTACAATGAATTTTATTTTGTGTCTTTATGTATGTTTTAAAGGCCCTTGCATTGTATCATTAAGTTAGAACACAAGGGTTTAAATGTAGCTCTGTAACAAAGTGTGTGTGTGTGTGTGTTAAAGCCTGTGGCATTATTTAATGTTTAAAATGGATTAATGAAAAATTTTAGGTTTTTCTTGTGATTTAAAATTCTTTTAAAACAGGTACTGAATGACTCCATGAGTGTTAAAGCAGCAGAATTACGTATTATCATTGGCCATACGTGTTGATATTTTACCCATTTACTTTGTGACATATGGTACAGTAGAAAAGCAGAGTAACACAGGCAGGTTTCAGTTCTTCTGTGGAACACAGGTGTTCAAAGACTGTTCATCTTGATTTTTTACAACAGAAGAGCATGCCACAATGTTCTGCTGTGAGAGCCAACAAATGGAGCAGAGTAACAGCAGGTATGTACAGGGTGTCCCAGGAGGAATGTGCCAGACTTTGGGAGGGTGTTCCTTATGTTAAAGTATACCGATATAACGCAAAACACCTATGTCCAAAGTTGAACGGTTACGGAGATAATGGCCAGAGA
>Ga0123354_10003952_pt1 | contig 20748 bp, 21 predicted proteins | sample TergutLab28metaG_2_FD_97872 | JGI IMG/M metagenome (GOLD analysis project Ga0123354, IMG submission 97872) | Labiotermes labralis P4 segment gut microbial communities from Petit-Saut dam, French Guiana - Lab288 P4 | ecosystem: Host-associated > Arthropoda: Insects > Digestive system > Gut ...
AATAATGAGTTTCATAACCTTTGTACTCGACAACATCATAATTTTCATCAGCCTTCTGTTAATTTAAAGAAGTATCAGACTGGAGTGTACTACATGGGCATAAAGATATTCAATAGTCTTCCTCCATATATAAAAAAGGAGTTTAATAATTCTACAAAATTTGTATCATTGGCAAAAAATTTCCTATGTGAAAATTCATTTTACTCACTGTAAGAGTACTTTAATTTCTGTATGACATAAGGATTACAATACAATGTCACTGAATTATAATGTATTATATCTGAATTCTTTGGACTGTGAACAGTGATATTTAGCTAATTTTTAAAAGTTGTTAAATGTAGCATATTTACTATGTACATATAAGACATTGGGCAGTAATTTTAGTTATCTTTTTTGTATCCTTCAATCACTTTACATTGTGACTGAATATTTTTAATCAGTGGTAGTGTGAACAATGATCCTCAGTCAATTTTAAAAATTGTCAAACATATCATAATACATTATGTGTATATAAGGCAATCAAGAATCGGCTCAATTGTGTTGATTTACCTTGTATGGATCGACAGAATGCATAATAAATGACTAAACGAATGTTCAACTGTTTTCTGTGTGACCACCAAGTAGCAATATAGATCATCTGTGATATAGATAATCCGTGGTGCAATAGTTCTCGGCGTGATCCGCGTTAATTGTGTGGATGACATGGTCATTTACTTATACTGTTAAACTAAAGTAAGAATGGCATGTCATTCGAGTTTTAACCGTACAGTGTATTGTGTTGTGTGTATTTCATCTAGTAAGAGTGATTTACCCTATTGTTAACCGCTTGGATACATTTCAGAACAAAAGGAGTGCCGGAAGATAGTGAGATCGGAGGTTTTCACGGCGGTGGCAGAAGAGACCTTCCACGCTTCGGAGGAATGTACTGAGTTCAGGTTCGTTCGAAACGTCGGCAGGCTCATTTCCGCTGATAGTATTCACATAACATATACATTCATGATCCATACGTTCAAGGTTTCGTCATTATTAACTGTGAATTTGACTGAAATTGTTTCGAATTCGCGAAAGAAGTCCCTCGAATTTAACAGTTGTAGTTGATGTAAAGGCGACGCACAGAGTGTGTTTGACTTACGTCATCGCGAGGGCGAATGAAGAAGCTTGAAGGTGTAGTACTTGCATGTATGATATTGCCTATTCTCTATTTTCGGGAACTGCCAGTGCCGGGTAGTACCAACAGGAAAAGTGGAAATTAATTTTAAGGGAAACATTTTAACCCATAGACAGCCTGTATCCCTTCCCTACGAAGTGAACAGACGTCAGTTTTGGCCTTGCCTGGGTTATGTCTGCAGTACCTACACAGTACTGCCCATTTTTGAGCACAACGTAATATGTGAGATTTAAAGTGTTTATCTGGTCTGCCATTTATGTTGGGAAATATGTGCAGTTTAACTTAATTTGATTGTTGTGCCTTGAGAATGTAAATTGATTGAACAAAATTCACATTTCAATACCTGAAACTTGAAGTAAATCCTGCCAGTCACATTTCCACTATGTAACTACAGTAAGATATGAATTCACTGCAATACTGGTAGCATTCCACCATACAGTAAGCCATATATGCACATATTTTTTGTCACATCTTGTGTTACACATGACTGCATAACTGTGTAATGGCTGAGATTACAACCCATGTTGATGTGATGTTTCTCATACAAAGCAAGCCATAGAATTAGCACATGAAGTTTGGCAGAATTTGTGTGGAACATCTTATACGAAAATGTGAATTTGTGTATGTCTTCCTTTCTGTGTTATCATGCTGTTTGTTTTGTTGGAACTAATTTCTAATTGTGTGTAGAAACTTTAATTTGGAGGATAATCATTTAAAAATCACTTTTCTTTTCTGAAGGACTGACAACAATGAGGTTGGTTCTTGTTGTGCTGCATATTGCACTTGTTGGTACACAAATCTGGGCTTCATCCCAGTATAGAGAAGATTTGGAAGATAACGAGTTCGCTGAGTTTGAAGATTTTGAAGAAGATGAAGAAGAATCTGTACCAAAAGAAACAGCTGATCAACAGCCACAGGCACAAAAGGGAAGGAAGGTTGTAGATGTTCAGGAAGTAGAAGAGGAAGTGATTGAGGAAGAAGATGAAGATGCCATTGTTGAGGTACAAAAGAATGCCGAGAAAGAAATTTTTTTTTTTTTTTCAGTTTCAGTCATGTTAATTGTACATAAATATGGTGATTGTGAATGCACTATGAATATTTTTTGTTCCTAAAATATGGGGAATTTCTTCACCAGCAAGCATATAAATACCTTGAATGGAATGAAATTCATTAGACAATTTTTTTCTATCTCTTCACAGATATTGTCAGTATGTACTGTAATACGCTTGTATTTAACTCTTTTTTGCAATATGTTTAGAAAAATAAGTTTGTATTTGAATATATCCTAAATTCTTTTGTGGTATAATTTCCAGGAATATAACAGAAATGACAGGTTAATTATCAAGGAGGAAGGCAGAAAAAACGTTTTACTGTCATTGTAGACACAAAATCATTTAGAAGTGGCCAATTTTCAGAATGAGCATCATCTTTTTGACATGAAAAGGGCTGTGTTATCCATATTTGGCACTATCACCAGGTCTTGGATTTAAAATTATAACCCTAGAACTGCTAAAGAATGGTGTCACGTGTTCCAACCTAAAATATTCAGCTGGCAAAAATGTTGGTTTTCGATTGAAAAATTGTCAGATAGTTCCATTATAATTTACTGCATATTATTTATGTTGACATCATTGTTTTCATATCTGTTGCTCAAATGCTGAAAGTTGATGATATCCAACAGAATTCAACTGCTTTGTGCAAGAAATGAATATATATTTAATATTTCAGGATGATGAAAGTGAGTTTGACCACTTTCAAGATGAGGAGGAATTTGAGGGCTTTGATAGTGAAAGAGTAGGCAGTAGTGGCAAGATGGATGACAGAGAGGCACCAAAGATTACCATAACTAAGGTATGAAAAAAAAAAACTGAAATGTAGTTCTAAATTTAATAAGTGTTAGAAGTTTGAATATAGGTGTTTTTAGCGTAACAGGTTGGATTTGCTCCATGCAAATCCACATTGAGTTAATTTTATTTTCACTTAAACACTGTATTATCCAACTAATGCACAACATATAGTATGTAGATACAATTAAAGTTATAAAATATTTAAAAGTGCTCCAACATGTTTTAGATCACAGAGGATCCATCATCAGGGAGCCTTGTACAGTGCTTGGCTGAAAATTACAAGAATGGTTCTGTCGTGTCCGTTGAAATGGACAAGTTCGGTGTTATGGCAGCATATTCTGACCCGTTGTGCGTGTGTGTGTGTGTAGTTCACTGTATATGAAGGCCTTCATATACAGTGAATTACACACACCTGCAACGGGTCAGAATATGCTGCCATAACACTGACCTTGTCCATGTCAACAGGCACAACAGAATCATTCTTGTAAGTTTTAGCCAAGCACTGTACGAGGCTCCTGATGATGGATCCTCTGTGATCCGAAATGTGTTGGAGCACTTTAAAATATTTTTTAATTTTAATTGTATCTACATATTATATACTGTGCATTAGTTGGATAATGAAGCGTTTAATTATCATTGATGCACGGTGCAAACATGAAGATTTATTTTGGCTGTTCACTGTTGTTTGTGCATATGGTAGGATGTGAGCTTTTTGTGCACTTAATAAAGCACAAATTTAAATTGGGTTTTGTTAAAATCAAACAAAGGTATTACTATGGTTACAAACATATTATATTCACTCACCTCTTAAAAAACTTAACCTTTTGGCACTGGAATTTTTTTTTAAATTTTAGCACAACCTGTATATAAAATGTGAATAATACAGGAACCAAATACATTAGAATTATGAAACAAACTGCATTTTGAAGGAAAAAAAACAGAGAGTATACACCATGTTTAAAATATTCGTTACCTATATTTGTTGAATAAATATATAAAATGCAACTTTGGAGGTTAGCGGTGCAGTACGTCAACTAAAGTTGACGTACTGTTTTTTATTTTTATTATTATGTTTATTTCATTGAACATGATAGAAGAAAAAAAATTGAAAAATACACTCAGTTTAGTGTTTAACTGCATAACACATTTCATGTGTCTCTTCCTCCTTCATCGTGGTAAGGTAGTTTACATCATGATTCAGAATCAGTCAATTAACATTGTTGAGTTGTGAACATACAAACATGAAAATGGCTTCTGCCAGGTTTTTTGGCTAAGCATACGCTTGCCAACTCTCAAGGATTGATAGTACACTATGCAATAATTAGCAGCAGTTCTGACATCATGTCAGTTCCATTACACTTAACCAAGGCATTGTGCATGTAACTCAAGCACTGAAGTTGTAAAAGCAGACCCTAAAGTGGGGCTACAGAATGGTGTAGGGACCAAATTTTTGTATCTTAGAAGTGGGAAAATCCTAAAATCCTGACACCTTAAATAAAAAAAAAAAATTGTGGTATTTGTGTGTGGTTTTGGCTGGGGCTGCAAATAATGAACACAAGATGCAAGCAGAATTTAAAATTGAGTACCTTAAATTGGGATGCTACTGGGTTTGTTTTGCAGAAATTTTGCATGTGTTGAACAGAAAAATGTATTTTTAGGTATGAGACCAATTTGTGTCTGGAGTGAGTGGGATAATCAGATTATATTTTGCAGGTTCCATTGCATTTTCGTACCAACTGGGACAGCTTCTATCTAGAGATGCTGATGATTGCTGGACTCGTAGTTTATGCGTTGAACTTTTTCACCGGCAAGAGTAAGAACAACAAACTAGCCAACGCCTGGCTCTCCTCACACAGAACCTTGCTGGAGGAAAATTATAGTCTCGTAGGTATGTTGCCTCTGGTCTTACACAAGTTAGGATTATCAGCTTCCTTGCTGATTGATCTTCACATTATTAATGCCAGTTTTACCCACATTCATAAAATTACAAAAAGTGACCTCTTTACCTCATCGTGTTTGTGTCTGTATGTCTGATGGCATGTAGGAACTTGGCTCCCACTGGATGGATTTTCATGAAATATGATATCGAGTATTCTTTGAAAATCTGTTGCGAAAATTCAAGTTTCATTATAATGTGGCACAAGTAACAGGTACGTACATCAAGACATGCACATTTATGATAATATCTCATTGAATTCTTCTTAGCATGAGAACTTTTTTGATGAAAGTTGTAGAGAATCAAAGGGGACTGCGGTAGCACAGTGGTTAAGGTGCTGCGCTACAAATCAGAAGGTCGCTGGTTTGATTCCAGATGGTGTCATTGGAATTTTTCATTGACATAATCCTTTGGATCGCACTATGGCCCTGGGGTCGACTCAGCCTCTAACAGAAATGAGTACCAGGAGCATTTCCTTGGGGTAAAGGCGGCCGGTACGTAAGGCTGACAACCTTACCACCATTCTGTGCTGTTGTCACAAAATCTGGGAACCTTAACTTCCTGGAACCCTGTGGGCCTGTCCAAGCCTGTAATGGGACTGCTTTACCTTTTTTTTTTCTTTTGTAGAGAATCACACATTTTATGATCAAAAACTTCTTTTCCAGAAATCATGCAGTTTATGAGTTAATGTGGAAAATGTAGAACCAGACGGGTCATGATAAAGTAATACAGTGTATGCTGCATAACTAAGACTACAGTCACACACTCAGAATATGTAATACTTGGTGCTTTTCAGTGTAAACAGTGGTTATGTGAATGTGCTTCAGTATCATGTTGTGTGTGCATTGCCAGTCTTTTTATAATTTAAATCTGATATTTTCAAGCAATTTCTTAAGTTGTGTTGTAATTTTCTCGATAGGTGATGATGGGAAGATAGAAAATGAGAACCCAGGTCTTATGAAAGATTCTGAAAATTTATATACATTGTGGTGCAGTGGCCGTACATGTTGTGAAGGCATGCTTGTTGAACTCAAGTTCCTCAAGGTAAGTACAGGTAAGCATATTAACTCTCCAAAAGTTTACACCCAGTTAAAGTAAGACATCTCTCTGAAACTTTGGTCTTATTCTGTTAATTGCCTGACAAATAGTGTCAGGCTGAACAAAGCAGTCAGAATTAATTAGTTCTTTAAAAAGCGTGGGCCTTTTGATTTTGTACACACTCACTGCACAAGAGAAGTGTCTTTAAAGTCATGTAGGGTAGTTTGTGAACTACATGGGCATTTTTGGAACACTCAGATTAATTACTTTGGCTATTCACAGTTGTACTTAAATCATTCCTTATCTGGGAAAGACTTCAGTATAGGTATTTTCTTTTATCCAGTATTGAATCTTTCTTTGAAGGTTTTTTTTTTTCCAGCTTTTCTGTATGTTCTTTTATCCAGCACTAGGTGACTTTTTTTTTTACAGAACTGTCAGTAACCTCTTTTATTTTGCATGCTTTACAAAGGTATTGCTAGTTAAGACTTCTGTTTGACTGAATTCATGTGACAGGTGTGCTCAGACCAAGAGCCGTAGGACACAACTTAGCACCTCTTGGTGTTGACAGTGTCATCACAGCAAACCTAACTGTAACCATATTTTTAGGCGCGTTCCCAAATTGCAAAAACTGACTATTAGCTTTGTCATGTCTGTCCATCCACATGGAACAACTTGTCTCCCACTGGATGTATTTTCACGAAATTTGATATGTGAGGATTTTTAAAAAATCTGTTGAGAAAAGTCACGTTTCGTTAAAATTGGACATGATTTACAGGCACTTTACGTGAAGACCAGTCAACATTTTTGATCATATCTCACTCATTTCTTCTTAGAAAAAGAAATGTTTTGGACAAAAGTTGTAGAGAAAATAAAAAAACACATTTTGTGTTCTATAACTTTTTTAAAAATCTTGCCATTTATGAGACATGGAAGTATGTACAGCAGGACAGGCCACAGATAATACGGGACGCGCATTGCGTGCTGGAAATCTAAGGCTACAAATATACACACACACACACACACACACACACACACAGAGGCCGTGTAATACACATTGCTTTTCCTCTGCAATAATGATTTCACACATGCACCTCAATACTACATTATACATTCATTGCTTGTTCTGTCAAATACTGGGAAACACTGAATATGAGCTTCTGTTTGGAGTCTAAGACAGTCACTGCAGTATGAAATGAACCACTACAAGAAAATGTCTTCTGTGGAACATAACAGGAGGATGTGTTTTATTTTAGAGACAGGACTTGGTGGCAATGATTGGACAGTTAATGAGGCCAAGCAGTGACCAGGTGCACATCAGGGTGGATATGAATAAGGAAGATATGGACACTTTTGTGTTTTGCGTAGCCACGAAGAAGTCTGCTTTACGTCTAGCTAAAGACATGGCTGACCTGGTAAGTTACAGTATGATTTCTGAAAACAGGGTACAGAAACTGTTTGTTAATGTACCAAATCACTGATACATTCCTTCAGATGGCATATGTAGGGAGTATTTCCCTGATTTTTACCAGTTCATGTAATAACATTTTGTTGTGATTTGGACAGACAGATCATGAAGATTCATCTGATGTCCTACATATTTCAAGTAGTGTTTGGCTAGTCATAGCACTATGTAATTAATTTTGTGTTCATTGTGAATGTCCATTCCACCCCACAGTCATTTCTACAATGGAATTATTACATTGGTGTGCCAGGGCGAAGGTCAGCACCCAGCGGCTAATCATAGATCAGCTGGAAGGACCGTATAATGAAAACTGAAACCTTAAGTACATGATAACTGAAGAGTAGTTCTATGTTCACCTAAAACTGTACTTTTCTGAGCCTGGGACCTTGAATTTGACAGTACTGCCATCAGAGTTGAGGTGTTATTCTGTTTTTCCTTGTTGTAGAGATTATGTTCAAGTTGGAGTTATGTACTGTGTTTGTGCTAAATATAGGTAGATTTTATTTACTTGAGTGTACTAGCTGCATTTACAAGAAGCCATGATAGTAACATGAGAAGGATTCACTGTGTAATTTCAGTGTTTACCTGTCACGTATTTTGGACTGGTTTTTACATGCAAAATTAACTGCCAATTTATTTTTTGATTAATAAAGTGACTGTGACAGTGAAATCTCATTTGGGTGAGAATGCAAGATTTTACAATGTAGAAAGCTGAAATCAAAAGTGCTTCTAAAGTGTGGCTGAATTTATGCAATTTATGTTTGTGTCATATTTATTCCCAATATTTATTTATGTTTGTATAATATTCAGAATTGCATATCTATACCAATTTTTATTCTGTTTGTGATTTCTCCCTAACATTGCTGCCAAAATTTGTATCATTGTAGAGACTCATGCTGCACATCCTGTAGAATACTGTCTTGTGACTGAACGTTCATTTAGAGACTCTTGGAAACAGTTCATTAGAAAATGTGGTGTGAATTTGACGGCTTAGGTAAATGTGACACTCAGGAGATTGGTGAGGAAGCAGTGCTTCACCTATTTATAGAATTCAAGAAAGCATATGATTCATTTAGGAAGGAGGTCCTGTGTAATGTTCTTATTTGGTATCCCCATGAAACTGGTCAGGCTAATAATAATGTGTCTGAATGAAACCTGTAGCATAGTCCAGGTGGGCAAATATTTGACGTGTTTTTTTTATAAAGAATGGTTTGAAACAAGGAGATACTTTTTTGCCATTGCTTTTCACCTTTGCTTTAGATATGCCATTAGGATGATTCAGGTAAACCAGGATGACTTGAAGTTAAATGGTACACATCAGCTTTTAGTTTATGTTGATGGTATTAATGTAGTAGGCGGAAGCGTACAAAACAAAGGAACTTTAGTAGTTGCTAGTAAGGAAATTGGACTAGGAGTAAATGCTGATAAAACTAAGAACATGGACATGTCTCGAGATCAGAATGTGGAATGAAGGCACAATATGAAAACTGATAATAGTGCCTTTGAAAGAGTGCAAGAGTTCAAATATTTGGGGACAACCCTAATGAATCAAAATTCTATTCAGGAAGAAATTAAGAGCAGATTGAAGTTAGGGAATGCTTGTTATCATTCAGTGCAGAATCTTTTGTCTTCCAGTTTGCTATCCAAAAATTTAAAGATCAAGATATATATAAAACTATAATTATGCCTGTTGTTTTGTATGGGTGTGAAACTTGGTTGCACACACTGAGGGAGGAACGTATTCTGAGGGTGTCTGAGAATAGGGTTTTGAGGAGAATATTTGGGCTTAAGAGGGATGAGGTAACAGGGTAGTGGAGTAAACCACATAATGAGTAGCTTACTGATCTGTACTCCTCACCGAATATTATTTGGGTGATGAATTTGAGAGGAATGAGATGGGCAGGGCGTGTACCACGCAGGGATAGAGGAGAGTTATATGCAGGGTTTTGGTGGGGAAATCTGGGGGAAAGAGACCACTTGGAAGACCCAGGCATAGATGGGAGGACAATATTAAGCTGGATCTTGGGGAAGTGGTTTGGGGGGTGTAGACTGGATCGATCTGGTCGAGAATTGGGGCAGGTGGTGGGCTGTTGTGGAGGTGGTGATGAACCCTAAGGTTCCATAAAGTGCAGGGAGTTTGTTGACTGACTGAGAACCTGATAGCTTCTCAAGAAGGACTCTGCTCCATGAAGTAAGTAAGTAAATAAAGCACATTGCCACACTTGATGCAATAACCTTGTGTCCTTATTCAGGCTGTGAACATGCAGTCACTAAAGAAACCTCCAGTAGGGAAAAGTTAAATGTGTCACACAGTTGTTGTTACTCTTAAGGCAATGAAAGCAGCAAAATGGAATTGAGAGAAGTTTGCAGTGTTTGTAAGTACCATCTTTTTGTTTGTGTTGTTCATTCTGTGCATTTTTAGTAGCAGATTTGTGACACTAAACCAACAAAATGCACAAACTTGTTCCTTAGATATTTATAGTATAATATTACACTTAATATTTCTCGATGTTTCAGTCGAGAAGGGACCATCATCATGGAATCAGATGGATGCAACACTTCATAACAACAAATTAGCCACTCTGGGACACAGCAGACATGGCATAAAGGAGTCAGGTATTTAAAATGTGACATTTCTTTGTAGAGTATTTGTGTAAATGTCTTGGGATGCAGTCTTTCTATCAAGATGCATCACATTTATACAGCTGCTCTACAAAGAATTGTCTACATTTTAAGTATGTATCTGTTTTACCTCATGTCAACTATGTATAAAAGTAGCTAATATGGTTTCATGTGGTGTTGCTTTGGTTTGATTCGCTGATGATGGCCCCTTGTGGACCAGAACGTGTAGAAGTGTTAAGTGTGATATGATATAAATACCTAACGAACAAATTTGAGCATTTTGTTGATTTAATGTTATGAATCTGCCACCATCTTTTTTCACTGATGCAGGATCACCCAGAGTACAATTTTATTGACTGAACTAAGGATGGTATATTTGCTTTTTTTTCTGAACACCAGAGTGTCTACTCCCCAGAGCGAAGATCCGTTGAGAAGTTTGGATTACCTTCCAACTTTAGTCTTATGTATGAACTTCTGGAGGTAGCGACGTCATTGTTGGACTCACGCATTGTTGCTGTCATCAATAAATACCCCGACATTGTTGAATACATCCATTTCTCAGATCAGTTTTCTGGACCTAAACAGCCTGAGTAAGTTCATATTTTGTCTTTAGCCACCAAACGTAGAATTATCAAGAATTTGGTCCAGCCAATTTGAACAAACAAGGCAGGTTTTGTTAGATATTAATTTAGTGAGTTGATGTGGATAAATTAATCAGTGATTTGTGCAGAAGTCTGCTGTATTTGACTTAAACTCACTGTACAAAAAAATACTGAAAATTCTTAAATTACTGGAAGGTTTAAAATAAAATATGGTGAACTTGTATTATGTTTTCCTTGTATTTTAGCGTTTATGAATTTTTATTTGTTGCATCTGCTTTTTAACATTCTGTCTGTGAAATTAATATTTGATGTGTTTTCTTTTAACTCACAGAGATTCTAGTCTAACCAAGCTCCCAGAAACAAAGAAGGTCCTGATGTTTGGATTCAATATCCCAGTGAAGGGAAAACCTATACATGAAGCTATGGATCAGATGCGCCCTCTGCTTCAGTTGGTCTTTTATTGCATGGATAAGATCAAGAGATTCAAAGTTAGTAAAGAGGTAGGTGTGAAATTTGATGTGCGTTGATGCACAGAACATGTTAGTTTATAGCCTTTGTTGAGTTTCCATGATGCAGAATACGTGTGTCAAAGGATGGGCTTGGAGGCAGAGAGATATGCAGAAAATTTGTTATCGTTGAGAGGTTACTGTGAAATTGAAGGTTGTAAAAATAGTAGAGGTTCTTCAACTGTCATGATTTATATTTTTGAGGCTGTGGCCTGTTCTTGGTTTAGCTAATAATGTGCACAGTCACTGAGAATGTATATAGAATGCAAGATGATGGGATGATTAATGAAGAAGGAATTAGGGTCTCATCTGAGATAATTTTTATATGTGATAATAGCATTTGGTATTTTTGGATATTTCATGAGCTTAAGCAGAAGTATTTAATTTAAGATTTGTATCCATGATTTTGGGTCTTGTGTATGTAGTGCACTAACAATATCGTATTTACCCGGATATGGGATGATGATGCATGTACGAAGACTCCCCCCCTACATTCAGGAGAGTACTCGCACAGGACGTTTTTAATTTCATGTTTGATAATAAGGGGATGAATGATGCATTGGGGAAAAAATTATCTTATATTCGGGTAAATATGGTATTTATACCACTATAAATTTGTCACTCTGGATTCTCCACCAGAGCTAGGTTTACAAATATAGGATTATAATTTCTTCAGCACCTAAGATGCTTTCACTGACATTGAAGTTCATATTATAATGGGTTCTGACAGTGGTGGAAGACATTACTGTGTGGACTTATCAAGAATGATATTTTGAATACAATGAAATATCCAGGAAACTGGGTCTCTTTCTGTCTTCAAGTGTGAAGGTAGGAACCTGCTCACTTGGGTCTAACAGAAACATCTATTTTCTCAAGAACTGTTCTGTGTCGTGTATTGTGACTAGTTTGAAATAAGAAATGACACTGTTTTAGTAAACTGCATTGCTAGCTCATGAGTTACACTTGTACAAATATCTTTGCAATATGTAATGTTAAAGAGGAATTGTCATTAATATAAAATAATCTGCATTTTGTTTCATTATTAATCTTCGGAAAAATTTGAATTTCCTTCATGAAGACTTACCTTATCTGATTGTGGATCAATGTTTGAATGACTCAGAGGGCATAAAGACATTGATTATGGAAGTTTATAACATGCTATGCATAGTTCATATCTGGGAATGTGTAATCATTGTACATTTTTGTAGAAATTATGGTAATGAAACAGGTGAAGGTCACAAAAATGACATGTGAATGACTCAAGAACCTAGAGGCATTGCATGTGAATGACAACATGCAACAGAATTAATTCCTGAAATTGGAGTGCAGAGTTTTCTGTTTGTAGGCTAGTGGAGTTGTGATTCTAATGATTTCAAATCTGATACAGCATCTATTTACTCATTCTGTACAGACAGTTTGGATTTTTAAACAGACTGTGAAGACACTGTTTGACAGAAACTGAATGAATTTGTTTGGTGGTGTTAGTTTCCACATGGTATGTTACATCACACTTCAGGAAGTGGGATGTGGGCACATGGACTAGATCAATCTTGCTCAGGATATGGACAGGTGGTGGGCCCTTGTGAATGCGGTAATGAACTTCCAGGTTTCACAAAATGCGTGAGATTTCTTGACTAGCTAAAAACCAGTTATCTTCTCTAGGTCCATGCTCCATGGAGTAAGTAAGTAATGTTGTATCACAAAGGGGCACACAGTGGTGCAGTTGGTTTGAGGCACTGCGCTACAAGCTGGAAGGTCACGGGTTGGATTCCTGATGGTGTTGTTAGAATTGTTTGTTGACATAATTCTTCCAGCCGCACTGTGGCCCTGGGGTTGACTCGGCCTCTAACAGCAGTTAGTACCAGGAGTATTTTGTGGGGGTGACAAAGGTGGAGGTGCATATGGCTGACAACCTTACCACCTTCATGTGCCGACTGTCATGAAATCTGGCAGTCTGAACATTCTGGAACCCTCGGGGCCTGTCCAGACCTGTACAGTTAGTGCTGTACTTTTACCTTTACTTGTATGTTACATTAATAGTACAGTAAAATGTGTACCTACAGGCGAAGACTAAAGCTGAGAAAAACAGGCAGCGTGTTGAGGAGGCGTTCATGAAGACAACTCACGCTGCTCGTGCAGAGGCTGCAGCTGTGCGTAGAGAGGAGAAGAAGAGACAGGAGAAAGAGAGAATTCTTTTGGTGAGCTTGCAGTTGGGGTGTCATGCCACATTGACCTTCAAGGTCTTTTTATTTTCTGTTGTGTAGCCCCTATATTGCTCTTTGAAAGTGTGGTTAATTTCAAACTTCAAATTTCAGATATATCTAGCAGTGTAACTTATACCAATGTTGTGTTCAAGGTTTAATTGTTTTGACTGTGGATCTGTTCTGAGTAGAATGTTCTATGATTTTGGTCATTTCCTCCAGAATATTCACAGGTGGTGTCTTATTTGGTGGAACCATTTTTATTTCTTAGAATTCCTTAGTATTAGCTTCCCTGACACACACTAATGCTGCGTATGACTTGTAAGGCTGTGACAGACCAGAGGGCTACCTCGAGACACCTCATTTCACTTCAGCATATGGGCTTAATCCATCTGGTCATTTACATATTGTTACCAGGCCTTCAAGTGTTTCACTTAAATCAGGACAATGGTAGATTGATTGTTTTAATGTTTCATCTACATTGATTTTTCATGACTATCAAATTATTAAACACACACATACAAAGTGGGGTAAAAAAAGTATAGCCATACTGAATTTCTGTCTGCTTAACTAGTGTTTTCCATCCCTGACAAGTCAGATTTAGCTCAATAACAAAGTTTTCCCTATGTCTGACTGCTTTCCCATTGTTGTTAAATGACCCCAAAAAATCAGTTTGCTTCACGTATGGAATACCTGAGTTCTTTGGAGGGGATAATTTTTTTTTACAAAGTTAATGAATGTGATGTGTTTGGAATCATCATAGAAGTTGTAATTTAAATACCATACACTGAACTTTTTTGTGCTGTTTACAAGAGTTCTTCAAAACTAGCATTTACAATTTCAGAATACAGATATAATGACAGAAATTAATGCACCAGAATATATATTCTCTATGTATGTCTCTTAACTGGCTGTATGCTCTTACTGTATCTGTAGCATTGTATAAAATGTGTACCTTGCAAAACTACAGGAAAGAAAGTGGACGTATTTTATAAACAGTTGTGTAATTTGTTCTTATATGGAAGTTCTAATTCTATGTGTAACTTTTTCCAGGAGGATGATCCAGAGAAACAAAGAAAGTGGGAGGATCGTGAGTTGAAACGCCAAATGAAGAAGAAGGCTCCAAAGATGAAGCAACTTAAAGTCAAAGCATTATAAATGCAGATAATGGTAGTAGCAGCAGTTTGAGTAATCTTATTTTGTATTTTTATTGTCACGTGAATTGTTCCTTCCTTTATGCATATTTGTATGTAACACCATCTACACTGGTTCTGCAAGTGTCAAGTGAGTGACATTTTATGTAGTGTTTATTTTATTTTATTTTTTTTGTTTTAAAAGTGAATTGTTTAAATTACATATTTTACTTTTGAAGCTAGAATCATATGATAATGAAACTGGGTAACATAGTATGATGACCAGGCTACAATATGGACGTCAGAGGAATCACAGTTTTGTTCGTGGCAGGGGCTAGAGAATTATCTCTTGAAGACCATCTGTACCTGCTCTGGTTCCCACCCAGTCTTCCATTTGGTGCATACTGGGTAACCTTTCTGTATTGGTAGAGGAGCCAGGCTGTGCAGCTGACCACTCACACCCCATCTGGTGCCAAGGTTGAGAATGAATGGAGCTGTACTTCCACTCCTCCATAAGCCTTCTTGGTGTGCATAGGAAGAGCTTCATCTCTGTCATAAAGTAATGGGGCAAATTTTTGTCAACTATCTTTACCCTTTTGACACCAGAGCTGTAGAGTTATTTGTTAACACTCCGCTTTATGTAAAATGTGAATACTTTATGAACAAAAAAAGGGTAGAGGGTTTGGGGGGGGGGGGTTGGGAATGGAATTTGTGCAGCATATCTAAAGATAATAGCATCCTATATGAGGGAGCGCTGATATGTCCTTAGCCCGACCAGGAACAAAACAAGCTACAGGTACCAATTTTGGTATTTATTCAACGTACTCCCCACGAAGCTCAATACACTTCTTAGGCCGTTGCTCTAACTTTTGCGAGCTACTCAAAAAAAATTCTGAAGGTTGTCCATCTAACCAGGTCGCCGCGGCAGCAATGACCTCTGTGTTGGATAAAAAATGGTGACCTTTCAATTGTTTTTTCAGTCCAGGGAACAGGTGGTAGTCTGACGGGGCCAGATCCAGAGAATAGGGTGGGTGATCAAGACATTGGGAGTCCAGGTAGGCCAGTTTCTTGTGGGTTGCAAGTGCCCGGTGAACCAGGGCATTGTTGTGCAAGAACAAGACCCCCTTGGTGACCTTCCTGTGGCATTTTTCCTTCAAAATGTCCTTCATTTGCACAGCAGAAATGAGTAATACTTGGCGTTGATAGTTTGGCCCTTTGGAAGATAATCATTGAGGAGGATGCCATCTTGATCCCAAAAAATTGAGGCAAGAACTTTTCCAGCGATTTTTACACTCTGAATTTTTTTGGGCGGGGTGTGCCACTATGCCTCCACTCCAATGATTGTTGCTTTGTCTCTGGGTCATAGTGATATAACCAGGTTTCGTCCATGGTCACCAACCACAACAGGAAATCACTTGGATCACGCCAAAAAAATTACAAAAGTTACTCATACGACTGGCACAGTTGACGTTTTTGATCCACGTTCAGGCATTTTGGGACCCACTTCGCAGAGAGCTTCCGCATGTCCATATCTTCATGAATGATGGACCCAACCTGCTCACGTGAGAAGCCCAGTTTCTCAGCTATTGATTTGGCCAAAATCCGGCAGTCTTCCAAGACTAGCTTGCGAATTTCATCAATATTCTCTGGGGTAGTCACTGTTTTGGGTCGTCCAGGATGAGGCACATCACAGGTGGAAGAATAACCATGTTTAAACTGGGCCATCCAGTTTTTGATGGTGGCATACGATGGTGCATGTTACCCTAATGTTTCTATCAGAATGGCATGAATTTTTTTTGGCGCCCTGCCTTGCAGGAAAAGAAGAAATTTGATGAGAGTTCATGTCTCCATGCTGTTGAAATTGCTAACAAGAAAAGACTTGCAATTAGGCACATGAACAAACCCCTCTGTCCAATGACACTGTCGATTCTGTCCTATGACATCGGGAAGTGTGTTGGGCTAAGGACTTATCAGCACCCCCTCGTGTGTGTGTGTGTGTGTGTGTGTGTGTGTGTATACATACATACACACATACATACATATGTACATACATCCATACATACATGACATATGGTTAGAGACTCCTTTGTGACAGTAATAAACCTGCTGATCAGCAGGTGTTGGCAGTCGATGGTTTCTGTAATACAGCCAAATGAGGTCGTGTCATCCGTTACAGTGCTGATTTATAATTTGCTGTGAGGCAAAGGCAGGTTTAGTGTAAGACCACAAAGTACAGTGAAGATAATATCTCTGTTTCATATTCTGGAACATCATCCCACAGAATTGTAAAAAGGTTAAAACAAAACTGGAAATTAATGCAAAACCAAACACTTGTGTTTGAAAGTTGTGGTGTTTATAGTATAATTTTGCACATCAGGTTGATACTGCAATGCTTATAGCTGTGTAACATTGAGAAGAGGGTGGATTGTGTGAGAGTAATCCATGATTTACATTAGTTTTCATATGATTTATTATCATAATTTTGAACCCAGGTGGATCACTTTTGTGTTTTCCTCTGTTTGACACACCATGGAACCAGTATTTATTGTTAACATGAGATAACAAGCATGGTACTTACTCCCTGATTGTACTAAATGCCTTGGGGAATGCATCATGGCTCTCCAGTTGACATTAGGAGATTATTTTTGTGACTTCTCATTCCTGCCTGCTTTCAGTTTCCTAGAAGTGGTGCCTATGTTTATTAAGTAGTGGTTAGTCTTCCTTGATGAGAGGAAGTTGTGAAGTAAAATGAATTGCAAAAGCATGTGGCTGCAATCCAATAGGAGCAAGCACTTTTGTTCATCAAGCATGGTCAGCAGGTGATAGGGTCTGTGCAGGGAGGACTGGCAGAGTAGGTAGTATCAAGAGAATGCTAGCTGACAGTGCAGGAGAGTGGACCATCAGGGCAGTGGCATGTTGAAGGCAGAATATGGTAGCAGCTTATAATATTGTGAGATTTGATGTTCTCAGTGTTTCTGCTGTTGTCAAGACTCCTTGACCCTGAAGGTGAAGGTACTATGTTCTCCTTTAACTGAAGATGAAGGCACTGTGGTCTTTCAAAATTTGGAAACCGCTCACCCAACAGCAGCGTCCCATTTCAGAAGACTTGAATCTTCAACTAATATGGTCATTGAAGGACTCTGTATGTGCCTGAAAGTCTTTTGGACATTGAGAGGAGTGAAACATGATTTAGGGTCTAAAGTAGTGATTCTGGTTCTCAAAGGATGTGTTAGGACTAATCATGAGACATCTGTATGTATTTAACTTTTGTAATTCTTCTGTTTCATATGTATAAGGTGAAATACTGTATTCTGTTAATACATGAATTGCAGTTAAATGGGTTGACAAACAGTTTTTTTTTTATTTGCCCAGTTTATTCATTTTCAAAGTAATAGACACATTAACACAGTTTGAAGTGTGGTACCACTGCTGCCAGTCATACTTCTTCCTTTCACGCGATTGATTTCTCCCTGTGAAACTGAATATTTTGCACTGAGGTGCAGGATACAATTTCTACTATGCATGATTAATGTAGACTGTAGCAGTCATTGGCTTACTTTGAGAACTATAAGTAGCAGATGTGACAAATGTAACTGTTTATTCTGTCTAGTTTAGCGGGTCATCATGTAGTGCTAAGATCTGCAGCAGAGGTGCCAGCAGCGAAGACCATGTGGATGTTACTGATAATGATTTCTTGAGTAATGTGTGTCTCTAAAGGCACTGTGTCTTTCTCTTCCTGACAAGTGTGCAATGTTACTTGTGCACAGACATTTGTTGTTCCCCAGTCTGTATTTTGTGAGTTGAGGGAGTTCATATAAATGGTAGAGGAGCACATTTTTTTAATTCATCATCTGAAAAATTGGGTGTTGCCTTGATGTCTACAAATTGAAGGATGATCTGTGTAGGTGTTTTCCTGAAAAGTAAATACCATGAAGAGGGCTCATTTTACTTTCAAGGAATTGTGGTATGTTTTAATTTTGGAAGCCTTCAGAAGTGGAACTGGTAATAACAGTTGGGTGTCAGGGAGCAGGGAGTGCAAGAAATACTTGTATGTAACATACATACATATATACATAAATACACACACACACACATGGAGTAAAAATTGTGACATGTCGATATCAGGAGCTCTGTTAACTGGAAATTGACTAGGATGCTGGCTTATTACATTTCCCTCCAAAGGAACTCCCAGCAGCTTGCTATGTGACCATTTCCACATGTTCATGATATGAATCTGTGATTGGATTTATGAAAAATAATAATGATGATGATGATGGATTCTGAGAGACACAATTAATTACTGGTGTCGGTTACGTAAATGGCGGTGAAAATGTAAAAGAGGAAAAGACATCAAGAGAGAATTTCAGTGATTAGGTCTGCCTTTGGGCTTGCTGGGTATGCATTAAGCATAATGTTGTCTATGTGGAGAATTATGTCTGGCAAGTTTGATATGTTCCATTTTCAGTTTTATTGAAAAGATCAGTAAATGCATTTTGGTTTTATGAATTTCAGCATTTAACCACAATTGTAAGTAAAATGATATGACTAACTGTGGAGTGACTCCCAACATATGTAAATATATTTATATTCTTGCACTTACCATGCTGAAGATGGCAGCGTCAGTGGTTGCTACAAAATAAAATTATATATTCTTGCAATTGCCACTTTGAAGATGGCAATGATAGTGGCCAAAACATGTTGGTGGTTGCTATCAAATAAAACTATGTAATGAAACCAAAGTGCATTCTTTGGTCTCTTTAATAAAATTTATATATATGTCTGACAAGTTTGGACCTAGGAGGGATGAGGTAATGGGGGAATGGAGGAGATTGCATAACGAGGAACGAAGTGATTTTTACTCCTCACCCAATATTGTGCGGGTGATAAAATCGTGAAGAATGAGATGGGCTGGGCATGTGGCACGTATGGGTCGGGAGAGGGGGATATATAGGGTCTTGGTGGGGAAATCGGAGGGTAGGAAACCACTGGGGAGACCTAGGCGTAGATGGGTGGATAATATTAGGACAGATCTCCAGGAGGTTGGATGTGGGTATATGGACTGGATTGGGCGGGCCCAGGATAGAGACAGGTGGTGGACGCTTGTGAGTGCGGTAATGAACCTTCGGGTTCCGTGAAATGCGAGGAATTTTTTGACTAGCTGCAAACCAGTTAGCTTCTCAAGAAGGACTCTGCACCATGGAGTAAGTAAGTATGGCAAGTTTCTGGCTCTGTAGGTGTTAAATGTGGCAGCTTCTACTGTGTACCAAAAAAAATTGTTTCGTGACCTTGGGTCGGCATTTTTAGTTTTATTTAAAAAAAAAGAATTACTCATGTCTGATGAAAGAGAATAAGGCCATAAATCAATGTCATTGACGTCAGGAACCGAATGAAGTACACATTAGTTTTGACTGAGTTTTTTGGGCTGCTTCCACACGCAGGGGAAGTGTATCGTGCAATTAGTTGTAGATCCATTGAGAGATGCCGCCACATGCAGCCGGTTCGGTGGTAGTTCGCGGCATTGCCGTGTGCGACAACAAAAGTCGAAGTACTGATAGTTGAGGCGAGTAAGAGAAGACTGCGTGGAGTGGTTTGTAGTTTCGGTGGGGAGTGTGGTGTGGTTGTTGGTCGTGTTCCTGAGTGTTTGGAAATACTTTTGAATGGAATAAAATCCAGGGAAATTTTGTCTGTAAATTTGCGCGACGATTTCATGTTGTAGATAAACAGTTACCTGTAACTGGGAGACGTACTTTGGTCAATGGTCTTGTTGCCCCTATAATTTGACAGGTCATCTGACATCAAAAGGGGTAAGACAAGGTCCTTTCACAGTAACTTAGTAATTGTAAGTAATATTACTGTTACAAATTAATGAGTACTTACTGTGCGTGCTTAACCATGTGCCATTCATAACCTATCCTGCAAACCGGCAGGATCTTCACTTTTCCTTCTACTGATTTGTATGTACTTCAAGCCGATTTGTGCCGAGCATATGCCAGTAGAAATTGAGTCTTAATAGTAAGTAATGCTTTTCGTGCTGTTTTCTCGTAAGTTGCGTTTTAGCTATTTTCATATGCTGTGATTTGTTGTATATTCTTTATTAGAAAATACCGCCTTGTATTTTAAAAAAAAAAAGTCCTTTTTTTTTTTTTTTTATTTTATTGTAAGTACTTAGTTTGTTTATTTATTTTCGGTCAAAATAAGATTTTAGGAGAGTCACAGGGGTTTTTTTATTTAAG
>Ga0123354_10003955_pt1 | contig 20742 bp, 13 predicted proteins | sample TergutLab28metaG_2_FD_97872 | JGI IMG/M metagenome (GOLD analysis project Ga0123354, IMG submission 97872) | Labiotermes labralis P4 segment gut microbial communities from Petit-Saut dam, French Guiana - Lab288 P4 | ecosystem: Host-associated > Arthropoda: Insects > Digestive system > Gut ...
CCAGTATATTAACATCATCGGCATAAGCCAGAAGCTGATGTGTACCATTCAGCTTCAAGCCATCCTGGTTTACCTGAACCCTCCTAATAGCGTACTCTAAAGCAAAGTTGAAAAGCAGTGGTGCTAGAGCGTCTCCTTGTCTCAGATCATTGCTAATAGGGAACCTGTCAGATACATTCTTGCGTACCCGGACTCTGTTATATGTTTCAGTCAGACTCATCTTTATTAACCTTACATGTTTCTTAGGGATACCAAACTCAATGAGAATCTTGTATAAGATCTCCCTCCTAACTGAATCATAAGCTTTCTTGAAATCTATGAATCCAGGCTAGCAACCTTTTTTCTAATCTCTTCCAACAAGTAACCGTGTTTGTTGTAGTTTTGAAGCGAGTCCAGAGTAATCGGGCTGTCAGTGAATATTGTTGTCGAGAGTGGGTTAATGCTCTGCCTGTTCAGCACTTCTATTTTTTGCAATGCTTTGAGTATGGCAAGTTGTTCTGCCTGATTGTTAGAGCATCGGTTATCTAGTTTAACTTGTAATTTGCAATCATCTCACTTCCTTTGAAAATCACTGCTCCAGATCCGACTCCTTCTTCTTGTTTACTTCGTCAGTGTACACTGGGATTGATGTTTCCTCGTTCTCTACCACTTCGTGAATTGTCCCAACTTCTGCCGGGTGCGGCCAGTTTTGAATTTCCACAAGTACGAGTTTGCTTGTATGTATGTGTGTATGTATGTATGTATGTATGTATGTTTTTATGTATGTACGTATGTTTGTACGTATGTATGTATGTATGTATGCATGCATGTATGTATGTATGTATGCGTTTTATGTGTGTTTATATATGCATGTATTGTATGTATGTATTGTTTCTGTGTTTGGATGTATGTACGTACGTATGTATGTATGCATGCGTTTTATGTGTTTATCTATGCATGTATTTCATATATATATATATATATATGTATTGTATGTATGTGTGTATATATGTATTGTTTGTTTGTATGTATATATATATATATATATATATATCTGTGTGTGTGTGTGTCGTATGTATGTGTGTATGTATGTAGGCCTGTATTATTTGTATGTATGTATGCATGTATTGTATGTATATATGTGTCTATGTATGTATGTATGTGTGCATGTACGTGTAAGCATATACGTGTGTGTATATTTGTATGTATGCACAGATGGATGCACTATGACGTACGCATGCATGAATGTGTGCATGTATTATATATATATATATATATATGAGTGTATGTATGTATGCAAGTATTGTATGTATGTGTTTATACATGTAATATAAGAATGCGTGTATACGTACGTATATATGGACGTGTGTACGTGTGTACGTATTTATGTGTGCTTGTACGTACAGTACGTCCTGCCTTTCATCAACTGTAAATTATCTTCTCAGCGCTTTACGACATATCACGATTACTGGGATGGATGTAAGATAGTGTGAAAGGCTTAAGAGAGTTTCCTTGGGACAGACTGTCAACCCTGAAGTTTGCCTCTTCCTTGCAGAGAGGCCTCGAAGCAATTTCCCGTGTGTTGCTTCTCCGTTTGATTGCTGTGAAGCACTCTCAAGGCTGCGAGTTGGAAACGGCTTCCTTTCGCTCCTTCAGTCAGTTTGCAGACTACTTGTCAAGGGCCACCATCCAACTTAACTTTTATGGGCTTGCCTCTGATTGAATATTTTCCAGTGCCAATTTAGAGAAAGGTTCACGTGTTTTCGATTTGAAGCAGTGCGAGTTGACGGACATGCGCACTGTGCAGTAGGAAATTTTACAGTTTTAACAATATGGATATATGTTGGAACCTTTCTTCAGCGTACCGAAATAGACGTGCATTCTATATTCCGTTTGTAGTCAGTGGGATCTATATACATCATTTAATGATGAGAAATCTAAGTATTCCTCCACTACTGAACTGCTGGTATGCAAGTGCACATTCGTACCTGGCAGACGTGAATGGAAAGCATTTAAAGCTGAGAGATAGAAACATTCGGGTAGTTTTGTAGTGTTAGGCACTGCATTTATTATTATTATTATTAATTTGGTATATGCTTAGTAAAAATTTGTACATCTGGCAGATCGTTTCGTTGAACAATTTATTAGCTGTGAATATTTTTATCCTTACTAAGTATGTCAAAAAACTTTGACAGATTGTACGCTGTAAATCTGTGACTGGTGTTTCATTTGAACAGTGGTTTAAATTTATGTAGGATGTTTGTAATTTAGTTTATTATATTTTCTACATTCTTTCTGCTTTTTACTTCCTTTGTGAAATAATTGCGCAGTACCTGCGCAATTGTGTATTATTGCTGTAGTGTATGTTGAAATGGAGCTGGACTTCCACCAAATCTTATATCGACAAATACTACGGGAAAAGGATCGTACAGCGTTTAGCTGGGTAGTTTTATGCTGCCACAAATCAGATTACTATCTGATAAAAAGAACTCCAAGACAATATAATAAAACCGTCTTACTATATATTCTATGTTACTACGTTCACAATATATACAGTGGGAATAAAGAAATAAGCTCTCAAATAATTTCGTGAATACTAAAAGTTAGCTTGCCTGGATATAAACCAAATGAAGCGAATTTAGAATTTAGAATAATTAAATCCGAATTCGATACAAATGTACGCAACTCAATTTATTCGGAATTTCCAAAACAATCAGCATGGCTTACCTGGTAAAATTAGCAGACTGAAGATCATTGCAAGTTTCACAACCAAACTGTGTACTGCCTTCACTTATAATCATCTACACCAACTCAGGATACGTAACTGCAGTAATAATGTACGTAAACGTTGCGTTTTAAATGCTTATTGAGAGGTCGTTTACCGTGCTAATAGGTTTATATAAAGGCGAAGCGTAATGTCAGCCATTCTAAAAAGTTTAGCGAACTGTCACGTCACTTTCAGCGGTACGATGCCTCTAAGTCCAATGAACGGCATCGGTATTTGCTGAATAAATGAAAGTGCGTGACAGTCGCCTCCTGTCTATATGTAACAGATAAAATTTCCATTCCAAGTTACAATTTACAAATTACAAGTTTCAAACCAAATGTTAATTAAGTATACATTACATTGCATTGGAGTGTTCATTTAGCAATTCCCCCCCAAGCTGCAAAGACCGACTTCATGTTAGAAAATTGAATTGAATGGAACGGTACTATCAATATATTAAGGAACAAAATATCTCTCTTAATAATCTCTTCTTTCAAAATCATAATATTATTAACTCTGTTTTTAAGATATGATTTTGTATTTTTTTATTTCCTGTTTCTTTTTCTTTGTTAGGCGCATTCACAAAATTTCGAAAAGCGACTGTTGGGCTTCGTCATATCTGCCTGTCCGTCCGACCGTCCGTCTATCTGTGTGCCTGTCTGTCTGTCTTTCCGTCCGCATGGAACAACTCGGCTCTCACTCGGCGAATTTTCATGAAAATTGATATTTGAGGATTTTTCGAAGTCTGTTGAGAAAATTGAAGTTTAATGAAAATCTGAGGAGACCAACGGGTAATTCACATGAAGATCCACGTACATTTATTATACTATTTCGCTGAATTATTCTTAGAACGAGAAGTGTTTCACTCAAAATTTGTAAGTAAAAACAAAAAGATTTATGCTGCATACATTTTTTACGACAATCATGCCGCTGATTAGATAATGGTAAAATATGGAGGAGCCAGGCGACCAACATGACAATATAATACGGCTTATGCGCTTTGCATGGCGCATAAGTAAGGTAAGAATACAGGCACACAGTCATAATATTTAATATTGCTTTCGCATGGCAACAGTGGTTACGCGAACGCTTCTCAGTGTTATGTTGTACGTATATTGCATGTCTTGTTGTTTGTCATTTGTATATTTTTCTTACATTCCTGTGCTGTCTCCGTAATTGTCTTATGGCTGTTGTGCCAAAACACTAATAATGAAAAATTAAATAATAATAATAATAATGACATGGGAACAGCAAATTGCCTTCTGTGAAGATTTTCAGGCAGGACCCATTAGCCTTTATGGTGAATGTAGGCTCATTATTTATTTTCCTGTAAACCTGTATTTTGTACCTCAAAGAAAACGCTGAGTCTCGATTACTAAGACTAGTCGGATAAGCTAATGCTGTTCAGGGAAGCATTGTTATTTCGTAAAATTTCACTCGAAACACATAAATGTGCCCTCCGAGCAGAATAAAGGGCTGCTAATATTAAGAGGGTCCTGTAGGTGTTTGGGAGCTGTGCCTTAAGAGGCCAATACGGAAAATGGGATTATTATTTTTAAGAAATTAAATGGGGAAAACGCAAATTATTATCCTATATCATTGTATTTTGGAAACAACACAGGATGTATAGAATATACAACTTTTTAAACAACGTGTGGATTAATTTAATCTAGAAACCTAGACGTTAGTCGACAACATGAGACCTTTTTGAGTCAGACTGAACCCGGTACTGTGTTAATAATTTCACGTATAACAGAAATAAAATTTATATTTACTCGTTAATTTCAAGCAAGCCTGTAAATTCAGCCAACAAAGGGCCGGCTACAGAATGAACGCCAGATTAAATAGAATCTCGCCAAAAGGAGTTATGTTTATTTTCGTCGCCAAGGCTTGGTCGTGCCGGTGGTACACTAGTGCGGATTAAGGTGCAAATCTGCAGTTGATCCGTCACCCTTGCGTAGTGCTGCAATTATTAATACATGGATCTATATTCATCTAAAGTCTGCATCACATGTTGCTGAAGCGAATAACCAAATTGGCCCTTTTTTAATTTAAAAAAGTTAAAATTAGGAACACCTAGAAGAAGGAAGGATTAATGATAGAGTATCAAACACTACATCTTCTGGTAATGGCGCCGCTGTCTCTTGAATCATCCGTCTAAATGACAAATTACGCGCCGCTGTTTAACCACCAGGAATATTTTTAATTAAAACTAAGTCGGCCTGTTTCTCTGTAGTCCTAAGAACGCCGTGAACCACTGTGCATTTAGGGACCAGAGTAATTGTAGTTCATTAATCTTGGGTTCTGTTCATGAGTTTATGGAATCCTGTGTAATTCTTCTGCGGTCACCACACACTGCACACATAATAGGACCCACCATTACAGGTGTTTAACACTTAAGGTATATCGTGATTTCAGAGGAAAATAGTCCAAGAATGAGCGTTAGTGGATATTAATAAAATAACTTTTTTTCCTGTGGCGCTGCAGCCCAACGCGAGCCATGGCCTCCTCATTCTTGAGGTTTTCTAGATCACACACAACGACGCATCACAGTCGGTAGGACTCCTCTGGACGAGTGATCAGCTCGTCGCAGAGACCTCCACCTGACAACACACAACGCTCACAACAGACATCCATGCCCCCGGTGTAATTCGAACCCACAGTCTCAGCAGACGAGCGGCCCTAGACCTACGCCTTAGACTGCGCAACCACTGGGGCCGACATGTTAATAAAAATAATAAGCTTACATAATTAATTGCACGATAATACTGAAATGGATCTTAGATCTGTGGAAAGGGTGGTTTGAACTGGATTTATCTAGATCAGTTTATGGATGTATTTTGGGCTGTTTGAAGAGGGCAATAAACCTTCGGGTTTTATGAAATTCGGGAATTATTCTTACTAGCTCAGGAATTGTTAGCTTCTGAACAAGGATTTTGCTCGAAAAGTTATTTATTTGGTAAACCTACACAAATAAGATGTATCCATTGCTTACAGCGCAATGACAATATGATAAAAATTTCAAAGCTTCATATGATTTATATATCTTGTAACAATATTAGACATCCTGCTACTAAGACCTTCACTATACTTCACTACAATATATTTTAAACAACCAATCTGTGCTCTGGCTGTAATAGCGAAGTAACTATAAATAGTAAACTTTTCCTACACAAGTACAACAAAATCGTGATCCGAGTTAGAAGTTTTAAATGGATTTATACAAAAATGTAATCCAATATACGGTATATTGCATGGGACGTTGCTTTTGATACTCTCATTATGTAGGGTACGAAACATTTATAGAGTGGCGCAGTAAATCCACTTCCATGTTCCTCTTTACACTTAAACATATTTATCCTTGTCACACACTAATGTATTCTGTGCGCGGAATTACGCTTTCCATTTTGCGGTGCATGAGCGGCTTCGTCAGCGTTTATCCTGTTCTTAAACAGATCTGTAGCCGTGTGATTTTTTATTGCTACAGAGGTACGACCTTCTCTTTTTCCTGCAGGGTTTTACGATTGTGCTTAATTGACTGTATCGTATTTTTATTGCCAGAAACGAAGCCCGAGTATGAGATTGCAAGCGGTGTGAGGGTAAAATCTTCTGGCGATCTTTTAGCCTTGCAATATGAGGAAATTACTACCATGAATGAACTGTATATGGATGAGTTTGTGTAAGGTTGGCTCAAAGGCAGTTGTAAAGTAGATCGTAATTTTGACTTTAATCGCATTATAAAGACTTACTGAATTTCGTTAAAGTATCGTTATTTCAAGGGAACGTCTTTAAAGGGATCACAGTATGTCGAGACTTAAATATTTTAACTGGAATAACGGTTTGAAGGAGAAATTTGAGCTTCACGCTGCATAATAGAAGCCTCGTATGAGATGCTCTCATTTTCTCGGACAATGATAGTGTCATACCACTAATGACAGTCCTTTCACTTTTAAGAAGAAATGTCTATAAACTTTTAAGACTAACTTTTCGAAAATGGGAGATGCAGTTCAACGGGGTACTTCCAGGTTTCCGAGTGCGCCGAAAATTTGGGTACTAACGAAGAGTATTGATGACTTTTTAATCATGATACGTTAAATTTAATTACTTCCATGCTAGTTAATACAACAGAAGCCCTTCACAGATGATATTAAGGCTTATTTTTCATCATATTTTGAATTAATCAATAAGTGTTCTGAATTGTTAGATAAAATTTTAATTAGTCTCTATAGTTTGCGAAGCTTTCAGTAACTATATTCGTGCCAAGCGTTCCTAAGAATAAGAAAATAGGCCCATTTGTAAGGGCATGTTGTCAGCACTAAAAAAAATACTTATTAAATTAATATTTGATTCAAGCTTGAGTTGCTTCTGCATAGTTAATTTTCTTTGTCGATTATGTAGTGATATGCCCAATAAAGTGACAAGTTTAACTGATCTGTCTGTTTGTACAGTGCTTAAAAAAAGCAGGAGAAATTCCACAAGGTATCCAGCTTCAAGCGCAAGTAACGTTAGCAAGCTTAGGTTGATGTCACAAGTTGGGAGATTGCACGAAATCGTGTGCGAGTAGATCATGTTTCTGCAGTCAGAGAGGTGGAGATGCGACTATTCGTCTGCTTACGTAGCAGCTGCAGTCATGTGACTGATTTAGGAGGGCCGTAAGGTCTCCGAGACTAGCGATGAAGGTTGTCATGCAAAATGACGGGTACTTTGTGAAAATAATGCTGCTACATATAAGAGTAACAACAACTGAAATACACGTATGGCAGTCCTTCATGGCAGTAAGTGTATGATGCACATACAGTGTTGTAAACGTGTATAAATATTCAAAGAACGGTGGGTATTGTACACAAAGTGCTTTCTGAGCTTCCAGTTAATGTGACGGATTTACAGGTTGATGATCACATGGCTCAGCTTGTCTGAGGTAGTCAAAGACAGATATTGGTTGAATTTGACGGGATGACACTTATAATAGTCGTGCAGAGAATCTGTACAGTCGTGCCTTAAAGACCATTGGATATCAGCGTCTTGTGGCCTTCAGAACTAAACAGTAATGCAGGGAGATTAGAATAAGAATTATGTGTCTAATCAGAACTTTTGACAAATTTTGGAAATTAAATATTTTCTTGGTGACAGTAATAGAGATTTCAACGTAATTATGTATTTTGGTTAGTTGCTTATGTATATATATATATATATCGTGACGTTTAACCGCCTAGAATCGACTTCCTGATTACGACATATTAACTTCGCTAAAAGCTGAGTAGAATTTGGTGAAGTTGCTTGGTCGGTTCTCCAAGCGGTACATTGTGCTAATACATTGCCCCGCGTTGCCTGCAGTTTACATATTCGTCACTCAAAATAAAATGGCTTATCTGTGAGAGTCCTTCAAGGAAGGAGGATTAAACCTATGCGTCATTTCAGGCTTCTGCCACTGTGTGAACGAAACCGCTGCTCCTCTGGAATGTTACGCAGAGCAGATTGGTAGTTACTGAGGTTTTAGAACAAACTAACATGCCCATTTTCAAGGAACAGATTGTTTCGAAATGTCAGTAACTAACTACTCTGGGTAAGATCAAAGAAGAGCGAAGATCTTATCGGATTATGGCAAATTGTAATAGTGTTGTAACTGCGGGTTATTTTGCGTTTTATGGTAGTGTTCTAAACACTTCTTTGTTACTGACAAACGTAAAGAGAGTGTGATGAGGTTTATCTGTGCTCTAAAGTAAAGTATCGAATATTTCGTAGAGAGTGTTCGCACTGTAACCGATATATGAACGTTTTGAAAACACACAATAAAAACGCGGTCAGGTCCATTTAGATATTGTGTGGAAGTCGGGAGATAGTAATGAAGATGTAATCGGGAAAACATTAGAAAATGAAAACCGGTAGAACATATTCATTGTATGTAAAATTAGTTTTAATGTAGGGAAGAGGTTATAACATTCTACATCGATATCACAAGTTGCATGTTTGTGTTAATAGTGGCGTGCCCTCATTACGTTGCAGTTGGTCTGTACATACATACATACATACATCTATGCATGCATACATACATACATACATACGTACATACATACATACATCTATGCATGCATACATACATACATACATCTATGCATGCATACATACATACATACGTACGTACATACATACATCTATGCATACATACATACATACGTACATACATACATCTATGCATGCATACATACATACATACATACGTACATACATACATACATCTATGCATGCATACATACATACATACGTACGTACGTACATACATACATCTATGCATGCATACATACATACATACATCTATGCATGCATACATACATACATACATACGTACGTACATACATACATCTATGCATACATACATACATACATACATCTATGCATGCATACATACATACATACATACGTACGTACATACATACATACATATATATACATACATACATATATACATACATACATACATACATACATACTTACACACATACATATGTAACAACTCTTGTATGTATATCCTGTTCCAACGATGAACCTGGTGTGGAACACCCAAGAGGTTTTAAAATTTACACCTTCCTGTTGTTAACAGATACTTTAGTCACAGCTACTGAAATAACGCACGAGTATTTCAGTGGAGTTATAAATGGAATTCAAAACCTTATTTCCAGTCTTCTAAAATGTGTAAGTACAAATTTATTTATTAATTTGAAATTCATTTTCCTGTAAATATTTAACCACTCTTGTGGAATTGAGAAGGTACGCAAACATATTCATGGCAAAGAAAAGATATTTAACTCGAGTTACTTTCAAATACCTTGAATAATTTTATACATTAAAATCTATAACAGAATTTAGAAACATAATATATATTTATCTCAGTTTGTGCCCGTTTTTCTGCAGAGCTTGTCGTATGTAAATTGTTACAGTGCCAGAACTGTTGGTGTCAGCTGACGTAGCCTTTGGTTATGTGACTCGGCTAAGAAATGCTCTTTGTAAATATTATTATTTAACTCTTAAAACAGAAGATAAATCTGAAACTCATTCACAAATTTATGAAAGGTTGAGTTTCATGTAGTTTTGTAATTCCTGTTTGAACTAGACAACGCATTGCGGCCGGCCTGATGGCTATGTGGCGTGAATGTTGCCTGCGTTGTATGCAGATGTCAGCAGCAGTGACGTAACACATGCCAACCCATCCTTCTTAAACACCCTACATTTCTATCTCCCACGTACAGCGTGCGACCACCCCGAATTACTCTGCTACTGAAAGGAGGGAACAACATTCATAACTTCATTCATTGGAAAGAAAATTTGCCGTAACATTCTCAAGACATTTGGAAGATACTCAAATGGAAACTTGCCAAACTGAGTTAGATTAAACCGCAAGCGAAATTAGAAAATTTACTTGTGTCGTCGAAATAAATTCTTATTCTGTACTATGTTAGGCTACGGATGGGATCAGTTGACATGTAATAATGCAATGCCATGAAAGGGTCCAAATAAATTTAATTTTATCCTAACAAAAATTCAGACATGAGAGTGTCATTGTCAAATACGCCCCCATTGTTTGCGGTAATGACACAAGAAAAAGATTTTTCTATCGATTTGTCTGTTTGAGCAATTGAATTGAGTTTTAAAATTTCATTCATGATTCCGTCACACATTGAAGGCATTTAGTTTTGTAATATGACACCAAGCTGTAAGCATGTGTATGAGCTGCTTTGTCTTTCTTATCTAAAGAATGGGCCAACTGAAAATTTTGCTGCTCCCTGAAATGACCGACTGTAATCCCGTTGTAGCTTATTCTAATAATTCTGTATAATTTTACATCCACGCGGACGTTACATCAAAACAGACAATGACAAGCCCTTTCATACCACCACAAAATCCATCATCATCATGTTCTAATTTTGTTGTATTACACAGCCCGTGACCCAGTATTGAACTGAAGTAATATCGTTACTGTAAAGTAATAATTTGATATCAGTGTTTTCCATGTTTTCTGTGAATTAGACAATAACTGATAGAATATACAAATGCAACAAATAGCAAAAAAGAGCAAATTGTTGGACTTAACATCAGTAATATTTTGGCATTTTGAAAGTACAAAATTACACAATTTTAAAATATTCACAATGAAACATTCATGATATTTGATTAAATTTTAAAATTTTTGCCAGTTGCACGAAGGTGTTTTGATGAAACAATTGTCCATTGAGTTGTGTAAAATTCCCTGAACTACAGTAAATAATCAATAATATTGAATAAGAGTCTGTAATATTTTTTTGCATAAAATAACAACTTTGGAATTGTTTTGTTGTCATTAGACGGTGAATATTTTTAAGGTTCAAGGAAGGATTTTATGCTTTGATGTTAAAGATGGTGGACATAATGATTGACAAGTCGAAATTTCATTTAATTACCGGGCGTTAACATATGAGGTACAGACCAGATTAATGTACTTGTATTATTACTCAAGAAGTAAGATTCACTCAGGTATGCCAAAGTTTCCTTGTACGAGAAGTTTTCCTGTGCAAAGCCACAGGACGAAAACACACACAATTAACAATAAAAAAAAGACATTGTATATTACCTTGCAGCAGTTGGCTTTTCGAAGTCAGTTATGGAAGTTCCTTCCTACAGAAATACTAAAATTCTGGATCCTTTGTGTCCAAATCACATCAAGACATTGTGTTCTTGGGTTGAAGAAATCCAATATAAAATTGTGCTGTTTGGTCACAGACGATACAGGTGTTATTCCAGCTTTAAAATGGTTCTTCTAATATTTGTATGTATGTATACATAGTAGATGTGCACAAACACACACACACACTAGCACACACAAAGTTACAGAGTGGTAGCTTCTACAAAGATTAAAAACTATAACCGATTGTGTCTACATTCGGGAAATGAATTCAGTGTTCTCATAGCCCTTCAACGGTAATAATTTCTGTGCTTCTGAAGTGCAGAAACTGTTTTAGGTAAAGTGATCCCGTTACAGGCCCTGTGTGGCCCAGAGGGTGGGTAGAGGTATAGCTCTACTCTTCCATGACCGCAACACTAGAAGGGGGTGAGTGTTCAGCAGTACGCCCCGGCCACACTTTACACCCGAGAAAGACCGGGTACCCATTTTACAGGAGGCTGGGTGGGCCCCACGGCCGGTCTGGACGGGTGGAAAATCTCGAACCCACCGGTACTCGATCCCGGACCGTCCAGTCCGTAGTCAGTCGCTATACCGATTGAGCTACCCGGCCCACAGGAACTGTTTTAACAGAGAGAAATAGGGTGTGGCATGGTGGATAAGGGAATCAGAATAACTCTGTCTTACATTTCGTTTTGTGACCAATCTTGTACGTTAAATACAGAGAAAATTTGGTTTGTCGTTTAAATTTAGTTGTTATATCGAGGTGCTGATAAGTCCGTAGCCCGACCTACTTCCCGATGTCATAGGACGGAATCGATAGTGTCGTTGGTAGCTAATCTACTGCTCAGATCAAATAATATATGCTTGCTGCAGATTCTCATGAAGCTTTAGAGGGATGAAAGGTAATTTAAACGTTTAATTTTCACGTAAGAATTTTAATTCGGGCTAAGGACTTATCAACGCCCTGTAGCTACTTGGTTTAAATGTTCTCAATAACCCACCCCCTGGGCCTAACGTTTGTGTTTTTAATTTCAGCATCTTTTGTATTTTTATGTACCTCACTCTGGCAGGTTATTTCAAGGATAGTCTTAAGTTCGGAAGCTTCATTTTTTAAAAAAGATGAAGATTTATTAAAAACCAGTCGCCCAATGAAGAGACATACAAGTAGAACAGTATCAGACAATGAAGTTAGAGATGTAAATGGGAACATTAATTTGACTTGAAAAGTAAGCAAATTGTAAGATGGCAGAGCGTGGCATACTTACATAATTTTATTTGAGAAAATTTAACGAAAAGCACAGACTGTAAAGCCTGCGTCTTCACTTCATTTGCTTGTTCTTAGTCCACATGGTATTATCAGGTATCAATCAAAGAACGGGTATTGGGAAGTATTTCTTGGGTTAAATAGGATCATTGAAAACTGGAACCAACTACCTGCAGAAGAGTTAGGGACTTTCCCTTGTAAACCTAAAATTTTTAGAAAGAGGGTTAGGAAAACAATTATAAATGGGGGGCAGTGAAACGAATAGAAGTGTGGCGAAAATCGTCTAAAAGTGCAGTGAAGTGATTTGAGGTGAAATGGAGCGGTAAGAAACTTAAATGTGGTTAAGCCAAATGAGAGGGTAGTGAAGTGTAGTGAAGTGAAGTTGGTTGAAGTTTAAACGGGAAGAAGTGAAGTCTCGACAAGTGTAGCGAAGTGGAGTGAAGGTCTTAGTAACACGGTGTCTATCATTATTAGAAGATATATAGATCATATTAAGTTTTCTGTTTTTATGGCTATTTCTTTTATCACATTCTTTCATATTCTTTTGGTTCTTCTTTGTATCATTGTATATATGGTTGTCTGTTTAGTATGCTTCCGCTTAATTTTGTAAATCATGCATTCTTATTGTTATATTTATGTGTACTTATTGTTATTTATGTTCCGTTCTGGGTATTCTGTTTCATTGTGTTGTTCTGTATATTGTTCGTGTGTAAATGCCACCGGGTGTCAACCCAATTGCAGTTAACAAATATATCATGTCATATATCATTACATCATATATATCAAATCATATCATATCACATCATATATCATCATATCATATATCATATATATCTTATCATATATCATATCAATTACTGTTGGAATGCCATACTTAGGTTCCAAATAATTAATTGGTTGTCTAAATTTAAACACACACACATTGTTTATAAATACGCTATGTTAAAATACAGTGGTTGAATATTTACGAAGTAAAGTAGAGCTTCCTTACTCTACATTACAAATTTTACGGACGGTGCTCTTGAAAAGTCCGTGTGCTTAGGGTGTGACTATTGTCACTCTAGCCACACTGCCATTCTTGTCGGAACGTGAAGGTAAATCAGGACATGTAAGTGCACGAGAGTGTCCGGGGTAACAGTGGAATGAAGAATTCCTGGACTGAAGTCTGTAATGTTTACTCAGAGTCCCTAACGAGTTTCGTTACAATAGATGTCTCCTATTTATTCTCATGGGATGAAGGCAAACCTACGGGCTGGAAGAAAATGCCTAGAGAGTCTGATCAAAAGCGTAACAGATTGTGGCGATGTTCTGGAGGCAGAGTGTGGCAGTAGTGCCAACTCGTGTCTACGAAGGAGACCAAAAGATTATATAAATATTGGTAGGGAGTTTCTATTAAATTACGAGATTTTTGTGTCATAATGATCGAAAACAATATTACTAGGTGTAATGAGAAATGCGGAAAATATTTCTGTATACTATTTTAATTTAATCTTCCCTAACTCCTAACTTACATGTGTATCCAGCTTGGAAAGAAGAACCTGTTATACTGAGTCACTTTCATAATGTTAATTCCGTGCATTGTAAATGATTTACAAATCCTGACAATACCAACAAATGCACAGTTCTGCTATTATGTATTGTATTTATGCTTCGTGTATTATTTCCGTTGACTTTAACTTGGATATATTTAGGTGTTAAATGCTGGAGTCTGCACATTTTATTAAACCATTCTGCTGCTTAGCTTTAAGAAATTTATCTTTGGTGTTCTTATGATGATGGATGATTCTTGCTCTTTGAGCGTTTATCGCTTTAATAACTTTCATTTCTTCAATTGTAAGTGATGTACATGTACAGTACATGTACATAACACTTGAAGGTGAGAGAAATAAAATCCATAACGTGATGCTGGATAGTTAGTATGTGCCTTTCAACCGATATTATCAGGGTGACCATATGCGTTGTGAGATGTGCAGTTAACGTGACTCATGGGGAGATTGTGATTATGGGTGAGGGACCTAATGTAGAGACCTATTTTAATGAAATTAATGTACCTTATGTTTATTGGATCGTGCATCATCTTGATAGTTGAATAAAGAGAGACCAACTTGATGTCACTTGTTTTTTTATTTCATTATTTAATGATCAACATGTTTCGGATGTTAATACATCCAACCTCAGGAGCTTGCGACTTATTTGTTGAGTTATTTCATGGGTTGTATTGCTCTGGTTCGATGTGCGTTGGTGTTACGTTGTGGTTTCACTGGGGTGGTGTGGTATCCGGATGCAGGCTGAAGCACTAGAGTATTGCTTCAGCCTGCATCCGGATACCACACCACCCCAGCCAAACCACAACGTAACAGCAACACGCATCGAACCAGAGCAATACAACCCATGAAATAACTTAACAAATAAGTTTCAAGCTCCTGAGAATGGATGTATTAATATCCGAAACATGTTGAGCATTAAATACTGAAATAAAAAACAAGTGACATCAAGTTGGTCTCTATTCAACTATGAAATCAATGTAATTTGATGTTGTTGACTGAATCTCGCTCACAGAGCCAAGTTTCAGGTCTTCTGTGTGCACTGAAATGAACCTTGACCTGTGTGAAAGGCGGACAATTTCTTGACGAAATAACGGCTTCTGAGATTTCAAGAAAGGCTTAGCTGCGTGGATCTTTTGTTTGTTTGTTTTTTGTTTTTAGCGCGACATCCCCCCAGTGGGCCAGGGTGTCCTCATAAACGAGGTTTCTAGACCACACACAACGACGCACCACAGTCGGTAGGACTCCTCTGGACGAGTGATCAGCTTGTCGCAGAGACCACTACCTGACAATTCACAACACTCACAACAAACATCCATGCCCCCGGTGGAATTCGAACCCACAATCTCAGCAGGCAAGCGGCCGCATACCTACGCCTTAGACAGCGCGGCCACTGGGACCGGCAGCTGCTTGGATCTAATTTAACGTAATTACAATATTTCGTGAAATTTATTGTTTTAATTTGAAGAATTCATCTGGCATTGAAGCAGCTGCTGTGTTCATAATCATATGATTACACTTAACTATGTTTTGATTACAAACGATAATTTATTTACCCAAATTATGCTGCATTTCTGTTATGTCGATACAATACGTCTCAAAAACGTTGCCTCGGTATCGTACTGTAAGGCTAAATGGGTTTAGGGGAATTTCAGGAAATATAGTTTTTAAAACACACGTCAATTTGAGGAACTGTTTTATGCTGTTGTCGAATTACTTCGTACCAGCGCGTCTTGTAGGCGCAGCATGTGAATATTACGTCTGCGATCTACACGCGTAATAGAGCAGCGCTAGACACGAATATCCCACATTGAAACATTTCATAATTTATCTTCACGAAATATTATTATGGTTATTGAATCAAGGAGGGTGACGTAAGCAAACATGTAAAACACATGTGGTGAAGTAAATGAGTATAGAATCTTCAATTCTACAGCCTGGAGTCAGAGGATGATTTTAAAATGGATCTTATAAAGTAGAATGTGAGGTTGTGTAGTTATAGATGAAGTGTAGCAGAATGGTAATCAGTGGCAGGCTTTCTTGAACTGGGTCATGAAAAATACGGTGAGATGTGTAGTGAAGTGAAATGAAGTGAAGTGAAGTGAAGTGAAGTGAAGTGAAGCGATGATCTGGGGTGAAATGTGTGTTAACACTGAATTATAGTTACATAGCTTTATGTATGTTCTGTGTGATACGTTGTCTCATTATTATTTCCTTCTCTTTGTGTTTTTCTAATGACTTGATTTATATTTTTAATTTTTTAATGTTTGTTTTCTGTTTTGTTTGTTTTTCTTCTGTTTTTGCATTCTGTGTGTTATATTGTTTTGTGTATTCTTTATCGTCTTGTATATAGCTGTCTCCTATTTTTGTACAAGTTTGCTGACCACTGCCACTGGGTGGAAACTCAATTGCAGTAAGTAAATATCATATCATATCATAAAATATACATATCATTTCATATCATATCATATCGTATCATATCATATATCATATCATATATCATATCATATTTCGTATCATAGCATATATCATATCGTATCATACATGATATGATATGATATCATATCGTATCATATCATATCGTATCGCATCGCACATCGCACATCACACATCGCAAATCACAAATCACACATCACACGTCACACATCACCACACACCACACACAACACATCACATCACATCACACAACACACCACACACCACAAACCACACATCACATCACATAATATCACATAATCATATCATAGATCGTATCATAAGCAGCTCTAATATATTGAAGTGTCCAGAATTTTTTTTTTTACCTACGAAAGCTAGTAAATATTTTTGCTGCTTTCGCGCCCGTTGCTGATGTGTTTTACTAAAGACAGCTACAAGAAATCTTAAGCTAATGCTGCATCTTCTGAGTTGTTACAGATAAATTCTGTATCCATAAAGATTTTAGTACCATTATATTTCTAGCTTACCTGTAGCCCGAAAGCTATAAAGGGCTGTTAGTTGCTGTCGTCATGAATTCACAGTGTGAGGCTTGATAATAGTGCCTTCGAGAGCGTGGAAGAGTTTAAATATTTGGGAACAACTTTAACAAATCAAAATTCTATTGCGGAAGAAATTAATAGCAGATTGAGCTCAGGAAATGGTTGCTATCATTCGGTGCAGAATCTTTTGTCTTCCAGGTTGCTATCCAAAAATTTAAAGATCAAAATATATAGAACTATAATTTTGCCAGTTGTTTTGTATGGGTGTGAAACTTGGTCGTTTACATTGCGGGAGGAAAGGAATCTGAGGTTGTTTGAGAACATGGTGTTGAGGAGAATATTTAAACCTAGGAGGGACGAGGTAACGGGGGAATGGAGGAGATTACATAAAGAGGAGCTAAATGATTTGTACTCCTCTCCCAATATTGTGTGGGTGATAAAATCGAGAGGAATGAGATGGGCTGGGCATGTGGCGCGTATGGGTGAGGAGAGGGGGGTGTATAGAGTCTTGGTGGGGAAACTGGAGGGAAGGAGACCACTGGGGAGACCTAGGCGTAGGTGGGTGGATAATAGTAGGAAGATCTCGAGGAGGTGGGATGTGGGTATGTGGACTGGATTGGACTGGCCTAGGATAGAAACAGGTGACGGACGCTTGTGAGTGCAGTAATGAACCTTCGGGTTCCGTGAAATGCGGGGAATTTCTTGACTAGCTGGAAACCATTTAGCTTCTCAACAAGGACTCTGCACCTTGGAATAAGTAAGTAAGTTGGTGTCGTCATGATACTGTATTTCAGAAGCTTGTTAAACACCCCCCCCCTTTGAACTTCATGTCCATGCACGTATCTATTTTCTTTTGTGTCAACAAGGTACGATTTTTTTAAGAGCACATGACCCATTTCCAGTATGTCCTTATAAATTATGACATAATGCATTTATTTTTAGTGTACATTTATTGAATGAACGACGGAATATTGCGTAATACGAGAGAATTTACTTGTAGCTAAACTCAATATTTTCGTTGTGTACTAGCTCACTTTACCATGTAATACGAAACTACCATCGCGGCATCAATTCGACTGCAGAGATAATTTCCCGTTCCCAATACCAGTTTTTCAACGAAGATATGTGTTGAAGATAGCTGTGTCATAAATTCTCTGTTATTCTGAAGTTTTATTGGCCTAATTACATAGTATGCACAATAATACCTAAGTAGAAATTCAGTAAATATCTTTGATGTTTGTGTGACAGTGCATCACTGATACAATTATATAAACAGCCAACTAGATGTAACAATAACAAATTTTATTGATAATTACAATCAGCTCAACATGTTTGGGGAGATAATCTGGCCCATCCTCAGGAGCACTAGATTGTGTTTACAGCTTGTGGTATAATGCACCGGCGGTGCTGCCTGCAGGCAGCATCGCCGGTGCATCGCTGATTGAAATTATGAATAAAATTTGTTATTGTCGCATCTAGTTGGCTGTTCATATTAATGTATAAGTAAGTGTCTTTACAACACACGTGATTTACTGTGCCCGTTTAACGACAGACCGCTTATCGCGTTAACAGATTATGCTATATTTAGACCATCGATTAAGGGGGAAAACATACGCCCGTCTAAGAGACCGATAAACAAACCACCTAGATATGTGCCCGAGATAAGTACCGTATAAACAATTGTAGCAGACTAACTACTCGGTAGCATGAGATTTATCAGGCGCCTTGGAATTTAGCTCATTCATTGATATCACCTCTTTTTTTGTAATATTAGCTGAATTGTTGTTTTTAAACGACCTCATGCTTCAGTCGTGACACTGCCTACTTCAATATCTGCTGGACACCACACACACACACACACACACTCTTTCCTTAATATCGTCCACTCTGCACTTCTTCCTGTCACTCTCCAGGGCGACACCTCCAACACCCTTCCTTATCGTGATTGGTTGGAAAACGAAAAGGGTTTTACTTTTGTTGGCTGACTAATTTAAAATTCTCAGGAATAAGTTTTTAAATTTCCGTGGGTGAAAAAAACCCACAACGTGACCGAAGGTGCCCATTTCTTCATCGACATAAACCATCAGTTTTGTACACACAATGCAATACAGAATTTCCATTCATCAAGTCCTCGCACAACTTTGCATTGTGACGTCCCGAGAATCATGGGTAAAAGCGAGAGGGTTGAAGGACAGGAATCCCTTTACACAACGGTTGGTCCAACAGGCTACGTATGTTCTGCTACACAATATACTGATAAATATACCGTCTTGGACAGTAACGTGAAATTGTAACTTTGTTTGTGGTACTTTTAGATATGTGGGACCAACCTAGAAATGACTTTTGTTTGGGGGTGACAGATTCCAATCTGTGTCTGGATAACGAAATTCCGACTGGCATTTTCCGTTACATTCCTCGAACCGTTGATGCCGACGCCGGGACTGTGCCACAGAATAAGTAACTGTTACGTGAATGTGTTGGCAACCTACAGTAACAACGAGTTATAATTTATTTGATCTTGTGCGTACGTGATTTTGATATGAATGAACGTCCATAAAGCAGTATTTTTACGTGACGAGTATAATTTTAAAGTCTGAAACAGTGAGGGGCAAACGCATAGTCTGATGTTCTTCTTGCGGACCTCTTAGAAAAACTCTTGACTCTCACCCCAATTATCCTTTTCCCCACTTGTTATTTAGGTGGCAGGTGGTCATATCCGACTTTTAGATATGTCTGTAATACATACAGCGAATCTTATTCACAGCTGTTTCTTTACTTATCAAGTTTTTTAATGCATGAAGTGATCAGTAGGCCTCAACACTGAAGCTATTTATGAATGTACTTGCAGTGGCGTACCGGGGGGGAGGGATTCAAATAACCCCCCCCCCCCGAAATTCCGAAGGCCCTCTAAAATCGTGCCAAACTCAACCTGATTGTGAAAACTGTTAAAAATTGCTGAATTTAGGAAGCCAACACCCCAAGATATTCGGAAAAAATGTAGTAAACTTCTAGAGCTACCTAGGTTCGCAATTGTTTTACATTAGCAATGACAAATAAATTGGTTGTCATCGTAAATAGTCTTAAACAAACAAAAATTAAGAAAATTTTACTATATGAAATGAAATTTCTTGTACCAAGTTACAGCTGCCTCCAGAACCCCTGACTAGGGGGCTACCGCCCCCAGATCCCCTTTCTCTCTGTCCTCTGTCCCAACTGAATTTGTTTAACCCCCCCCCCGAACAAAATTCCTGGGTACGCCACTGTGTACTTGTCTTCCTGAAGGCGAACAGTCCTTTATTCCGAAGGCTGTCAAAAACACAACAATTTCGTTATTTGTAAAGGCTTATGTGGGGGAACCACATACAGAGGGTAAAAATTGTGATAAACGACAATATTATTGAACACGTAACAGATTTTAAATACTTGGGGTATCGCAAATCAGAATACGGAAGTGATTTAGAAGATAAATTGCAAACATACAACAAAATAAACGGAGCTATACGCAGACATTTTGGAAAACAAATGAACAAAGAAACAAAGTTAAGAATTCACAACATTAC
>Ga0123354_10003957_pt1 | contig 20736 bp, 10 predicted proteins | sample TergutLab28metaG_2_FD_97872 | JGI IMG/M metagenome (GOLD analysis project Ga0123354, IMG submission 97872) | Labiotermes labralis P4 segment gut microbial communities from Petit-Saut dam, French Guiana - Lab288 P4 | ecosystem: Host-associated > Arthropoda: Insects > Digestive system > Gut ...
GAGTTTTTTCCCGACAAAAAAAAAAGGGTTAAAAAAGCAAAGGAGTGGTACACCAATTATTTTTTTAAGAATTGATTTTTTTATGGAGGAGGTTTTTTTTTTTTTTTTTTTTTTGCTTCATAAAGACTGCCTATAAACATGGTGTTAAAAGTTTACAGACAATGTTGCTGGTATGACAGCATGGTAGCCCACATCACAGTGCCCATAGGTCGGATATATGAACATGGAGCACATGAAATGTTTAAAACAAGGCATACCATGCGTGATTTCAGGCTTCCACCATGAAGTAGATGAGAACTGCATTCTTCTGGCTTATTACACAGAGAGCAGTGGTAATTCGTTACTGACGTTTCGGAACAACCCTTGAAGATGGGACCAATAGGTTGTCCCAGAGAATTCTTCTGGCTTATTATGGAGCCAGTAGTGGTAATTCCTTACCGACATTTTGGGACAACCCTTGAAGATGGGATCAACAGGTTGTCCCAAAATGTCGGTCAGGAATTAACACTACTCGCTGCATAATTACTGTAAGAATGCAGTTCTCTCTTTAAAAAAATTCATAAAATAATGCTGGGAGCTATGCTGGAAGTAGCAGGTATAACTAACTGTCTTACAAGATTCTGGCAACTGAAACCATTATTCTGTACAAAGTCTTGAATGCTGTGAGCATTAAAGAAGCAGGACACCATAACATGCAGAACTTACAGTTCAGAGTAGTTTCGCTTGTTGATACTGTACAGAAACTCCTGGCCTTGGCTCTGCTGCTTTGTGTACTGAGGCAACAGACCACCTGGGCCAATCACACAGCGGGGTGCACGGAACCGCCCTGGTGCCAACCGGCTGGAAATGAAATACAAAAGAGAGGACATCTTACTGAGAACATACCTTATGTGAGAGAGCTGAATATGCAAGTACTATACTGCAGTCTCATTCTGATATCTATTCCTACTTGCATAAAAAACAACAGTAAACCAAATGTTCTGGGCAGTATGCTGCAAGAACTTTTACTGTGGATACAGGAATCAGAATGAGAGAAGTAAAACAAACAATGTGCAACAAACACTAGCTCCTTAATGTGTGCATCATGCAATTTAATGGCAGCGTACTGAGCTCTCTAACCATACAACTAAGGAATTATACCAAGATTACCTATGATGGATGGATAGTAAGCTGTCTGAAGGTGCTGCATCAACAAACAAACAGACTGACTGACTTACTAATAACTTACTACCTCTGTGGATCAAAGTCCGTCTTAAGAAGCTAACGGGTCCAGAGCTATTCAAGATACTGCCCACATTTTATGGAACCTGAAGATTCATTACCACATTCAAAAGAGCCCACCACCTGTCCCTATCCTAGGCCAGATCCATCCAGTCCATGCACCATCCCATTTCTTGAAGATCCATTTTAATATCATCCATCTACACCTAGTCTTCCAAGTGGTCTCTTTCCCTCAGGTCTCCCCACCAAAACCCTGTATACACCACTCCTGTCTCCCATATGTGAAATATGCTCTGCCCATCTCATTCTTCTTTATTTGATCACCCAAATAATATTTGGTGAGGAGTGGAGATCATAAAACTACTCATTATGATGTCTTCTCCATTCACATTACCTTGTCCTTCTTAGGCCCAAATATCCTCTTCAGCACCCTATTCTCAAACACACACAGCCTACATTCCTCTCTCAATGTGAAAAACCAAGTTTCATGCCCATACAAGTGCATCAGCAGTTGCAGTTATTTAATAACAACTGATATAAATAGTTTATGGCATTCAGTCAACTTGAAAGGCCTGGTAAGGAACAACTTGCAGTCTACTTTAAGGTACTGCCTTGTCATCTGCCTGGCTGAGATGTGGGAAACCATGAAGAGTTTCTATTGGGACAAATGGAGTCCCTGCTGAGGGCTCAAACAGACATCTTACCTTCGACTTGAATCTCTAACAGCACTGGCAGCCTCTGAGGCCAGGTCTAATACACCAACCATAGGCTTTGTAACTGTGCCAACAAGACCCTTTCCAAAACCAGAGATAAGGCCCTACAAGAAGACATATACAGTAAGTCTCCAACAGTTGTGATTGTGATTAACAGAAAGCACTGTAATTATGTTGGGTACTGTCATGTGTCAGGTGTTCTTCAGGTCAGTGGTAATTTATAGGTTAGCATATAAGTTTAATCTTTAGAGTATGAGGGATTTAAATCCCAAAGTAGCCAATGACAGCTAGGGCACCTTTAGCTTAATATGTCCATTTTTGCACCTGCTGATATTATGTGCTGTATGCCATACATTCTTAAAGATAAAAACTTGAAATAAAAAGTACATATTTAAGAATGCATCCATGTACCCATTCTGCAAGTTTTAAAAAAATATACCTATTTTTATTAAATTTAGTTGGTCTTTTTTATTTTGTTTATTTTTCACTCTAAGTTTCATTATCTAGATTAATTCAAACAGCGCCTGTTGTGAGTGGAGACCCTGTGCTACAAAATTTGGAGGTGACCGTACATATCATCATATGTTTTTGGATGCTGTTTAGATTTCAATCTCACAATGATGTTTGGGTTTCATGACAGTGCTGGTTTCTCTGGGTGCTGTGGCGAATGAATTCATATGCAGTGAGTGGGAGAGGAAAGGAATAAATACAGATGTTTATTTCTATGTTTAGTGCAATATGGGACCAGAGGCAAATGTTCTTAATTCTCCTGCAATGATTTCTTTCTGACTCTTTTAAAATGTAAGTTCATGCTCACAGCTACCTTCAACTCAACACTCAAGCCTGTTCCATGTCAGAACAATAACATGTGACAGACCAGGCAACACAGATGATTAATCAGTCAGGAGTTGGGTTTGGTGTGTGCTGAGTCAGGTTGAGTGCATTTAGCAGTATGGTTACAACAAGCAACCTTACAGACCAAGACATCACGAAACTGATATTAGAATCAGACTCTGACGCACATTCATTGGAAGGCAAAGACACTATTGCTCAGAGTGACAGTGACACATGTGACATTACTGACACATGTCACATAGTGGAATGACAATACAAACTGTCAACCTATGGTACCTGTAGTCCACAAGTTAACATGAGATCCCAGCGGGTTATGCCAGAGGCACCCCACATCAATAAAGACTCTTCCCCACTGAGCATTTTCATGCTGTTCTTTTTTAAAAAGATACAACTTTTGGTGGAAGAGACACATAGACATTACACCACTACTTGGACACACTGGATGAAGGATGGTCCCCATCACCTTATGTGACTGTTCAGGAAATGCATTTGTTTTTGGCAATTACTGTGCAGATGGGGCACGATCTGACAGACACACTGAAAGATTACTGATCAACACCAGAACAGTACTTTATGGCCTTTTATGGAAGCACTATGAAACGAGACAGATTCTATCACATACATAGATTTCAACAGTGTAAAGACAATAAAAATGAACCCGACAAGACAGATGAAAATTACAAATGACAATGGAAAATAAGAGCTATATTTGACAAGCTCAATGATTCATATGCTAAATACTGAAGTCCGACCAGAATTTAGCAGTTGACGATATTGCTGTGCTCTTCAAAGGTGGAGTCATCTTCAAACCGTATATACAAAAGAAACACAAGCACTTTGGGGTAAAGCTCTACAAGCTGTGTGGTTTTAAGGGATATACTTACAATATGAACATGTATTTAGGCAAAGATGGGAAACGTGCGACTCCTTCCATGACAGCTACACGTGCAACTGTGACAGGACTTGCTGCAAGAATTGAACATGGGCAGTTTCTTTTCATCTACAGCATTATTTGATGATTTATATACTAAGACAATAAACTGCTGTGGGACTGTTAGACCAAACAGAAAAGGGATGCTGAAGAATTTTGGACATAAAGTGAAACTGAAGAGTGGTAAAGACTAGAGTGAAAGGCAACTTGACAGCCACAGCACAGAAGGACAAACAAAATGTACATACACTAACAATTACGCATCTCCATCACTGGAGGGTAATTTCTGTGTTGATCATGGAAAAGCTGTGAAACCAGCCATAACACAAGGAACATGGAATGTGTGGACAAATGTGACCGCATGAAAAACTCTTAATCTATTAGCAGATGGACTTGGACAGGGACAAAGAAGCTACTGTTCCATCTTCTGGACCTTTCCATTCATAAGAACTTTATCATTCTTGCCTCTTGTGGATCAAAATTGTCACACTGACAGTTCAGACTGACACTGGTGAAGGACCTAATATAAGAGGAAGGAAGGGTACCTTGTCCTCAGGCAACAAGACGAAGACATGCCCCATCCATGCACCAACTAAAAAGACTTGACTCATGACACAACAGATACTGGCTCATGCAGTGTAAGAGAATTCAGTGCCATGTGTGTTGCACCAAAAACAAAGAAACAAGAACAAAATACAAGTGTAAAGAATGCAACGTAGGGTTGTGTGCTACCCCATGTTTTGAAGTATATCACACCAAACTGCATTTCTGAGAACCAACTGACACTAAAATGGAAAAGTGGAACACACAATTGTGAATAAATATTACCACCGAAATTACTGAACTGATATTTTTCAGTAGCAACCTGTTGATGAAATAATGGGGGTTAAGAGGGTGTGGATTTTCAAGAAGGGGCTTTATGAAGGAATAGAGACTTGCCAGAAGGGCCTTTGTGTGTATCTGCTCCACTTCATCAATGTGAGGAAAAAATAAGAACCACTGCATGGAGACATCAGTAAATAATTTGTGACTGCTAGAAAAACTCTAAGGCTGTTAGTAAGACAAATTAAACCTTATTAGTGACAATTTCAAGTAGAATTAAATTTTACACAATTATTTATGCCTATACACACCTTTTAGACAAATACTGTGAAAAAGATACATGTAATTTTAAATGCACACAATTTTAAAAACAACATGGCATTGCAGGACGGTGTTTTCCCATTAAGCTGTTAAGGGAATTAAATACAGGAACAGTGTTGTCCCATTTGGACATAAAGTGTTAATATTCTGTGCTTGATCTTAAACACTGCCTTCACTTGACTTCACTTCAGTTAAATTTCTTCTACCGGTAAATGTAGAGGGTTTACAAAGAGCCTTCCATCTCTCATGGTCTCGAGCTATGGCTTGTACTCTGTTTCATTCAATTCCTCTTTCCTTCAAAATCTTCTGTATTCCTTCTTTCCAAGTGTGCCAGGGTCTTCCTTTGCGTCTCATCCCCTATGATCTAGCTTGGAGGCCATTTTGGGAATGTCTCATCTCCCATTCTTACAATGTGCCCAAACCATCTCAACTGTGCTAATTCTAACAGAGGGGAATTATTCCTAATCTCACACTTATTGCTTGATTCCTGATCCTGTCTCTATCTCATTTCAGTGGCTTGTAAATGACCACTATGTCTGGAGGACAAAGACAATGATTCACACCAAATTATGGGTAGCTTTGTTTTCCTTGTTATTTCTTTTTTATTCAGGAAATGTTGGTTCAATGTATAATACAGTTAAACAATGCCACTAATTTTAAACCTAGAAACACTGAAACATGAAGCAGTACAGTGATAGCCATTTACCTGCAAGTGGCACTACAGCCAGCAACCAAAATAAAACACGGTGAAACGTGGCACTACAGCCAGCAACCAAAATAAAAAACATGGTGAAACAAAAATCACTTCATCTGGCCACATGCCAAGTGACTTTGGCACCATCCTGTATATGTAACACAACTGAGAATATTTCATTTATCCTATATTCCTCACTCTGTCTCATGTATCAAATGACCAAAAGAGTTGGTACTGTCACTCCCAGATTTCTTAATACGTGTACTCACAACAGTTTTTAATAGGATGCTTTGTTTTTTGATCACAGATACTTCCATAATTTTTTTTTCAAGGCAGTTCTGGAGTTTTGGCTGTTTTATCACTGTAAACAGTATGACAAATAAAGTAAAACATTTTGGTACTGTCAAGTTACTATACAACTGAGCTGTGTGTAACAGAACTTTAGACAGTTGAACTGCTAGACCATACAACCATAAGTTAGCTGATATGTGGTGAAGAGAAACAATTACACAAATACTAGTAACCTGCGATCTACCTGAAAGCCATCATTGCATGCTCCCTCGTATGTCTGTTTGAAGATGCTAGTTGCACCACCTAGCAAGCCAAAGCCAAGACCTTTCAGTCCTGCCACAATGTGATCACTGCTGCTCCCTGTGTGGACTTTGCGGATTCGCTGCCTTGTTTCTTCATGTTCCTCATCCATTATTACATGACCAAGGCCATCTGATAAGGATTCTGACAACAGTTTACGGAAAACAGTATGTGACTGCACATGGTAAAACATGTTTATAATGGAATCCCAAGGGACTCGAATATTTTTTTTCATATCAGACAGGTTTCTGTTCAGACTAGGAACTTGTAGACACACTAATGGTTTCACACTTTTGTCTCACTTTCAGTCCATGTTTCGTTTTCATTAACCTTTTGACACCTAATGTCAACTATAGTGGTCGTACCACACCGCTAACCTCTAAAGTTGCATTTTATATACTTATTCAACAAATATAGGTACTGAACATTTTAAACATGGTGTATACTCTCCTTTTTTTCTCTTCAAAATGCAGTTTGTTTCATAATTCTAACGTATTTGGTTCCTGTATTATTCACATTTTAAATTAAAAAAATAATTCCGGCGCCAAAAGGTTAATGTAATGCACTTAATTTGAAAATAGTAACAGTTAAGTCTTTCCCATTTGTGAACCAAACACTGTGGTAAAGTGGATATCACTCCTGCTGTATATTCATAAACTTCCAGTTCCTGAAGACTGACTACCTTGACACAGTATGGATACCTGCCTCAGTTCTAAGATCCAAATGCTCACACAATACTTTAAAGTAGGCCATAACTGCTTCCTTCAAAATTACTTTCAATTCCTTATTCACTGATCATCCTATCAACTTACACTACAAAATAAAGTCTGAACTACTGACATTATCAAATAATGCATACATATACGTAGGAAGAATGCGCCCACTCACATATGCTTCAGGAAGCAGAATAAAAACAAAACTATATGAAGAGGAAACAACAGATAAAGCTACATGTAAACTGAACCATACAACTTGACAGATATAGACACATGACTAGACAGTCATCTGCACTGTGCTAAGAAAAGATGCATGTGATACAATCTGCTGAACATTACAGCAAAAGGTGATACATCTAGAAAGAACAAAAGAAGGAAAATGTTGACATTCTGCCCTTCGCTGACAGGCTACTCCAACATGAAGCACTTTTGCAGGTGATGCCAGTCTGAATTAATGACAGCAGGCACCAGAAAATGCTTTTACTTTATCAATGCAACAACAGTAAACGTTTGCTAATAAGCCACAATGAATGTTATACCTGTCACTTTAGCTGTTGACTTTGAGAGGCCATGGGCTACATTCTGCACTAAAGCCTGAACATTTCCTTCGAACAGCAACCCGGACACTCCTTCTGTAACATCACTAACAAAGCCTAAAGGACTGCCAAGGAAGTCCACAGATCCCAAGATGCTAGCTGCTTGCCACTTCAGTTCCTGTGAAATAAGTTCACAATAATTAACCCTTTAACGCCGAATGACTTCTAAAGACGTCGCAAACAGCGTGTGAAAGTTTGGAGGAGGGCAGGCAGGCAGGCAAGCAAGCAAGCAAGCACCAACCCAAATGCGCTGCCGTCTGTGTTCTTCTCGCAGCCAAAAAAAGGGCACTCAGTGTGCCAGATGTGATGTGGGCCTGTACGTGGTGCCTTGTTTCATGCAATATCACACAAAAGTAAATTTGTAACATGTCACCCTCTTTGTTAATACTGTGTGTTGTGATAAAACAGTGATCCAAGGTTCCGCAGACCTTATGCAGCAGCCAGAATTATGTGAGTAATGAACTATTTACACCACAATTTATATAATGCATGCGATTCACAGGCCTAAATTTATTATAAAAGTAAGTGAACATTTTTTCTCAAATTAACCAAACCATAAGCAGAGTGCAAAATTCTATTTCATTAAATTTGAAGGAAAAGTCTATGAGATATGCTTTTTTTCTAAGAGCAAGCATTGAAATTTAAAATCCCCAGTAAAATATCTCGGCAGGCTGTGTTGCTCAGAGGGATTTATTTTCTGCGTCAAAGGGTTAACTACAATAATTCACATTTCAATCCTCTACAGTCTAAGTCAGCTGACTGAATTACATACACTGTATTGACAGGATCGCAACAAGCACATACATATTAACATTTTACATTCAGGCATGGGACAGTAACACAAACAAAAGAACCTTTTCCATGGACAATGTGAATTGTTTTCTGGTAAAGAATTATCTGTTGGTGTTATTTTTCAGTAAAGACTTTAAAAGCAGAAATTATGCTGAAACCAAACAATATCAGAACTTCTCCATTGTAGCAGCAAACTGTTATTTATAACCTCTGTAGCATAATGAACACCAATCACAGGAAATGAAACTTACGTTGTACTTGGTTTTATTTTGGTTAAGACAACCATTCAACCCCCCCACTCAAGACATCATTTGCGAAAGGGGAAAATTCTGTCAATTCCAGGCTTTGATGGTAGATATCAATGGGCAGGTTTGAAATAAGAATAGAGTTCTTACATTTTTTCTGACAACAGAAGCAAAATAAAACATCAGGATCTTGTAAAACATTATACAATTTTCCCGTCCTATTTGTTAACATGAAAAATATCATTTTATTGCTGTTGGTGTTTGTGTTGAGGGATGATGCAGACAAGTGATAACAGAGTGGCAGGTTGGAACCAGCACTACAGAACGCACACTATTATCAGTCTAACTACATGACACTTGTGTGTGATAATATGAAAATACAACATACAGAACATCTGGTAGTATTTTCCTGCAGTGCAATGTTTAGTTGCAATGTTTTTATGCCTGGCCCATGAAGCTGACCTTCAAATCAAATCATTTTTATTCTTACAGCAAGCTGAACACTTAATGTGACTATTCTCAAAATGTTCTGAGAAACCAGTCATTAGGATTGCTATACAGGTGTGCAAAACGTTCCTGTGAACCTATGCAAGAAAGGTGCTGCACTGTGCTGGATGTGCAAAGTCCCATACTTAAAATACTTTAGATGGCACATGTGACCTCTCATGACATGCCTGTGGGGGTCATTTCCAGCAATTATTGCAACTGCTTCTGTAAATTCATAACAACTTAAAAATTCTAATCTACATCCTAATTCTAACAGTCCACAGGGACATTTTGGTCACTTTGTCATTCATGTCTCAACATAAACATTTGAAAGACAACAGTTATGACAATTTTTATAGTCAATGTTATTAACCCCCCAGTGGAAGCTCTGGCCCCAGCAGATCTGGAACTGGATTTTAAATCCCCTCATTCATGTAGGTCAAGAAAGGGAAGTGACATGTTACAGTCATACTACTTACATCTTTGTAATGCTTTAGAATGGAATGCAGAAAGAACTTGCTGCTTTCAAATGCATGATTCTTGACAAATGGTTTAAGGTCAACTGATGCATCCTCAAACTTGATTAGTGTGAGCCCTAGCTGTCTCTTGATAGACTGCAGTTGTGCAGGCAACTTGCTGGAGGTCATTACACTAAGTTTTACCTGTTAAAAAAAAACAGCTTCACTTCCACATATTCAAAACTAACCTAGACCTTATAATGTACAAATTCAATACAGTTAGTTCTGCTATTACGCACGTGTTGTTGATGTGAACTGATTACAATGTGGCTGATGACTAGGTGAATGCCATTTGGTTAACGAGAACATTTAAGTGCATGTGTTGGCCATCATGCGATTTCAGCAACAAGTGTGAAGAAACAAGACTGGATGATGGGCCACACTTTTCTAATCTGACCCTATTTTTATTATGCAATTTTCTGTAATGCAAGGTCACATAAGAACATCACTACCGTGTAAAAGCAGAACTGACTGTACTTATTTACCACCTTCTCCAGTGGATACAGCATGAGGAAAAAAAGTAGCAAGCTAGCAAACTTTTAGGACAAGACAAAATACAATTAATGGCATCCACTATCACTGGAACAGCTGCAGTGTCTTCAAACAACTCACAATGTCTGAGTTCCACACTGAAATATGTAGTCCTGGCAGCAAGAGATACCATCTAATTACTTTCCCAGATTACAGCACAAGCTCTGAGGGATCACAAAGTGTACAGATTTGATACAGGCATCTGCTTTTTAAATGTCAAATACTCATGTTACTTCATTTAACTACAGCTGACTGGTCCACACATTTACACTTGAGTTTAATCCTTTCATCAAAATTTTAAATATCTTCTCAGTAACAGCAAACTGCGTAAATTCAAATTCATATTTCACATACAGTTTTCATGATGTCATAAAACCAAAATGAAACACCAGAAAAAGCATACAATTCTGTGTTTAAAAGTAATCGGACCACACAGTATTGATACCTTCAAATGATATAATGATCCATGAGGTCAGAAATGTTGTGTGAGGCACCTCATCACACACAACTAAACAGCTAGACAAAGAACTGTGAATATGCTTACTTTCCTGTCTACTGAAACAGGAATGTGACAAAACATCAATACAATTATGCTTGAACATTTATCAACTGTCCGTTGTACTAATGACAAATGGATAACATAGTACTTATCCTTGCCAACAAACATAATTACCAAGATGCCACTGACAGGTCTGCACAAACAGCCATACCAGATAACCAGGATTTCAAGAACTCTGTGCTAGTATTTCTCCTTGTCATGAACAGACAGCAGACTTAATCTCCTATACAGTATTCCTCTGACAAAAGACTACACATTTTATTTACTGGCATACCCCAAGTGAGATATGTAAATAAGGGACATGGTACCATTTGAATACTGTCATCTGAAGAAGTCTGAAAGAAATAAGAAAGGAGAGAACTTTTGCCTTTATACAGTTGCATCAAACGTTACATACATGACCAGGTTCCAGCTTGAGTAGTCCAAAATAATATTTCTTTGCATGAACGGAGGTCACTTCAGTTAGAATTCGCTGTACTTCAAAATCACTCTCCTCAGCATCTTCTTGCTCAGGGTCCAGGTGACTGTAGCCAGCAAAGAGGAAGAGCTTCAGTAGGAGTCTTTCTTCGATGGTAATGGACAGGTTCTTAACTGTTACAATAAGATGCTGCACGCAACAAGATACCTTTATTACTGATACAAGCACAGCAGTGAGACAATTATACTACTGACCTCTAAATATTACATACAGAATCCCCTCTACACAACCAATGTTAATTGGTGTGGGGCTCCTTACATGTGGGCCACTCCACACATCAAGGCAACTTTTTTTGTGCCAAAATGTGGCAACACAAGAAATGGCATATACATGTTTACAAGTATGTGGCATGTACTTAATAAATGTTGGTTAGCAAATGGTGGTTGATGTCATGGAGCCAATGGCAGGAAGCAAGCACACTATGTCTTTTCAATCATGGTCTTATCGCTTTATTACAGCATAGAGAGTGAATATGAAATAAAGATTATGGCACTGGGAGTTGGAAGTGTTATAACACCCTCTCTCTTTTCCTGACCTCTGGGTATGTAACTATGATCTGATTCCCAGACTGAAGCAGACAATGTGCAGGAAATGATTTGCAAACAGACAGGACATTTTAAAGCTGTATGGCATGAGGTGGCACAGATTAGCACGTCAGGTGATGCTAATGGTATTCACTGCATTCTGCAAAATGTTGGCAGCAGCCCACAGACAATCTCAGGGACTACTATGAAGGTTGGAGTAGCTGGTGTTGTAATTTTTGTCCATATTCACTCTGTATGCCACAATGAAATGACAAGACCATGATCACAAAGACACGTGCTCACTGGCCTCCTACCAGTGACTCCTATACCACCATCTGATGTAACAGTTAAGTACATGTCACATACTTCCAAACATATACACACCATTTCCTGCGTTGCCATGTTTTGGCACAAAAAAAGTTCGCATAACTTATGGAGTGACCCACATAAAGTTGAAGTACCAACATCATCAATCCATTACCATGCATTATTTACAAATTATTACACAAATAAAAAAGGTTCAGAACACCTTACGAACACAGCTCTGAACACTGAGCAAATCTGAACTAAAAATGAATTAAAATATGGAAGTTTTCAGGTTCTCTGGCAATTGTTCATTATTTCTTCTCTTGTGTTTCTAAGCCAAATGGTAGAAGTGTGTTCCAGTGTGCCTCCAAAACGTTGGAACACACATCTACCACACAGTGTAGAAAGCCAAGAGAAGACCATCAACTAATGTATTACAATACGTTTCCACTGGTAATATTAAACATGTAATGTGAGTGACTGCACAGAATAGCAGCAGCTTAATTTCTTTTACTCCAACAAACAATCTTTCACTTGCTATTTCATCATCATTCACCTAACATTACATTTAACTTCTGCATAAATTTTATATGTCTAAAGAATAGCACTAGCATTCAATACATTCTCAATAAAAATTATTGCAATTATCAATATCAATCTCTGCTAGCAGCATACTCTGTCATGTTTATGAGAACTGCAGCCATTTAGAAAGCATTAGTGCACAGTGAAAAATTTCTTACTTAGCCGATGGACTGTCAGCTTTTCAAGGAGAATCTACCACGATGAGTTTGTCAGTTATAAACAGCATGTTTGAAAATTCGAACAGTGTACATCAGAAGTGCATGAATCCCCTACTTGCCAAAGCAACTAAATTTTACACAATGGTGCCAAACATTCTAATTGGCAGTTTTGGTTTGAACCCGAAATATGTTGATTATGGGATTTCATTATTTATTTTTGGCTTACAATGGCTTTAGAAATTTGGGGAGACAGTTTACGAAGGCCAGAAGGATGGTGGCAACATATCACTTCATAGTGACTACAACATGTTACAGTGTTTCTTTGTGAGATCCCACACCTGACCATTCTTGCACCCATAACTCATCCAGTGGAAGGTTACACAGTAACCCACCATGAGTTATTCATTCATTGCCAGCGTGGGGTCGCTGAACTTAAATTTCAGCATTCTGCTGCAACGTTTGGTTTAGCCACTTAAGTTTAAACTTTTAAAGAGTTAAATTCGGCCAATTGGATACAGCAAAATTTACTTTCCAGTCAATGCGAATATTTCAGCATCACGGGGTAATATTTCTTTGTAGGGCAGATCAAGGACGCGAGCTTGGATGCGGGGACAGCGTTTGGTACCTCAGGGTCAGGGGGACGCGTTTCTTGATCACCCTACAAAATCTTGGTATCCCACAACAAAATTTATAACTCCAAATTGATATATTCATGCATAACGGTATTGCAAGGTGTTTAATTAAATCCCATAGGTGTAAATGAAAAACATGAACTTCAAATTTGTTAATCAAAATTTCACACATGAACTCAAAACTTAAATGACATCCATATGATAAAGATGTGATCACTTTCACTTGCTGTGTTCAATCACAAAACATCAGCAAAGTGTAATAAATTCATGATATCACTCATTTACTGGCAATAAATCACAAGAATCAGTCAAATGTGATTTCTTTGGACACATTGGTGAAGTGACCACTGGTGTTGGGATACCACCATGCAACATTCCCATTGAAGGTATGATCTCATCTTGCCGAGTCTGAGCTACCTCATGCAAATTAAATGAATGGTAACAGTTTTTCAGTTTTCGACACTTCATGCAAAACTGTATATTATCAGTTCACACACATTGAGCATAATGTATGAGATAAGAGTGGCATTCACAGTTCACTCCAGAATTGTGGGTCCTCAGTGTCACACTTTCTACATGTCACCCTTTTGGTGCCTAGAATTTGGAGGTGACTCCCCAGACTTGCAGTAAATTTGTGAACCCCTGGTTTACATATGACATACCTTGTATGTTTCAACATTAGAATTGAGATTCGGGACCCTCTCAGTGGTAATCGTGAGCACTGGCAAGATGCGCTGTGAGTCTGCATCTTTACTCCTTGCTGATGGTGGAGTCACATGCACCACCACCGGACACTGAGCTTCGAACAGTTGGTTATCACACTGTATATTCCTCACAACAAGATTCAACTTCTGCTGTGACCCTGTCGAAATCAGCTCCATGTTTATTCCAGTCAGGTGAGCAAACAATAGTTCTTCTGCTGGCTTCGAAGACACTAAACTTATGCCAAGTCCTCCAGGCAAATCCAATTTTACCTACATAAATAATTGGTATTATGTGTGATTAAAATTAATAAAGACAACCACAGTAACAGCTACCATTCTTTTTAATATTATGTAGACTGTTCAATATGTATCATACAAGGATGTATTTTTACATTTATGTTCCCTGCTGATGCAGCAGAGAGGAGGAGACAGGGAGGAGGAGGAGGAGAAGAAGAAGAATAAACAGAAGAAATAGCAGAGAGGTGCTCAACTTCTCCATGTAACTATTGCAACAACTGCAACATCCATATCAGAATTACACACACACACACACACACACACACATATATATATATATTTGATTCAAATGAAACAGAAACAGAATATCAATGTTAGCACCCACTAGCACACCTCAGCTTTAACCCCAGCATCACATCTGAATTATTCTTCCTCCTTCTACTACTTCCTTAACCTATCAACCATGCAAATAATCTAAAATAATTACCATGTTCGTACAAACATATGCGGAAAGATAAATAGCTCAATAACACTGTATCAATTGCAGAGGTTACTAGGTGTCAAATAAAATGACAGCCTTATTACACATGGTGACATCTGTCAGAACTGAGTACAAATATGCAAAATTAATACTAACCTGCAGCTCATGAGCATCAGATGATAGGCCTCTGGTGGCTGCATCTGGCAACCGAGACATCGGAACAACAGTCTCATCCTTCAGCAAGTATGTCTGCTGCAATATGAAGTCTCATTATTTCATGCTAAACAGGAATTTTAGTGCACAAAGTAATAATTTTACATCTTATTTAACACGAGTATTGTAGAATGCTGACTGAGGGGAGTTGACAGATATTAAAAATCATTCTGTTATTAAACTATAATTTTATGGGCTCCTGACTTTGATTTTATAAAATGCCAATTAATACGTTTCCTCCCCACTATACTAGTGACACCATTCATCAAATATTATTATGAAGGTCAAGCAGGACAAGACGGGTGGAGCAAGCAGCATGTGCAGGATATCAGAAATGCATAAATATTTTTGTTCATACAAAGTGACAGGAATAGATGACTTGCAAGACCTAAGCATAAATGGAAAGTTAAAAATTCTGAAGTAACAGGGTATGAGAAAGTAGACTGGTTTAAGGGTCAATTGAGGGCTGGTGTCAAAACTGTAATGAACACACTGAAGTTCCAGGCATAGCAAGGAAATTTATACTCCAGATATGCAACTATCAGACAGATAAAGGAACCTTCTCCATTAAGTCAATTTACTAAAGAGGAAAATGTAACAGTAACAAGACAATCTGCATTATCATACATGAAGAAATAACCAACTGTTTAAAAGCCAAATTTTGACTTGCACCAACATACAGAAGTCTTCTCTATTACTAGATTTGGAACAGAATTACAAATGAACAAAGCAAATATACCAGTTTCTTGTGACATAAAGATTCTATGATGGATAAAAAGTTTAAATATTATGTTAGACGCTGTGCAGATTTTTAAACATTGACACCATTATTACATCTAATAATCACATACATTTAGATGTAAATATGTGTTACGGTTGGCTAGTAACCACAGGATATGATATGAAGTGACTGGGAACTGAATATTCATGAAATATTCAATGATGACATTTAAAAGAGTACTGTTCTTTTGGATTCATTACAGACTAGCAATGCCACCAGCTGACATCACATCTGACATACTCACAGCACCTCAAACCCTTTGGCACCACACACTGTATATGTAACACATAGCATGATGCTCAAAATGCCAAATGTCACATAAATATATCTGCTCTTACATACACCTCTGAATTTAAATTCCAGTCTTTCACAGATCACTATGGGCATCTTAGTCTGGTGCAGAAAGTCACAAATAAACCGTAAACAGGCAAACAAATATACATGTAGAATTTTAGTGGCTAGACCAACTAAATGCGGCAAACTAGTGGTTTTGGGTTATAACAACACAATCTACGCACATGGGCAGACTGCAATATTATGCAGAATGTACTGCCTCTGCCTTTGGCGCTGTACTCTTGCAATAAATGATGCATAACAATGAGCACCTGACATGCATTAGTTCTTGAGTACATTTCAATTATTAACACTGTATTCCTCGATAACTTCACATTTGTACCGTGCATCTTGATAATATCAAAGTTTTATTTATTCACCAACTGATGCACTAGTGAGTTGTCTTAAAAAAATATTAAAATTTGCATTAAAACAGCTCCGTCATGTTTCGGTGTTACAGTCACAACAAAACATGTCGGAGCTGTTTTAATGTAAATTTTAACATCGTTTTTTAAGACAACTCACTAGTGCATCAGTTGGTGAATAAATAAAACTTTGATACTGTATTCCTCAACTTATTGCATGTATGCTCTGGCCATGAAAACTATACAGTTACATGCGAGAGTTGAAATTTTCACGGCATTCATATTGAGGATTCTGTGCTTCTGGGATGTTATAAAATGTAGCAGGTTAATTTAACATATCCCAATCTTTCACAAGAAGACAGCACACCCATCTTCAATGGATGCTAGGTCCTAGCAGAACCTAAAACTTACCAACCCTTTATTATGTAGACACTATGTTCCTTCAACATGTCGGGATGTTAAACTACCAGCTACATAGCATATCTCAGAAGATCAGTATTGGACAATATTACAGATACACCTCATCTCAGTGCATGTGTAACAAGCCAATCAAAATATTCAGGTATCTACCATAAAAAACACACCTTCTCCTTAATGTCAGAAATGTGGAGAACAGAAGTTGGGCCATCGGTGACTATCTTTACAGCCAGAAAACCTGATCCTGGTCGAAGTTTCTGTCTGGAAACAGCCTGCTCAATTGGAACACCTGTATGCATTACCTGGTGGCACAAAAGCTGTGCAGGGCCCAGTACTGCCTCACTCCCTGCAAACAAATTACTCTTTTGTCCACACTTACGCATCATAACTGTTAGCAGAAATCAGGTTATTAAATTAGAAGGGTTTGGGGAAACAGAATATTAATGACAATCAAAAACAACAGGGATTAATTCAGAACGGTAATTCTGAAACCCAAACCATTTGCACAAAATTAATATTAAATAAAATTAATTTTAAATTAAACTGATAACACGTTCAGTTCTGTGCATATATCAAGCAAAGACAAGCAGTCCAGCTGGTAGTGTTAAGGAAGTAAACCATTCCACATATATTCTAATTCAACTAACAAATTTCATGAAGCTGAGTCCTCCTTGAGAAGCCAATAGTTGCTTACCTACTCAAGTAATTCGCCATCTTTTAGGAACCTAAGGTTAAGCACTACTTTCACCAAAGACCCCACCTGAGCCACATAACTACATTCCACACCCTCATGTTATTTCTAATTTAATTGTAAAATTACACTCTTATCTACTCCTGGATCTTCCAAGAACCCTCTGCCCTTCAAAAGTTCTGAACTAAAATTTAGTACCCATTTCTCATCTCCCCCATATGTGAAATGCACCCCAACCAATAAAAATTAATATCATTCACAAGGAAATGGAATACTCTGTTTTACAACACACAGTCTTACAGATGACCCCATCGATCACTGAACTTGACACATACTACAGTATGTCCATGTCAGTGTGAGTCATGTTTATATACACTGAAAACCAAAAATAATTCCTCTGGAACATAAACATTAAAATAAAAGATAAAGGTGCAAGGTGTCACACCATCCTACATAAGTGTATATGGGAAGAAGAGGTTAAACTTCACATTCTTATCCTCAGCACTTGACAAAGGTGAGTGGTCAGATTCATGTTCTAGCCACGTTTATATGCATTAAAGAGACCATAGTACATGTCAGGTGGGACATGGCAGCAAAGGTTAAATTCTCTTCTCCTGCTGGGAATCAAAAGCCAGCCCTGGACAAATTAATGTCATCGATGTACAGTGTCTTATCTTATTTTCTCAATTTGTGTTGTGACCACATTTGTGAATGCAGGCCTTAATCTCATTGTAGAAAGGCCCTACCATTTCTTCCATCATTAAACTTAGCCCTTTAAAGCCCAATGATTTCTGTAAGTCCTGCCAGGTTTAAAACTAGAAGCTATGCATTTTGTCAACACACTGTATTGATGTGTTTTGTACAATTTTTACAACAAAGATACATTATCTGCCTATACAACTTTCACTGATAGGTCTTTTTCCAATGGAAAACACTGTGTTCTCTGTGACATAAATCTATTTCAGCCTTCAAAGGGTTAAGAAACTTATGCAGCTACTGCTTATCAAAATTTGTCTCATTCTTAATAATTTCAAGAAGGATGAGAGCATTGTGGAGTCCTGCCATAGAACTTAGTGTGGGACTGTTCTGCATGTCCACTGACAGCAACAGAGCATCACATGCAAGGTCTACAGTAATATTTTGTTCTTCTAATATATACTATCAGTCAACAAAACACAGCAAACAAAGGAGAGCAAAAGAGAACAACTCAACAAAATACAACTGATGATGACAGAAGTACAGGAAGCTTTTAAAATGTCTGAATTTCATTGTAAAATACCCATGACCATTGCCACATATTCTTTTTTACTACAAGTTCTGTTCAAAGCTGAGTACCATACTAGTACAATTTCTGTTGCAACCCATATGGTCAACTGCTGTTCATGTTGATTTGTTTTCATGCAGTCATGTGGAAAGTTACATACATGTACAATAGTTTTCCACATGTGAACCTTGGAAAGCTGTACCAGTAATCTGTGAATTTCTACACTGTAGGTCAGGTGAGGGACCAGTATATTATTCATGTCTTATTTCTTACAGAAATGTATCAACATTGCACTGGTATGGTGTTACATATTTTTATAATTTCCCATTTATATTATTTAACTGCTTTAGTAATTTGAAACAACACAATGCAAAGCATGAAACTGCTTTTTAATATACATTATAAGGCACTAAACTGATATTTCCTGATGTTGCCCACCGATGCCTTCCAGTCCACTGCCTTGCACTCAGCACTACTTTTGAAACCACAAACAAGTTGCCATGCTAACATGCATCATCCTCAGTGTGAGCTATACCTGGGCTCATTTTTCTTGGACCCTGAGGATGTTAGAAAATCTCAGTCTGAGTGTAATCTGAAACTTCACTAAAGGAACAGGGCTCCCATGACTTAGACATGTCTAATAAGCACAAAAGGCCCATTAAAGGCCTATGTGCATTTGGACCAAAAAAGGACTCAAATATACTCGTAACATTCCAGTGTGAACTAGGATGTTTTTGGTGTTTTGATAACCTAGTGCACAATAAGCTTGACACATGATAACATCAGAGAGTGTTCGTGCAAACATAACGCTCAGGACAACGCAGTGGACTGGAATAATACAGCACCACAGCCACATGATGCATATGGAATAAACTTCTCGTTATATTTGCTGATTCCTTATTTAATGGTGCTGTTAGTAATTCAGACCATATGGCATCAAATGATACTACAACTAGCAAACAATGACTTACAAAGGACATAGGCCGACTTGGTCACAGCCTAATTTCAGATTCTATCTCCAGATGTATGTCAAGTAACAAACAAAACCACAGAAAAGCCTTGGTCATGACAATCATCTCTGAACCAAAATTTTAATTTTGGACCTCTCAAATATAGAGTAGGAATGCTACCCACCCAAATGTGATGTCTGATCCCATCTTCTTGTAGCAAAATCAATAACAATGCAATTCATGACAGCAGACTGCCACAGACATGTTTACCCACTGTATAACATACTTATATTTTCAAGCAGGAGCATACTATGCATGCCAGTGCAGAAACACAAATCACTATTTTGAACAGCAAGGAGAAAATCTACTCCAAATCGCCACCTCAATGTATTAAACAATACGTACACAAATGCCAGGATGCCACAGAGCTGGCTGCCCCTGGAAAACAGCAACACTGCATAATTCATTACAAGAATTAATACGCTACATCACAGCAATGCAAGCAACAGACTGCCGTTACCACAAGATATACTACTCTACAGTAAATGGTGGAACTGGCTGCAAAATGAACAAAACAATATACAGTTAACAAAATGACACCATCATATCCTTCAAGATGTGCAGTAAAGGCAATTCACACAAGAACTGTATTCCTGAAAATTGCCATGCATAAGAAAAATGTGCAAGTCTAGAACTTTTCAGATTAAATTAAACATTGATGAAGACACTTATTTCTCACATACACTTAAGAAGAAAAACAACACATAAAAGGTGGACTAAATCTTCCATGATGCAGGTGACTGGAGGAGTTATTGGGCAGCTCAGGTGTCTCGCTCTGGTTCAAGACACAATTGGTTGAACAATCTGTTCCGATGTAATAAGCTGGTTCAATAAAATTTATTTAAACGACAATAACTGCTTGTATTAAACTGGTTTAAATTGAATAGTTAACACTCAATTACTGGTTAATTCAAGTTCACACGTTATGCAAATGAACTAGAATCCTTAACAAATGAACATTTATATTAC
>Ga0123354_10003958_pt1 | contig 20733 bp, 12 predicted proteins | sample TergutLab28metaG_2_FD_97872 | JGI IMG/M metagenome (GOLD analysis project Ga0123354, IMG submission 97872) | Labiotermes labralis P4 segment gut microbial communities from Petit-Saut dam, French Guiana - Lab288 P4 | ecosystem: Host-associated > Arthropoda: Insects > Digestive system > Gut ...
CTTGTTGTAGAAATGCATGCATGGAACACTGCGCATCAGTATTCCAACTCTTTTGTGTTCAACTCGGTGACAGTGCCACCACAACACACGGAAAACTTCTGAAGGCAGAATCGTTGTTGAAGATGAGCAGTGCAGCGGACGACCATCAACGACACAGACAGGTGACAACACAGCACGGGTAAGAGAATTTGTTCGATCTGATCGAATATTAACAGTCAAAATGATAGCTGGTAAAGTGAACGTGAGCCGGGAAACCATTCGCTTAAGAAGCGGGGCTGAGATAAATTTGTGCCAAGATGGTGCCCAGCAATCTCACACGGCAACAGCAGAATGCACGGTTGAGCACTGTTTTTGACATCCAAATACATTATTGTGATGCTGCAGCCTCCTTACTCACCTTATTTCACACCTTGCAACTTCAAAAAGTAAAATCGGCAGTAAAAGGACACCATTTTGAGTCAACAGAAGACATCCAGAGGGCTATAACGCAGGCCTTAAATGACATCCCACAAGTTGCGTTCCAGGAATGCTACAAATAATGGCAGCAGCGCTGGAAAAGTTGTGTGCAGGCACAAGGGATGAACTCTGAAAGTGACTACAATGTAATTGATGAATAAATACAACAGTTTTTTTTTGGAACCAGTCTCATTACTTTACTGTCAGACCTCGTAGAAAGTAAGGGCTTTAATATTGGACTTTGAAGTACATAATGTTTTATTTATCCCCAGTCTGAGAAAGAAACTGATTAGCATCATTTGATTCTTTTATTCCATCTTTTGTTTCCTGTCTGTTACACAGGATTTGAACACATCTCCACATATTCCCTGAATTCCACAAAAATGTATCATAGCTAGTATGATTTTATGATTTGCAAAGTCATACACCTTGTCTAGATAGCAAAAAATTCCTCCAACATGCTTGTTTTCCTTATGAGATTTGAGTAAACTGTCAGGCACATATCATCCAAATCGAAATTTAAGAACAAGAACACAGATTACACACACAAACAGATATCATACATTTTATGTGGTTTACCCTTAATATAAAATCACCCACTGAAACTGGATGTCTAGTACTGGAACTATGAAATATCGAATAAAACAAGTGGAAAATATTCAATGAATATAAAAAACCAAGACAATTACTCTGCGCCTAAAATCAGGTGACAAAGTCATGAAACATTAAGTTATAAGTATGTGAATGCAGTTGCAAACAATGTTACATTACTTATTACACGGTTTTTGAAACATAGCCTCATGCACAGCTGCAGGGTGGACCCCTCCACCACAATAAAGAAGTCTTGGGTGTGGACCTTCGTTGGCAACAAACTCAACATGTAGGCCTATGCCATTACTGAAGCAGGATTGCTCGGATATACTTTAGATTCCTGGACCCAAGATGGCCGTCGTCACGGATATAATGGAGAGCGGAGCCCGCATTATATCCTTGACGCAGTGTGGTGGGGTTAGTGACGTCGTGGGTGTGACGTACTGTAGGAGTAGACTAACCTGCAGGAGATTCCAATTGGTGTGATCACGTGTCGCCGGCAGAAGTAGCTGGCACGGTGCACATGTTATGCCGGACTCTCGTTCTACATCACCAAACACCCACTGGCCCTTAAGAGGGTGTCCCCTATCGTACTTTCGCCGACGGAACTTGCTTTCGTCAACTTCGACGATCTTGTTAGGACCGCCGAGTTCTTCCGAGCAGTCCGCCATGAAAACCAGCATGGTTTCCCTGCAGAACATGCCCCAATCAGCGACGGTACTTAAACTGAGGCAATATTCTTCCATGATACGGTGGGCAGGTTCGCGACACACGATGCCGTAAGTGACAAGTAAAACTTCACGGAAGGTGAGCGTACTCTGCTGTAACCAGGAGCCGGTCCTAATGGACCTTGACGCCGAGCACTTGACTCCAGCAACCTTTCTCAGACATCGCCACCTAAAACCTTCTGGAATACTGGGTTCTGCGGACACGTCATATCTTGACCACAGGTGTTGCACTGCACCTTACTCCGAAGCAGGCCCACGTCCTTTAGGAACTGCATAGCAAGGCCACTATCGCAGAAAAGGTACGTGAGAAAATCCCTGTTTGGACCACCATTTTGACGTAGCATCCGACGTCTGAACGAACCCCGCGGAATGAATGGCATCTCCTGCAGGCTTTTCTAGTAATTATCGACGATTTCGTTAATTTTTCCCACCATTTTTGCACTTAGGACACAGCACTGAACTTCACCCAAGCGGAACTGCACTGGACAACGTTTTACGTGCGAATGAATTGTGTGCAGGAAGTGCTGTGTTTGTCGAGCGGGGGGGAAGAGCGGGGTAAAGGTAAACGGAATGCATGTATAAGACTGAAAACGTAAAGAACGGAAAGGAAGTAAAAGTATGTTAATAACGCATTTTAATTGCACACGTAGCCAAAAACCACACTTAATTTGTAGCGAAATTGTATTTATAGGAATAGCTTGAAACATAGTAGGGTATGTGACGTAACTGAAATGGCGCCAAAGCAGACGACACATACGTAGGACGGCTGTGGCCAAGAAATGCATTGTAATAACACACAGCCTAAGAAGTAACCCATCGCTTAATGAACGAGATAAGAAATGAATGTGAATTCTAGTAATAGCTTAAAATCCCACCTAACCTCACCTGAATTGGAGAAAATGAATCAGGGAATAAGAAGACGGTGTGCGAGGGATATGCGTTACAATTACACACATAGCGAAAGAAGTAACAGAACGTTTCATGAAGGAAATAAGAAATTGATTTGAGTTATAAGAATAACTTAAAACCAAGCCTAACCTCGGCTAAAGTGGAGTAAGTAAATCAGTAAACAAGAAAAGAGCGTGTGATGTAAATGATGACGCACAATTGGTGACGCAATAGCTGACGACACACATAGTGACGACAAGACACGCCTGTACGATCGCAGCGCCACACGTGTTGGGCAGCGGCTTTAGCCAGTGAACCAGTGTCCATTAGTCTAAAGGATAACACAATTCTATCGTTATAGCATCTTCATCCATTGGCAATTTATTATATTTACCGTGAAAGAACCGCAATGTATGACGCTAAAAACACTTACGCTGCCCACACGCAAACAGATGCACAAAACCAGCTGATAATGGTGGCGAAGGTCACATATGACGTTCTCTTTATTACGAAGTTATAAACTGGCATCAGCCTGACACCTTCATTTGCCTAAAAAAAGATTAACTCACCCTCCAAGGAGTTCATACATCACATAATAGATGGCATGAGCTTCTTGAAAACGACAGAAAGCATAGAACGTGTCGAGCCGAGCTCGACGTTGGACCTCCTGCACGGGAACGCACTGTCGAGCGTAACTCGACGTTGGACCCCCAAAGGGTTAAATATGCTTCAGCTCAGAGTAAGAAGAGAAATCAGTCCCATTACAGGCCCGAGGTGCCCAGAGGGTTCCAGGAAGTTAAGGTTCCTAGATTACATGACAATGGCCCAGGATGGTGGTAAGGTTGTCAGCCTTATGTACCGGCCTCTTCTACCCCCAGGAATACTCCTGGTACTCATTTCTGTTAGAGGCTGAGTCGAACCCAGGGCCATAGTGCGATTGGAAGGATTATGTCAATGAAAAATTCCAATGACACCACATAACAGTTCAGAGTACCTGTATATTTGACATCTGTGACCATACCCAGGCTTTCAGCTGGTATTACAGTCAGTGTCTGTGGAAAAGTCACAGTTTTATTTCTATTTTTGTAGTCTGAAAGTGATCACTAACAATATGCTTGCTGCCAGACATATTAGAAGTTTTTTTCACCCCTGATGCAATTGGAACGTAGGAAATAATCATGAGAACAATGCAGTGTAAGTGGTGGAAAATGAATATTATACTTTCCTTAGTGATTACTTTTGTGCATTGATCCATACATTCTGCATTGCAATAGCACAGATTATTTCCTTAATCCTTTATCCATTTTCCTATTCTGCTGTGATTCTCCAACACACTACATTTGTGGTTTATTGTTGTTGTTGTTATTGTTATTGTTGTTGTTATTATTATTATTATTATTATTATTATTATTATTATTATTATTATTATTATTATTATTATTATTATTATTATTATTTACAGATCTTGACTGTGAAGGAAGTGCTGGGAGTGTTTGTTGTGACTGCAGTTCCACATGTGCTGCATACCCACAAACCAGAAAATGGAGGTCATGTCACAGTTTCAAACACCCTCTTACATTTCCACCTCTCATATTTTCATTTCAAGGAATGTGACTGCTTCCTCCACATTCTCTCAGTTGGAGTTCATTATTATCTCATTTTATTGAATTCTGAAAACTTCCATGTCATTAACAACTGAGTCATTAATTAGGATATTTTGCTACAGCAAGTAGAACTGTGTAGTTCTTTAATTCTGCTTCAGATTTGGTTGAACAATAAATAGGAGACCAGGTTGCTGTATTTGGCTGACTTCAATTGAAAAAAGTATTGCTCACATTTACTTTGAAACTTATGTTGGAAAACACTATATCTGTGGTGACTTTTAAGATACTTTTGTATCAAGAAATGCACCTGCAGTTACAACATCCTTTTCAGAAGTCATCTCCAGTATCCCTTCATGGAAAGACAGTGTCAATATATGATGTGTAAGTAGTGCCACTGGGGTGTATTTCACGTTGTCTCATCCCAAAATATGAAGGTTGTTCAAATGAAACCTGTTCTGTAATTGTTCTGGGCAAGATGGTTTAAGCCACTAAAACAGTCCCACAGAAACTGAGGCAGGTAGGAAACTCCACTAATGTATCACAGGAACACCTCTCTCAGCCACCATCAGCACTGGTGCTAATGGCTCTTAAGCCTGTGCCCAGAATAGTTCTGAATGATTTTCACTTTAATTTCTGTTGCTGAAAGAAGAAGAGTTTGTGTGGGTTCTGTTCTGGATACAAATATAGAAGATTATTTATTTTAAACAGTTATGGAAAATATGCTTATTCATGGGTTTGAAGTAATAAGTGTTGATCATAATTATATTATGTAGGAAAGGTGATTTATAGAAATTGTTCTGAAATGAAAACTTCTCATGGCTGCATTGGTAGCTACGGACTCTCTACAACTGCAGAGATACATGTAATTCCTGTAGAATGTGTTGTTTTCAGTTCACAGTTTGAACCAAAATGTGATTAAGGAAATGTGAGTACTTTAACTTTCAAGTGAGTCATTCCTGTTGTGCTGTATACAATTATAAACATGAGCAGAGTATGGCTATCTTTGTTGTCAAAGGACTATGTTTTGACTTCTTATGGCATAGTTTCATTATTGAAGCCACATTTAATAATTACTTGAGGCCTGGCATAATATTCTGTGTTAAGCCTGAAGGCAATAGTGTATACACGTCAGAGCCCTGCAGAGGACTGAAGACATGTTGCGTGGTGAGGTGGGTGGTATTGATCAGTAGAGGGGGGGGGGGAGAAGATTTTCAACACGATCTAAAAGACCTACTTCCCATAATTCCTACCCCCTTCTCCATACCATCTCTTATGTAAGTACCAATTATCTACTTTCATAACATAGTACGACATCATCCATGTAATCATGACTTATAATACACTATTCTTCACAGAGGAACTACTATATATCAGCCGTCCCAGAGCCCTTTCACATCACTCCTGACATGGATATAGATACGCTACTGCACATAAACAACATTATCAGGCCTGGGCTCCCCCTGCCAGAACATCTACATAAATTTTTAAACCCAACTGCGGCTGGCAACTACCACTATACACGACGAGACACCAAGTCTACATAACTTATTCCAGGTTACAATTACTACAACACCACACATGATTCAATCACTTTGACCATGGTGAAATAACATAGTAAAACAACATATTTCCTAAGTGAAATACTCTCCCCAAAATTATACTGTCTAAGTTTTACAACTATACAGTTTTAAATTTTCACAATAATTTTGACTATTTATATCCAAATGAAAATGAAATTTTATTGATCCAAACGAGATCTCATTAGAGTCAAAAGTCTTGATAGTGCATATTGTATAGTAGCCTCATAAGGAATAGGTGATCAATCTGATGACGGCCTAATGAACGTATTCGGTTCCTAAGATACGCTATGTGAATAAAAACACCTTAGCAATAAAACATTCAAAGGTGTGTTTGACTTTACTCTGCTTGTATTTATAAGTGAATATTTTAATTTACAGCATCTTACTAAGTGGGACTGTGTTCACTGAATGTTCTTCCATAACTGATAAATACAGCATGAATTATTACACATGGGAAACCCACACACAGAGTGTGAGGTTGGAGCTTTGAAGCAGAGACTTGCAGCATCATCATAAAAGTAGTCACTGAGTTTAAAAAATATGAAGAAAATTTATCTTAACATGGGGAAAAAGGGGAAGAACAAGCAACTTCTCAGTCATGAAAGTGGTTGTGGCCACCCAAGTTATTGACAGCCACAGTGACTGGACTAAGAGAAGCAGAAATGAATGTTGCAAGAGTGAGGAAAATATAAGTTGGAACAATTTATTCTTGTTGCTCAATTATTACACCAACCACTGCACATATATAAAATTTATAAAATTTACACATTAAAACATTAAAAATGTTCCGACATGTTTTAATGTGTAAATTTTATATATGTGCAGTGGTTGTTGTAATAATTGAGTAACTTGACAACATGCACAGTGTAACAATGGAAATAAAAAATGTATTATTGATTTGTGTGTTCACGTTACGCGTAAGTTTTTATTAAAATCAACCCCTTCCATCTGACTGCACCAACGAAGTTCAGAGCTACGTGCAGATTGTTTTGAAACTGGGTAATGCAAAGTTTCATTAAAGTGTGTTGCTTGAAACAGTACAAAAATAGAGAACATCACATGAAGCAAGAAAAATGTCTGGAACAGAAGATGCAGAGAGAAACAAAGCACATACTTTATGCCCAATATATTTTTATTTAAGTCCTACTCTCTTTCAGATAATACAGCAAAAAGAAGTGATTGTGCACACATTCCTAAACTTGTATGCATTCATCAATCAGAAATGGTCTTCTGAATACTCATGATGCTTACTGAAGTGCCTCATTTTTGGTAGCAAATAAACACATCTGCCTCCCACCTGAACTCATATGCCTGTATATGTATCAGTGGTTTTTAATTAAAGTTTAATTACTTGTTCTGCTGTAATTCTTAATTTATTAAATTATGCTGAGAGATAATTCAACAAGAGCAAGCAAATGCACCACAACTGATGCATTATGCATACTTTTCATTATCTTGTTCACTTAAGAATAGCCAGTGTGACAAATTTTAGTGTTTGCAACTGGATGTTTAGTTGGCATTAAATTGTATTTCCTTTCTAATTAACTAATGAGATAGAATTCATCACCACACACGGACACTGTTATAATATTTTCGGTATTATTCTTGTTAAGTTGGTTTTAACCATTTGATGTGTTTTTATTCACTTTGATATCTACATGAAGGTGTAATTTCAGAATTTTTTCCAGAGATATAGATTATACTAACATGCAGATGCAATGAGGGTACACTGCCATGTGTCACAAATTACGGAGATTATCCACATGAAATAAAGCAAATAACATCTTCAAGGACCTTACTGTCATGTACAGTAATTACGGCTGGCTTCATTGTACAGGAGTTAAACTACCATTAAAGTGAAACAGAGCTAACTTTGTTTTTTGAAACTATTCATTTAACCACATCCTTCTGTGTAACAATACTGACCTGTAATATATCACTGTGGTGGTACAGAAGGTAAAGTTTATTACAAGGGCCACTAACATCCATGAAAGCAAATATTTTATGCATAAGCTTACTGTTTTATTAACTTTCTATATCTGACCTTAATAAGATGCACAATGTCTGTCTTGCTGATCTTGCTGATTTTGTTTGTGTGGTTGTTAGAGTTTGAAAATTTATGGAAATCTGTATTTTCCACAAAGAAAGAAGAACAGGTCATGAATTACAGGCAGATATTTACTTCTGCTGTTTGGCTGTTGGTAGTAATAGAATTTTGTTTTCAAATGAATTCTCTTGTCACAGTAATTACATACTGTAGTCATTTCTCTCCTACTGTCTGAAATTTAAGTTAATAATTCTGGGACTTTTACCAGAAGGAAGAATTTCCTCAACATGCAGTAGGATATATAGAAGTACCAATTTGTGTGCCAGACTGTAACCAGTATGAAGATGTATTTCTGGTTGTAGAAAGGGCAGCATTTTAAAGAAAATCACTTTGTTACAGATCTGGTAAAAGAAAAGGACAAAATATCTGTAAGAAAAAATATTCTGATACCAATTTTGTCGTTCATTTGTCTTACTTGATGTTAACTTTTTTCTAGTGTAGCTGTATTTTAAAAATACTGACTGCTTCTCCCTTTCTTTTTTTATTACTACCATTATTTAGCGTATTTAAAAATGGGTTTTTTTCAAGTTGGTCCACAAGTATGGTTAGGTATAACAGAGGAAGGGTTAGATATGTGTATGGCTGCAGGGTTGAAACATGCACATATCAGAGCTTCTCTAGTAAGGATGTGTTTTGAACTATAAACTGAATGTGACTGTACATACAAACATATCTGCTTTCAGAGTATATTACTATTGATTACTTTGGTACACTATAACAGCAAGTTTGTATATTTATACATTTTTTTTCCAAATGTCATAATTAAGTTGGCTTGGATGACTTTCCCATAGAGCTCTTGACTGTCTTAGTCATGTTCTCATTCTCCATTCCCTTAGCTACTGTTGACTGGTGACTCTGTGACCCCTGATGCTTGCTGGATGCAGATTTTTGCTGAGAGCCAGCTGAAACCTGGGCACAATAACACACAATTTTGTAATGTTGGAGACCTGGGTATGACAACACACATAATTCAGAAACCAAAGGAAAGAATACAATTATATAATGCTAAGACCTAGGGACAGAACTCAGCAGTATATTGTTAAGATGTAGCGATGACAACAGAGATATAATGCTCAGATGTGGAGAACAATACCAGTTGTATCCACAATGTTGAGACCTGGGGACAATAATACAGTTGCATAATGCTGAGACCTAAGGTCACAGTAAAGCAGGGCTTTTTTTATATCATGTTGTGTACACATGAAGAGGCTATGAACTACTCTTGGTTAGTTTGTTTTACAAAGCATGTTTGTAGCATCATAATGTGACATCCCTGTGTGCCGCTGAAAGTTAATTTTGTTCAAATGTCAAGAGAATATTTAAAGTGCAACAAACCTATTGGAATGTAACAGAGAGGGTGAGGGGAAATTTAATGTGTGTATTTCATTTAATGTTTCTTACTTTTAACTGAAGAACCATATACCATTAGGTCTGCACAAGAAGTGTCAGTTATATTTTTCTTCACTTATAAAATCTGGAAATGCCTGACAGATTCTAGTGTAAATATCCTCTATAGGATTCTAAAATAATGTTTTCAATTGTCTATGCATGGATGCAGAGTTTTTGATAGACTTGACATCTGTGCCTCCCCTTTTTTATGTAAATAACCCCTATGCAAGCCAGTGCATGACATTGTAAGACAAATGTCATTTACAAATTCAAGGTTATTTAGGCTCGAATAACTATACAGTGTTTGGTTTCACCATTACTTTATTGTTCCAGTAGTTACCTGAGGCTCTTTTCCCATAGTAAAGTGGCAGGGGGACACATATGAACACTCATCTCCAGCTGATACTGGGGCTGAGTCCTGGAGCTGTACCTCCACTCCTCTATACGCATACTTTGGCACAAGGAAGATTTACCTTTTCTGGCTTATTTGTTGTAATTAACAACCATTTAAGTGGAATTAAGTCACTTATTTTTCTTATTCGAATTGTAACATACCATTGCGCGCTCAGACAGTCACAGAAATGATGATGTCAGTAGACCCACCATTTGTTGTTTGGTGGAAGACATTGTCGTCATCCTCGTCATTGTGGTAATGACTGGTTGACTGACAGAACCAAAAGATTTATCTTCTTGTACACATCAGCCTGTCACTTATATATATCCTGGACTGTATTAATTCAGTTCAAATTCTCCAACCCTATTTCTTTAAGAGTGATTTAATATTATTCTCATTTTTGTTTCTAAGCCTTCGAAGTTGTCCCTTTTCTTCGGGTTCCCCATATCCCAGCATTCATTTCTGCTCATATCTATACATGCAGCATGTCCTGCCATTTGAAATGACCTGTTCAAGTTAACAGCCCTGTGTAACATTTCATAGTATGTTGATTTTTTACAGTGGCAAGTTTTAGCCTTGGAACTAACCCACAAGCTGAAGGAACACCCCTTTTCCTCTTGTCCACGTTTACCTATTCTACATATTTGCAGCAACCTGCTATATGTGTGGGCTGTCAATCTGTTACCTAGAATGTGCCTGGCTGTGGTTACAATGACCCACTTAACACGGACTGTTGAGGTAAGAACTGGATGGTTTATGTGTGACTGTGGGAGAATATGTCACAGTATGGCATATTATGGTCTGGAGACTTAACACGTCTGTGAATGAGATGTGACATTATCATTTGGAACTGAAATGTATTATCTATGTATTACGCACCAGGTCTCCACTTGAGATGGCTGGGTTCAGCATCAGCAGCTGGTGCAAGAGATGGGACCCAGAGGATCCGTCCAAAAGACCTTCTCTAGCGACACTCAGCAGGTGGGGTTGCTCTGTCAGTGTGTCAGTAAGCGCAGCAGTAAGCATATCTGTAAAGCCACAGAAACATGTCAATGTGACCAGTATTTTGTACATAGATTCTTCAATCTTGTGAGAAAGACAGCTATCCCATGAAGCAGATTTTACTTTTAAATATTTAATAACGTTGTCTTCAGTCCACTGATGTGCCTTAAACTGTGTAGTATCTGAAAGAGCGTTTCTTTGTCTTAATTTTGTGCAGTGCGTAACTTTAAAGTTGAACTTGAAGGTCCTGAGCAAAAGTATAAAGTTTGACAAATGTTGTACTATGGACAAGAAACAAAGGATATGTACTATCCTAGATAAAAACACATGTGATGAACATAATGAACACAAGTATGACATAGCCAGTGCCTTGGGGATGGCCCAAATCGGCAGTGCAAACAAAACAGGGAAAAGGCAGAGGAGCTGGTATAAATAACCGGAGCCCGGCGGTCCGGAAGGGGTCGCGTGACCCAACAATGTTGCATGTGTTTTTGTCTTCCTGGGTGGTATTATTATCTGTCGACTGTACAAATTAACCCTTTCAGACCAAGCTCAAGTCACTGCTACTGACTTTTCGAATTAGTGTAAAGGTCCGCCCTTGAGCCCAGAACAGTAATATGGGCTGGTAAGATGTGGCATGTCTCTTTGTTGGGTTTTAGCAAGCAGCTGAAGAAGTCTGATTTTGTATTTGCAGAGAGACAAAATTCTCCACAGATATAATGCAATGGAAAAGTTCACTGGCAGGGACTGGTTGTGTGGGTTTTGAACAGAATCGCTTTACTTTCCTATCAGGCGAGAAATGCAGTTGAAGAAGAAGCTGCAGGGTCTAATAAAATCAACTGCCAGGCAGTCTTGGAAGAACAAAAGTTTTCTGTGCCAGTGAGTTTATCAGTAGTAATATGAGCTGCATTTATACTGAACCTAGCCTCAATATGAAAGTTGTTTTACACAAAGGGCGCTGGCTTATTGCAAAAGGTTTGTCAGCTGCGAGGAAAGAAGCTGTAACAACTGGGTGCTACATATGTGCAACTAGCACTTTTGTTCCATCTGCCATCGAATTCCAGGGCAAGATTTTCAATACTGAACTGTAATGAGACGCCTCTGGAGGAACCCAGTGCTTGATTTCAGATACTGGTTCTACAAATACCGAACTCATTCTGCAGTGGTTAAAGCAATTTCCAAAGTTTGTGAAACCAAGCGAAGATATTCTTTTATTTTGGCTTTGGAGGGTTGTAATTTGTACTTTACCCACAGAAAATCACTGTGTCCAAACTGCAGTAATGTTGGGGGTGGGGAGAGATTTTTCTTTATCCACATATAAATTATATAATGCAACCTCTTGATGGAGGTTCTTGGTCCTTCAAACAAGCTTTCACAGAGCAGAAAGTGACTGTGGATGCATGACTAATCGCAGGGAATGTTTCTCGATCTTTCGCTCTTGTCGTGAAATGCTTAGAGGGACTGAAAAAAATGAAAAGCTTCCTCTGTACTACTGATATTTATCCTTTCAAATCAGACGTTTTCACAAGTAAAGAATTTGGATTTACTGCTATGGAAAACCGGCCAAACCCCGTCAAAGAAACCTGAAGAAAACTTGGTCTCAGACTATAAATGAAGACAGCCAGTTTCTCTTACTATCGACTGTGTTTGCTCTTCCAAGATTAACTCGTTAAATGAAGCCGAATATAGATGGGAAGATGTCAGAGGTTATGATATCCCAGTTCAAAAACTATTTCATGTTCTTGTCAATTATGGAAGAGAATGAAGAAGAAAAGAAAGGTATCTTGAACGGAAGAAGAAGAGTGTACATCTTGCACATCATCAAAGAGAGTTGAAGGAAATTTACTTCCCTGGTGATAACAAAAAAATTCACAGAGTCCATGACGGAGGACTTCTGTTCAATGGCCTTCAGCAGTGCTGACACTATGGGTTCTGTATGAGGAGATTGGAGACATGTGCTGTATTAGTGTAAATACCTCAGTCTCTTTATTATGGGAAACAATAACCATTAGCTAACCATGGAGTACTGAAAATTGAGTGGTAATTTGGGAAGCCGATAATTAAGGACATACTGTATAGTTAGCAGGCCTAAGTATTGAAACACAATCCGAGATGTACAGTATGAAGATGTATGACACAAAATATGTATTTGACAAATTGTTAAATTTATTTGAAATTCGATATCTTTATTATTTTTAAAAGCCACTGGTAAATTGGAAAGGAACGAGATTTTTAACGTACGAAACGGACGTTTAAGTGTGCATTTTTAAAACATTTGATACATGGAGAGGAACTGTGGTGTATATACTTGGGTTCTATACGAGTGACCGAATATCTGCAAAAATGGTTATAAGCAGAAAAAGTTTGACCGCAATGGTAAAATTTCAAGGAAAAATCTTGTGAAATGTGTGGAATTAGAAACTACTGGTTTCAAAATTTTGAGACTTCCAGAGACTGTAAGTGCTATAGAACTTAAAGAAATGGGAATTTAATTGACAGTTTATGTCATACATCTAAAGGATTTTGTCTTGCTCTCTGAAATTGGCTTTAAATAAAGCCTAGAAAGACACTGTGCATAACACTGCACCATAAGGGCGTGTAGGGGAAAAGGAGTGAAGTTTCACACTAGATGAATGTACTTTGTGCGGTTTGTCCTGAGGAGCATGTAGGAAGTCAATGGGCAATTGTGGATCTTCAGCATTGTAATTGGCCAATGTCATGCGGAGGCATTTGAAGTCGTAAGGTTCTTGGCAAATGTTATGCAGTTGGAAATTTTTCCACGCCAACACATGCGCAATCGAATTTCCTATGCTACACGTTTTGTCCTTAAATTCTCTTAACAATAATGTGAATGTAAAATAACAGTTAGGGCTATACAGATTGTTCCAGACAGGCTTTAGGGTTTCTGAGCCTCCTGTCGCATGCAAATCAGCCAAAGCGTTAAGCTGCCTGCTCGTGTCCATCTAGTGCAGGTGTGAGGTCAGGTTCTTGTCGGAGGCACGTACCAAGGACTTTCTTCTCAAGGTTGCGTGATATGTGACCTTGCTCCGCCTCGGCCTCCAGGAAACTAGTAAACTTCTGCAAGGCCTCCTGAGCCTCAGCGTTTCCTGCAAGATATAAGCATTGTCTTTAGGACAGAAGCAATGTGTGGTCACTGAATTTTTTTAATGTTTAGAAAAATTAAATAAGAGAAAATGTACATTGAGAGGGAAAAATGGAACGAGGACAAAAGGAGAGAAAGAAAAAGAAAGTGAGGATAAAAGCAGAGGGGAAGAAAGAAGGGTAAAGAGTGATTCTGTTATGTACAAAAGAGCACCAGTCCCATTTGACTCACAACACATTTTCAAATATCCCAATTCAGGACCCTACCCTGCAAAATAACCCAAGCCAAAACAAACTCCCTGCCTTCTAAAATACTGTTTGCACTACCCTTCTTTTGAAACATCGTTCGATACATACAGAAAAACAATCAGGGGAGACATCGGAAGCAGTCGGGGGCATCACGTAGGGACGCTGACATCGGCCAATCCATACACAAGAGTCCTTCGGAAATGAAGGGCCGAAAACGATGATGCATCAGCTCACAGACCCACCCAGATCAATGCCTCAGCTCACAGAACCACCCAGAGCAAGTTCGAAGGTGAACCGTGGGAAAGAAGAAGGCGAGAAGTTAAAGGTTGATTGGACGTTGGTGGCGTGGCATGGCGTATTGGTAAGAACCTGCAGACATGACGCAACAGGAAGTTGGCAGAAGACAGAAAAAGGAAGGGGGAACGGGCACAGAAAATGAAAACAAATAAAGTACAGGAAAGGATAGTCAGGAGGGTAAAGGGAAGAAAGTAGAAAAGAAAAAGAGAGGAAGAAATAAAAATGAGGGAACCGACATAAAATAAAATGATAGGAATGCCTTGAAAGACAAAACAAGGGACAGTAAGGAACGCATATGGAAGAAATAGGGTGGGAAAACAGGAACAATAGAAAGATAAGAGCAGAAAGAGAGTTTGAAATATTTTAAAGGTAAAAGAGAAGACACTGGAAGAACAAACCGGAGAGAAGGAAGGAATTTGGAAGATAGAGGAAAGAACAAGTAAAAGGAAGTTTTGGACGACCATTTTTGGGTCTTCTTTGTGACGACACACGCCATGAGCACCCGTCCCCACCGCAGTTTGGAAACTGTGTTTTGCGTTTTGTGCTCACCTCTCATCAGGGACTGAGAGAACATGACTTTGGCTAGCTGATAGATGACCTCCTCCATGGAATACTCCGTATACAAGAGGTCAGCCGCCCTCAGCCTCACCAGAAGCTCCTCGTAGTCTTCATCCAACAACTGCTGCGCCCTGTCGGCCACTGCAACAACACAGTTCTGACAGTGGACAGTGTGGGCTGAGGATATTCGGGAACAGGGTAAAAAGGTAAAGCAGTCCTGTTACAGGCCCGGAGTGGCCCAGAGGGTTCCAGGAAGTTAAGGTTCCCAGATTTCATGACAACGGCACAGGATGGTGGTAAGGTTGTCGGCCTTACGCACCGGCCGCCTTTACCCCCAGGAAATACTCCTTGTACTCATTTCTGTTAGAGGCTGAGTCGACCCCAGGGCCATAGTGCGATCGGAATGATTTTATTTCAATGAAACATTCCAATGACACCATCTGGGATCGAACCAGCTACCTTCCGATTTGTAGGGCAGCACCTTAACCACTGTGCTACCGCGGTCCCCATTCGGGAACAGGATGCTGAGGAAAATGTTCGGATATAAGAGGGAGAAAACGCGCGAGTTTGGAGAAAATTGTGTAATGACAGGTTTTATGATTCGTCAGATTTTATTGGAGGAAGACGAGATGGGTGGGGCAATGGCGCGTGGAGGCGAAGATAAATTTTTTATAGTGATTTCTTTGTAGTACCTGATGGAAGGAGACTCATTTAGAGGCCTACGCGCAGATGGGAGTATCATTTTCAAACTCCTCTTAAATATGAGAGAGCGTGAACTGGGTTCATGTAGCTCTAGGGTTCAGTGGCGGGCTGTTGTGGAATTGGTAATGAACACTCTAGTTCCAGCCGCACAGCGTCTAATATACAAGTGAGGAAACTAGGGATATGCTACTGAGCAACGTTAGTGATATACAGCCCAGCTGTATCAGTGATATGCAGCTGAGCAATGTCATTGATATGCAACTGAGAAATGTCAGTGATATAAAGCCGAGCAATGCAGTGATATGCAACTGAACAATGCCCGTGATATGCAGCCGAGCAATGTCTGTGATATGCAGGATGTCCGTGAAACCGTGGTGGTATTTAAGATTTGCATGTTGCACTCTCTGTAGTCATGTACCTCCTTGCGCCAAGGCCTTTCTTGAAAAGCTGATAGTTCATCACCTAGCCAAGAATTTCCTCGCATTTTATGGAATCCGAAGGTTTATTACCGCGTTTACAAGTGTCCGTCACTTGACCCTGTCCTGAACCATACGAATCCGCTCTTCATCCTTCCATCCTATTCCTTTAACATCCATTTTAGTGCTATCTCCCAACGTGCGCCTGTGTTTTCCAAGCGGTCTCTTTCCCTGGGGCTACCCCTCAAAACAGCGTGTTCATGTTCCTGCTCTCCAGGCTGTGCCACATGGCCGGCCCATCTCATCCTCCTTGATTTGGCCACCCGAATTGCATTTTTTGAAGATTTGAAATCACGCAGCTTCTCATTACATGAACTTTCGCGTCTCTTTTTTGCAATTAGGTTGCGGTTTCAGGCGCATTCGCGAAATTGCGAAGAGTGACTAGTAACTTTCTAATGTCTGTCCGTACGGAAGAACTCGACTTCCACTGGACGGATTCTCGCGAAATTAGATGTTTTAGAATTTTTTCGAAAGTCTATCGAGAAAATTCAAATCTCGTTAAACTCTCACAAGAATAACGGGTATTTACACGAAGACCTATGTACATTGAATTCTTCCTAGAATGACACCTCTTTTGAAGAAATGTTGTAGAATGAATCAAAATACACATTTTATTTTCAGTGCATTTTTTTGCCGAAAATCGTGCCGTAGATGGGATAATGTGGAAAATTGTGATACAGCCAGAGAAGGCCACAGCTGACAATACAATACGGCGCATGCGCATTGTATGTTGGATAAACAAGTTAAGAATATAGACACACACTCATAATATTTAATATTTATTGCTCCATAATTCATTAATTCCGTGAAACGTTCTAGACAAGACTTACAGAAACTAAGAAAATGCGCTACGAGATATCTGTCTTTACTATTTGTTGAGCCAAACTGTGCGTATAAAGAAGGCCATGAGCAAACAAACATTCTTCTGTTTCTGTACAGCATTTATATGTAGTGTGTAAAATTGTTAGTACAAAGCTATAAGTGGATTACTGCCATGAAGTGCCTTTCATTTTCCAAAAGACCTTCAACACGGTCCTCACCAACTGTTCAGACCAGTACAGATTGCACGTGACAAAATGAGCGATAATGTTTGTAGCGACAGTGCAGGCCGTCACAGCCCTTTAGATCCACATGAGCGTAACCTGATTAGATTTGCCACGTATAGAAAACAGCGTCTTACAAAGGATGTTCAGAAACTTCTCCGACTGGTTCAATTAAGGACAAAACCTACTACATTAATTTAATCGAACATATACGAATTGGCAGAACGTCGGCTGAGCTGCGCTACCGATTTGTCTTCCAGTTCGTCTACGAATTCAAATCGATGTCCTTCTAAACTGTCAGTTGGCGAAAATGAAAAATCTGCTGAATGTACAAGAGGGCTGTAGGGCAGGGGTTTCCAAACGTTCTTGCAAAGGGTCACGACCATTATTAATTACTATAATTACATAAAAATTAAAATAAATGTTATAGGTTACCTCTCACATCGTTGTGTAATTTTTAGTACAATATGCGTAGTATGGCAATGTGGCCACATGGAGTCTGCTGTAGGGTGTCTGTCGATACAGACTGCTGGAGCTACTATCAGAATGACAGTGCCGTTGTGCTGTTGTAGAAAGCAGCTGTACTACCGACAAATTCCCGTCGTTTCTTTCGCACTGCTCCTCGTAGAATCTGACACGCCCGCAGACGCAATTTCAGGTTCACTGTTTCAGCCCCAGGAAGATACCAGTGAGCACGGCGCCTGTATTTGAACGGCATTGTCAAGTCGTCTTCGGCCTTGTGAAAATTGCAGCTACTTTTGACGTAGCGCTCAGAGACTCACGTTTCATAGTAATTAATTTCAGGGAATTCTCGTCTGCAACAGCTTGTTGCAAAAGTGTGGACAAACGTTTAGTCGCTTATCTTTTGTTCAGGTGTGGTAAGTCTTTGGTGAATGGGCCAGATTCCCACATTTTCGGTAAGAACTGTGGATCACGGAGTTACGGACATGTCTTCGCCTACAGCCACATCCCTTTCCACTTTCACTCGTCAGTCTAAAGGTAAAAGGGCCTGGACGGAGTTGATTTGTATGTTAGCGACGTGAACGGGCGGCCGGAACGATGGTCACATCCCCGCGGTTCTCTGGCACTTTAAAAAATTTTGTTCCATTAAAGTGATGTCTACAAGGTGCTACCCAAAAGTCCTCGAAATTGGAATGCTGCGCGAAAACCGCTTGTAATATAGTTGTGCGCCGCTAGGTTTCGCAAGCTTTGCGCTTTTATGAACCACTCTGTCAAGCGGTGTTCTGCTGTGGGGAGGTATGTGTTTTTTCCGTGCTTGAAATTGAACCTCAAGGGCAATGTTTTGACAGCATTGAAAAGATCCAGACCGAATCGCAGGACGCGATGAAGACACTGAAGCAAAATGACTTCCAGCAGTACTTCCGAACATGGAAATCCCACTGGGATTCCTGTACCATTGCAGAAGGGGACTACTTCGAAGAGGATGGAGAAGAATAGAAATTTCGGTAAGTGGTTACGCTATGGCACAGGAATTTCGGGAACATTAGGTAGCACCTCGTATTTTCTTAATGTCTCATCGCCGAATATTAATCTAACAAATCGTAAATTACCTTAACAATTTTGTGAAAAAGTTCAGCTAAAGGCACACTTGTGTTGACATTTTAAAAATGCCGTTAGCCGCTTTCTTTTTAATACATTTTAATTGCCTTTAATCCACAACAAAACATGCTAGGATTGAATGTAAAACAGCAAGAGGATTCACGCTGGCTTATAAGCCAGGCCAATTACGTACCAGAGGTCACAAAGTTCAGTGCCACACATTTTAATATTCCGTCCAAAACAACGCATTTGTTGTGTTGGACGGAATATTAAAATATTTGTCACAGAACCTTATAGAAACACAACGGAATGACCTCGATGAAATTAATATTAGCCACTCAAGTTCCTACCATCAGTCAATACTAGAAGCTAAAGCGTAAGGTCTTAAGATGTAATGCAAATAGTCACTTTAGCCAGCAATATCTTAAAAAGAATTTTAACACCAAAGTACGCTGAAATAAAGCTACGAAAAGGTTTTGTCCAGCACGGTTTCCTGTAATCTTCTACAGCTTTCGCAAATTTAAAAAACGGAGCAGACGCGCCAGAAATATTACGTTGTGTGTAATATCCGACGTTATTCTCTGCGTTGTAGCCTGAAGACCACTTCTAACACCAAATATTGAAGCCGCACTCTCAACGCAGTGCTGCAAATCAAGGACACTAATTCTCAACACCACAGATATATGTTGCTTCTCACACAGTCTAGGCTGACAAAACACATGCTTGCTGAAATGCCCCCGCGGGCCGCACTAAGAGCGGCAATTCACGGCCCCAGAGAGAATACAGGCTGAGGATGCCCTGGCCACTTACTGTGGCTTTCTTTCGAACACGTCATTAGGCCTACCGTCGTTTATTCGCCGGCCTCTTGCTGAGGAGCCCCAGGTTTTACCTTGGAACATTCCACATGGCATTTGTGGTGGACAGAGGGCTTTGGGACAGTTTTGTCTTAGAGTGCTTCGGCTTTGTCCTTTCAGTATCATTCCACCATTCTCGACACCAACCTTACCAGGACAAGCAAGGAAACCCACGGAGTCTTTCAACAAACGAATTCAATTTTGGATATCGGTGAGCACGTGAAGTACTGCAGTCCACTGGTATGGTCCAGTCTCCTACCTTTGGCGTTGCTTTCCTCTGCAACTGCATTCTTCTTGACTAGCGCTAAGAAATCTCTAATGGAAGATGAATCGGCCACAGAATTCATTCTCGCTTCATTTGGCGTTACTTTGTCTAGACCCAAAGCCTTCTGGATTAAAGTTGTTCGTTCCTGGAAAGATAGAAAGATAAAGTCAAGAGAGACGAACAAAGCTACAGATCAAACGTATTCGATTTTCTGCATATTTCCCTCTGACATAATGTTTCGTTTGCACTGCTGGTCGTGGCTACTTTCCTAGACATTTATCATCCTGGGAGTGAAGTGGCAGCCTCCTAAGCGTGGCGGCATCACTCATTCAGTGACAAGAGTCGGTCCGTTTCAAAAAACATCTGTAGCCGAACATAAGTAGCCTGTTGGACGCCTTTCCCTATCCAATGACACCGCATTCTGGGAGCCCTGTCTGTCAGTTCTACGCAACACATCAAGTGTCTAGATGGAATTATTAGACGTCCGTTACAAGGTCGTAGTTTTTTAACCTTTATGCACCATGCATCCTATATATAGGACAGACGTACCGCTACTCCCCAGAGTACGCTTTTTGTATATTTAGTCAATAAATATATTAAATTTTTTTTAGACTTTCTCTCGCCATCTTCGTTTATTCCTCCACAAAATGTCGTGTATTTCCTAATGTTATTCTTCTTGGTTCATAAAATATTCACATTTTGCATAAATTGTGTGCTAAACTGTAAATGTCCAGCTCCAGTGCCAAAGGGTTAATCCAGATTTACAGTATTTTGATGTTTTCACCGTGCATTTTTGATTTCTAGTATTTTTATTATTCCAACTTAATGCACCAATATCAATTAATGTTAAAATCCAATAATTAAAACATTAAAATTGTTATTATCTTA
>Ga0123354_10003960_pt1 | contig 20731 bp, 13 predicted proteins | sample TergutLab28metaG_2_FD_97872 | JGI IMG/M metagenome (GOLD analysis project Ga0123354, IMG submission 97872) | Labiotermes labralis P4 segment gut microbial communities from Petit-Saut dam, French Guiana - Lab288 P4 | ecosystem: Host-associated > Arthropoda: Insects > Digestive system > Gut ...
ACTAACATAGCTTATTTCCAAAGGCTACTGCTAGCACGCTTTCAACTGCCTGGGCTACATGAAGAAATATGCCGATAGTGGGACTCGAACCAACATAGCTTGTTTCCAAAGGCTACTGCTAGCGCGCTTTCAACTGCCTGGGCTACATAAAGAAATATGCCGATAGTGGGACTCGAACCAACATATCTTGTTTCCAAAGGCTACTGCTAGCATGCTTTCAACTGCCTGGGCTACATAAAGAAATATGCCGATAGTGGGACTCGAACCAACATAGCTTGTTTCCAAAGGCTACTGCTTACACGCTTTCAACTGCCTGGGCTACATAAAGAAATATGCCGATAGTGGGACTCGAACCAACCTAGCTTATTTCCAAAGGCTACCGCTAGCATGCTTTCAACTGCCAGGGCTACATGAAGAAATATGCCGATAGTGGGACTCGAACCAACATAGCTTGTTTCCAAAGGCTACTGCTAGCACGCTTTCAGCTGCCTGGGCTACATAAAGAAATATGCTGATAGTGGGACTCAAACCAACATAGCTTGTTTCCAAAGGCTACTGCTAGCACGCTTTCAACTGCCAGGGCTACATAAAGAAATATGCCGATAGTGGGACTCGAACCAACATAGCTTGTTTCCAAAGGCTACTCCTAGCACGCGTTGAACTGTCTGGGCTACGCCTGCTGACAATAAGAACGCAGGGTCCAGTTGACTCATCTATCCTTAGTAGAAAAGCTACCTATCTAGCCTCGCGCATGGGAAAGTTAATGTAGTTTAATTAATGTTTTAATTTGAAATTAGGCAAATGTATTTTTGTTTTCGATTAATATAAACGCGGTGTGATTGATTGTAATGAATGGAAGACAGAGAAACGCCATGAATGCGCAAATATGTCGAAAGAGAAATGACTCGAATTATGATGGCAACTGTACCGCACGTCACTGCCTGAGCGGGACATACGAAATATCACGCCGATGGATTTTTGTTCGATTGAGTGTACCTGAAGACACAAGCAACCAAATTTTTGAAAGCTCAAGTATATGAAATTACCGTTGATAGGTGTACTCCAGTTTAGAGTACATGTATTTTTAAAATAGAATCTTGAAGGTACGCATGCCTTATTAGTCTTTGTGTACATTTATTGCAATGTAAATGTTGTAGTGGAACACTTAAAATCTTTTCTCCTTCACATCATTACATGTGTAATCTCGCTTATTTGGATCTAGTACAAAATAACTCTGAAGCAGGTCACTTCTCTTCTACAACAATCTTCTTTGGTCACATAAAATAACAATAAAAAAGTGTGTCAAATCCAACTCAATTTAGTAAATGGCAATCTACATTGCTACATATTTCTATTCCCTGGGAATCATCATCAGGCAATTCATACAAAACATTTAAAACACAACAGTTTTTAATGTTTTTCCTTCACATTTTACTGAGATCTCACAAATTTCCTGTAAAACATTATAAAACTATCTGTTGCTGCGTAGCACGCGTGAAATATATTTTTTCTGGTATAAGGTTTGCTTCCTATTGGTGTGCTTGGATAATGAAGATTTCTTATGAAAACAAGATCCTTAATTGTTATGAGTAATCCAGTTCCTGCACATGAATGCATCAAAATGAAATATTAAATGTATGTTAGTTCTTGAAAGTCAGGTTTGTATTGTACTGGTAAATTTTGTATTGTCTTGGTAAATTTTGAAAGCTTTTGTATGCATTCAAATGTGTACATATTATTTATTCCTAAATACTCTGAGTATTCAGTTATTCGCCATGCCTAAAATATTTCACGAATATAAACAACGAACAACAATTGATGTCTATTACTAGGCATACAACTGTACAGGAACAAATAGTATGTATGCATTTTAATGCTTATCAAAGCTTTCAGAATTTACCAATAAAATACAGTAGAAAATTGACTTTCAAGAACTAGCGTCCATTTAATATTGCATTTTGGCACATTCATATGCAGGAATTGCATTACTCTTAACAACTAATTATCCTGTTTTTAATATTAATTCATCATTAAACAAGCACAACACTAGGAAGGAAACCTTGAATGAAAAAAATATATATATATTATGCCTGCTACAGAGTAATGGAAAGTTTATAATGTTTGTAAGGAAGTTAGTGAGATCTCACTAGAGTGTAATGAAAAAAAACATGAAGAACTAATGTGTTTTAAATATTTTGCATGAATTGCCTCATGATGATTCCGAACAAATCAAAACATGTAGCAATGTATAGTGCCATTCATTAAATTGAGTTGCATTTGACTGGCTTGTTTTTTATTGTTATTGTAAATTAACATTGTTATGCAATGGGATGACTCAGAATAAACACTCTTTGGGTTGCTGCAACTGCACTGCACATTTCAATCTTCAGTGGACATTAATTTTAGTATATTTAATCAGTTGCCTTAGCTTTCATTCACTTTTGATTGCAGTGTACTTAAATTATTGCATGTTGGTATTTTAATAGATAGTTTTCTCAAGAACATAAAACAAAAATTGATAAATGTTGATTGTCATTTCTGTAATGTTGCAGTTTTAAACATATATAGTTCCACAGCTGTTCACATGTGTTGTAGTCATCACCTATTCACCCACATTGGAAATATGGCAGAAGAGCAACAGTGCAAGGCTTAGAATGTCCCTTTAAAACATCGATACCAATCTTTAGGGACCCGGAGTAGTGTGGTCAGTGTAATGCCTAGGCTACAGGCTGGACGGTTTGGAGTTTGAATTCTGATAGGGGCAAGAGATTTTTGTCTCATTCAGAACGTCCAGACCGGCTCTGGTGCCCACTCAGCCTCTTATTCAGTGGGAACTGGAATACTCGCCATGAGGTAAAGCAGTCAGGGCAGGAGGTTAACACTCATTTCCATCTAGTGCCAAGGTTAAGAATGAGTGGAACTATACCTCTGCTCCCCTTATATGCCTTCTTGGTATTAACAGGGAAAACTTTACCTTTTTCAGTTGTCTGGAGCATGATATTATATAACACAGAAGATCACAACATGAACATATATTTTTATTTTGGTATTGTGTGTTCTCAGGGAGTGAAGTTGGTATGGCAGATGATGATGGAGACATAAGTCGAGAAGCATCACCATGTGAAGAGTCATGTGAAAATTATTCGGTGGGAAATGTTACTCATCAGGAAGAATCTCTTTCTTCATTGGTGTCTCAAAGTAACACCATTATGTTTCGGACAAATAAAGTGACGGTGGCTACACAGACTGGCCATGAGGCACCAGACCTTGCATTCAACCCTGAAAAAATGACTACAGATAAACACTGCTATGAATGTAAAGTGCGTTATAGAGATCCAAAGCCTAGAGACCTCGTCATGTACCTGCATGCATGGAAATACAAGGTATGATGCATATAGCATGAAACACTTACTGATTTGTGGACTGGTAGGTAGAAGAGCAGTGAATTTTCTGAGAACTGACAACTTGTCTGGCTTACATTATCCAATATAATGACTGTACTTTCTAGATCATATGACATAATAATATGCAGTATTTTTCAGGGGAAGAAGCATGTTTTGTGGTCTGTAAAGTATAGAAATATTGTATAGATCTAATTTTTACAAGTGTGGTTAGTCACTTTTACTTGCAGTAGAAGAAAGCGTCCTTGTGTGAAATGAAAGATGGCAGTATTACCCAAATTAAACATTATCAGTTAACATAATACACAAAGGAATATAAAATAATTTTTTTTTTTTGGAAATGGCAGCATTCCAAGGATCTGGGTCCTGTTATGTGGGTTACCTCTCTGTTTCTCAGAGGTACACTAGAGTTCTGCACCTTTTTTCTTATAACTTGCACTCTTCACACCACTGAATGTCACAAAAGGCATAGAGGAAACAGAAACAAATGTACAGTTTCCATACTCTTTTCCCTCCTTTGTGTATTCTCCGCCACTTTGTAACTCCATCTTCTCATTGGTAATTTATTCAAGGCTGTTATTTTTTTAAACTCCCTTGTAATTGTGTCTTTTTATCCATGCCTGATACTTTTGTTTGTGACACTATATTCATAATTTGACTGAGTTTTGTCATGGTAATTATTAATTGTGCCTTGGTTTTGGATTTCATCTCGCCTTGTTCGTTCCTTGATCTGTGTGGTATGGTGACTGAATGTACTCCGTTATATGGGAGTGGTTATGTCTTGGTCAAAAGAGGCTTGATGGAGACTGTTGTCATAATGTAGACTGCATTTGCTCTATTCACAGCTTTTTCCACCTTTTCAGAATAGTTTGTACTGTGTTAGTTCATGTTTTGGTCACAGTGTCCATGAAACATATGCTTGCTTGTGTATGCAGATGTTTTATAATCATTCTTGGAAAGAGGGATTTATGTTAGCTTCAAGGAACCTGATGTATAAGTGTTTCTTGAGAAGACATATATGAAATGGTCAATGTAACTAATGCAGTACAGAGCACTTACTGACACAGCAGAAATCCTTTTCCCACTGTTGGGGCTACATTCCTGAAAACACGATTGGCAATAATGTGGTTGGCAGGAATTACAGTACACTTCAATTTAGGGCAACTACATGTCCAAGCTTACGTTTTTTTACTGCAGTATTAAAAAAACATATATTAACACATTGCATTGTGTCATGTATAAAGACGCGATTGCTACGCCATTTGTTGTCCATGGGTCATGTATTTTGACATTCTCATTCACAATGTTTTATACGTTTTTCAGTGGTTTTGTCTCACTAATCACATTAAGGTTATTGACAGCTTGAAGCATGATTTCAGGATCTCAAGTTACAAACATGAAGACCCTTCGTGATCCCACATTCTTAGTCCATATGGCTGCAACAGAGCTACCATAGATTCAGATACCCTCTGTATTTTCTTTCATAACTAATTTCAGTTGAAATCATGGCTTTGCCTAGGTGTGTTATAAAAAACCATGATACTTGGTCTGAGTTATATGTGGATACATATTCTGATATATCTGACAATTCTGAAAATGAAATTTTGGATGGTGACATTGACATCCCCACAATTAGCCCATGTGAACAGTCATGATCCTGTCCCTTAGTTTTTACTAGGGAGAGTGCAGCATGTACAGTAAGAAAAATAAAGTGGTGAACTGGATAGTTCTGATAATAAAAAAAGCCAGGAAGCAGGGGATGCAGAGGGGCTATTCAACATATGGACTGCGTATGAATATTTTCTAAAGAAATTCAGGTCAGTTTACAACTCAAAGCAAGAACTGGCACATGAAGAAGCCTGAAATTTAGCACTTACAATTCAGGGAAAATAACAAAACATGGAGTGCTGGTGAGAATGATGTGTGAGGGAGTGTCAGGTTATATGTATAACGTGGAGATATACGCAGCTGAGTGGAAAAAGTTGGAGGACAAAGTATTATCACTTTTAGACAGAAATTTAGGCTAGAATCATCACATCTAGCAAAACACTTTTGTAAGTGTTTGAGATTGGCTGAAACATTGATAGACAGAAGGGTGAGAGTTTGTGTCACTATGAGGGCTAACAAGGAGCATTCCACCTGACCTAGGACAGGAAGAAAACCACTTGAAAAACGTGCAGTTCTTGTTATGGAGGGAAGGGGACACAGTAGTCCAAGTGTGGAAGGACAAAGACTTATGCAAATGATAAGTATGATCCATGCCTGCCACATTACTGAACACAGGAAGGAAAACAGGAAAACAAAAATGGAAATAAAGAAACCTTATTCTGTGGTTCCAGTACAATAAATTAATGATGGGCACAGGGAGGCCAGACCAGTGCCTTGGTTATTATTCTGAGGAAAACTGTTAAATACTCAAATATATATACTAAACTGTTCACTTTTTGATGCATTTATGTGTACAAAACACTAAACACAAACAAAAAAGTGAAGTACAAGAACTTCATGCACAAGGTAGCAAGGTCCTTTATATCAAAAGTCCAGAATCTAGCAGAGTCCAGTTCTGATGAATAGCAATGGCCAGAGAAGAAACCAACACCAAAGAGCCATACGAGTAAACAGGACACCCCAGGCAGACTCTGTGGGGATTTCAGCAAACACATATTCGATACATTTTTTGCTGGTGGGGAGGGCAAGAAGAAGTATCCTGTAGGACATTGTAAAGTGCATGCTGCACAAAAGCAAAGTGAAACTAGTTGCATTTGTAATTCTGCATTGTTGGGCTCCACAGAGGGTCTTGTTCTGATAAATGCCACTCAATTAGAAACTACTAGACTCTGTATATGCAGTTTCTTCAGTGCTGGATTGAGGGGTTGAACATTGAAGTGTGGTAAAATGTCCAGGAACTGGGATGCATTTAATTAAGTGGAGATCTGGTCAGGAATTGTTAACATCTTTAATAATGAATGACACATAAAACATAAAAGAGTATCACCACAGCAATAACCAGTAAGCTAGAAAACTATTTTTGGGTGTTGTTACAGCCCCATTTGTGACAAATGTAGATGTCCTGGCATGAACACCACTGATGTAATCCACTTTTTCACAGATTAAATCATGTGGACATGAAATCAAATATTGTCTTTAATGAGGGGTTGCTGTAGAGTATAAAAACTTCATCCTTTTTGCTTGTCGACTTCTTATGTCAGCACGTCTGTGATATAGATAAATTCTTATTTCTTGTAATGAACTTATGATGTTTGGTTATCATACTTTGTGCTTTTTAGTTTGTTACATGCTTGGCATGCATGCTGAGTGACTGGCTCTGTTATATAAATGCTGAACTTGTGGCTCATGTTTCACTGTTGCATTGTACCTGCAAGGGAAAGGGAACTAATGATATATCTTATATCATATGACAGGTTGTGACACAGTGTTCATGTCTTAATTTATTTAACAGTGCCTTATAATCTTTATTTATTATATGGCAGAAGTGACATGATTGTAAGTAGTGGTTTTGGAAGGACATGACATGAGGCAGCAGTGACTTCCTCTAGTTGCTGTTATTTATTCGTGTGTCAAGACTAAATAAAACCACGAAAACCTTAGTCAGGTTATCCTATATGCAAGCTGAGATTAATACACAAAGCCAGTGTGCTAAACAGGAAAATGCAACTTGTATTCTGCCATAGTAAGCTTAGGTAGGTTTATTTAATGGCATTTTGTGATCTACATAGATTGTAGATACATGCAGAGGAAAAAAAACACAGAGTAATAGCTGACATCTCTGTAAAAATGTGATTGGGTAAACAAACTACACTTATTTGGTCTAACATAACACAGGTTTATTTTGATTCAGTTGGTTACCCTTACATGTATGCTACATGTTTCAGCCTGTATTTAGGCCACCTCTGGCATTTCAATACAAAAATCACATAAAGGAAGATACAATAAGAATCTAAAGTTCCCCTTATCAGTCGCTATTTTTGTAATGTTAAAGCATAAAATATACAATGTAACAGTATAAGACCTGTATAATTTTTAAAATGTGTACATAAAATATTTTTATTACATTACATTCATGTGAGCTGTAATAAGAGATCGTATTAAATCTCTTCTATGATTTGGTGTATTGTAACTGACATGGCGTGGCCTCATTTTAGCATGTTCTTTTATAAAATCCATCTTTGAATTCAGTTTGTAAATTAAGGGCCAGAATAGACATTAAGGTGGTGATGGAGCGATGTTTATCTGCAGAGAGTTGGGGTGTGACCTTTCTATGGTTTATGTATTGACATGCCTGAGGGTCTAAGTATAGGCCAAAACATGTAGCATACATTAACTAACTGAATTAAAAAAAAACTGTGTTGTGTTATACCTTATAAGTGTGGTTTGGTTGCTATTATATACAACAGGATAGCTTCCATAAAGAATGTGATTGGGTACATGCTACATAACCAGGGTTCAGTTCTGGGCAGAGGTGGGAACACTTTTTTTGTAGAAGACATTTAACAGAACACAGCATCAGGTCTCACAGTCGTACTGAATAAGGACTTTCAGATATTCTTACAGTAATGGGCAGACTCTGAAGCAAACGTGTATGTGCACAAGGACACTACTTCGAGAGTGACTGAGTGACATATATGCATTTTTTTTTCCTACGAATTATGCCTGAATTCTTGATCCTTCCACGTGTATGTAAGTAGGAAATGCCAGTGTCACGTCTTCAAAATAAAATATTAGAGTGATTCCTATGGGATGAAAGTTGCAGTTGACTGGTTTGTTGCTTGCTTACTCTGCTGTGACATGTAGAACTATTCTTCCACTTCCTCACGTCATGACATGAAACTTAATTAAGCTGAAGGGGAAGCATACTTGTATACAGACATGTCACTTGTCTGTGCAGCAAATATCAAGTGCCTACAATTTTGCATATCCCAAACTGAAAGGGATATATGCGTACAGCTTCTATTACATTTTTAGTCACTCATGATTTTCCTGTATTAGTATGCCAAGATGAATGTGGTACATGGTCTAAACTTGGATTCTGGATGTCATATGGAAAATACCAGACCTTGAAAACAGCCCATTTAAGGCCTAACATTCTAAGTGACATTATGTATAAGAAACTGATATGGCTGCAGAATTTAAATTAAGTATTTGTGCACATACAGCATGTCCAAAGAACTTACAACCATACCAGGACTTGAATTGATGTACATGTTTGATGTCCAGAGAATACTGGTCCCCTGCCTTGTCCATTGAACTATGAGTGAATATGGATGTTGAAGTGCTGTGTCATCTTCATTTGCACTTGAGCACAGATCCTAGTCACACATCTCGGAAAGTGAATGATCTTCAAGCCATGTGTCTTCAAATAAGGCGGACATACTGCATCCTTGGATAAAAGATATGTTATTTAAATAATTGTCATAAGTGGAAAAGGAAACAAAAACCACAGAGGGACAAATGTGGGACATTATGAATGATTGGAATTATGATAGCAGCTGCACATGTACATCACTTTTGGTTCAGAACTTCTAAAATTTTAAGCACTTTATTTTTGTTTCACACAGCTTACCATTAACTTCAAAAGTAACTTTGTCACACTAAACACTAAGCTGGGTAGGCTTCATTGCTGTTATATGTGTATTAAAGTCACAGAATTCAGTTCCGTGATCTAGAATGTCTTCTTTCAAGGTGTTTGCCAGTCATGATGGTTGTGGTTTTACCTTCTATTGAATGTGGGCTGGGATAACGTAATCAGTATAACAGCTGGCTACAGGCTGGACAGTCTGGGGATCAAATACCAATGGAGGTGATATTTTCTGCACCCTTCCAGATCGGCCCTATGTTCCACCCAGCATCCTATACAGTGGGTACCGGGTCATTCTCCAGGGTAAAGCAACCGGATCATGGCCTTGACCACTCACCCCCATCTAGCTCCAAGGCTAAATAAAGAATAGATCTAACCTCTGTTCCCCCTCTGGGCTGTCATGGACTGTCCTAGGGTGATCTTTACTTTAAACTTCAGCAGAATGTGATGAATACCAGCTTTAAGACAGGAGTTTCATGATATTGCTGCCTTAGAGACTTTGTAGCGGATTATATGAAAACTCTTTTGATTGTATTACTAACTACCTTTCAATGTACCTCCCAGGTTTCAGCCAATCCTGGCCATTGTCAAGATGTTCAGTGTAGTGCAAATGGAAGTATCTGAGGTTTTGCATATGACAGCATAAAAGCATTGTAAACATAACACAGAAATTCAGTTTGAGGAAGACAAAAGATGGCTAAAAACATTGCAGTTGAGGATATATAGGGTAGAAATACGTTTCAAGAAGTTCCAAGCACTTTCCAATTGTCACTTGACTTGCAAGATCTTTCATGATATCCTTTGTGCACACTGAAAACAGCCTGAGTCCTACCATTTGTATTAATATATAAATGTCATAGCTGTGTGTTATAACATGAAACAGAATCCTAATGCTTTCTAGCTGCATCGTTATATCCCTGTGAAACAAATTCTTTTAAGTTGTGGGTCTACATGCCCAAAGGTGTGTATAATTTTTCTTTAATTCTGTATGTGGAAACAAATATTTAGATGTGTTCACTGTGTGAATGAAGGTTTGACATAGTCATATGCCATATTTAGTGAGTGGTTTAACATTAAGTAGCATGTTCTTTGTTGATTTTGTGCTTGAATTTTCCGTAGGGTCCAGGCTGGTCATATGAGACAGAGCTACCTGATTGGGCACGAGTAGACTGGATGGAGCAAGATGAGTGAAGTGTGACTGTTGGTGTGAAACATCATAACACCTGTCCACACAAGCAACTACATGTAGGGTCCAACAACCAATCAAAGAACATTAAGGTAGCATTTCTTACGATGAAAATGTCCTTGCACAGGACACTGCTAGTGTTTCATATTTATAACAGCCCTCAGAGTTTTTACTGAATGGTGTGAGATTTTAGGGAATGTTAAAAAGTTTGAAATTATGCACTTTTGTTGGAAGAAGCAAGAAAAATGTGTCAGCTTTCAATCTTGTTATCTAAATTTAACAAAATTTATAACCACCTTTAATTGGAAATTAACAGGATTGTCAGTGGTACAGAACTGGCAGTTTGTCTGTAAGGAGTTAAGGTTGGGTGGCCACCACCAAAAGCTGTGCTTTCTGGTTGGTATAAAGAGTCATAATATTGTGTTTTTTTAATCCTCTGTCTTCTTTAATGCTCCCACTGTTCCATTCAGTTTTCATAATGTCATGAAATGTTATGAATAATATATACAACACTTTTCCATACCAGTAATTGAATGTAGTTTTTTTTTTTAAATTGTTGTTGTTGAAATTTTTCTTCCCATAATATAATGCAAAGCTAGTCAGATAAGTAAGTACCATTACTTCCTTTGATGTGGTTTGTAGCAGGACTGGTAGGTATGTGTAGATGTCACGATACCAGATTTGTATTGACAGGTGGTCACCCTAGGTTAATGCAGCAGGTATCACTAGTGCCTGGCTGTCTGCAGTAACATACCATATGGGTATATGCAGAGGTGAAAATTAAAATTACATTTCATAATCTGGAACTGCATTGCTACTGATATGCATTAAAAGACCATGAAACTTTCAAACCAAAATGTTCTGATATACATTGCAACAGACTTACATAAATGTCAGGTATATGCTGTACCCATTCATCACAGTATTATCTTATGGCTGGTACATAAGATGTGTGTGTGTATACAATGATAGGCAGAAATTTCCTTACAGTGAAAGAGTGACTTTTAAATTTCACCTTCAGCATACTAACCAGTCTTATAAATGTGAGTGCTGTATATATTCTGTGATGATTTAAGAGGGGATGGTTTCCTAGGCAGTGTATTCTCTTGACAAGTGCACAAGAAAACGAGTGAATGAAGAGGTATATAACATATGAGCTTCCCCCTCGGCCTTGCGTTTATAAATAACATTAAATTTACAGTAGAGTTCCAGATTGTGCCTTGGAAATGTCATGTGTTTTTTTTTTCAAAAGTAGATAACAACACATTCTACATACCCTTCTACATACATAGTTGCTTTTTTATTCTGTTGTTTGTCTATGTTGGTTTCTTAACATATTCAGACCCAGATGGAAATTATCCAACTATGCTACAGTCCAGGAGGCAGTTTGTTGTCATCATACTTTTTATTCTGTGTAGATTGTTTTTGAAAGAGTTTGGACTACAATACTTTAATTGGACATGAATGTATGGTGACTGTCACTGACAAATGTGAATAGCTTATAAAGAGACTTCATGTAGTTTATATGGTAGCCAACAGATGGCAAGAATTTCAATTTTAGAGCAAAAATTACTTCGTAACTATATGGAGCAGAGTCCTTTTTGAGAAACTAATAGGTCCGGAGCTAGTCAAGAAATTCCCTGCGGCAAAGGTTCATTACTGTATTCACAAGAGCTTGCCACCTGCCCCTCTCCTGAGCCAGATCAATCCAGTCCATGCCTCCCCATCCCACTTCTTCAAAATCCATTTCAGTATTGTCCTCCAATCACAGTAGAATTTAAATGTCAAGGCTGGACCAAGTAGAGTGAAACGGTGCGCCATTTACACCATTATGATGTGCTGCAAGCAGTGATGCTTCAATGAGAGTTCACTTTTTGCATACTGCTCAGACTGGTCAATATTGATAGGACCCTGTGACTGGTCTCCCATGCAGAACTATAACTCACCATAGTAGCACTTTCCACTAGCACTGTTAGCAAAATTTACCACCTTTTAATGATGTAAGTGTTATAAATATAAACAATTTCATTATTGTTATTTCCTTACATGTTACTATTATGTCATTAATGAATGGAATATTGACTGGCTTAATAATGAATGTTGGCTTTGCATTAACATGCTCTACACGATCACTCTTTTTAACTTGGTTGTCCCGACGTGCTCAGTCTGGTAGTTGATCCTCTTTTGGGAAACGGATGTGGTTCACCGATCAAATATAGTTTTTGTTATTTCTTTTTACTTGTTTTCTTTACGTAATTTATTCTTGATAAAATGAATAAAGGGCATGCTGTATCAAGTTAAACAACTGAATAATTTTTTATTAAAGTAACACAGTCACTTGTACTCCCTCACTCACATCACTCTCGTACGTGACTGACTTCCTCACTGGACTGCTAGCAACCATTGTCAGCTGCTAACGTTTTCTCATTTAAATCTCTCCCCATACAACCCCTCCTACCTATCGCCTACAGTTCCTGAACATACGTTGACAGATCGTCCGTAACTGGCGCCAGCAAACCTAATAAAAAACTATACTAAAATGATCGGCTACAATGATGTCCTTGACACCAGTCAAGAGTTTTCTAGGGGTGTCTCCATGAGGTTCTCAGAGTGATTTACAGTCATAGTGACTTGAATATTATTGTCAGAAACAAGTGAGGTGCAATTAGGAACCGCAATCTGAGCTCATGTCAGAATTGGTCACAGAAATTGACATTGTGCTGTATGTCCCACTTCACTGCATTTTGATGGGTCACTTTTGCAGTTACAACATAATTTCACGGCTGTGACTCACTCCACATCACACTCTAGTTTAATTCATAGACTAATTTCCATTGAACATGATAAACTGAATGCATATTATGTTGTTCAGGCATATTTCAGTTACTGTATCCATTGTATGATGCTGCCATGGTATGCTATGGTTTCAGCACTTGGGTTAGAGTTAGATGTTGAGAAAGAGGGTTTGAGGATTCGTGTAACTTACAGTACTGTGCTCACTAAGAGGTACCTACAAATAGTACCATGGCTATAGATGCTTGGTGGATAGAAAAAGGTAGTTATTTTATGGAACACTGATACTTTGATAATTGTTACACTGAAGGTACTCGTCAGAAGGGGCCCATGCCATGTTGAGAAAGAAGTAAAATTTTCAAAAATCAAATATATTGTCACCATTTTTCTGGGATATCACATAGTGTCGCAGGATGTTTGTTGTCCAGCATTCATTTATTGTTGGATATCTGACCCTTGAAGACGAGACTACTATACAGTCCCAGAATGCTGGAAGCACAATATCCTAGAACACTGGATGTCTCTAATGCAGTGCTTCAAAAGCCTGAAAACTCGTGTTCATATGTGTTCTTTCTACTCAAGGACTTGAACCAGAGTATATTTTAGAACATTTTCAACATACCCTGTCCTTTTTTAGACTGTGACCATAGGTAGTTTTTACAACAAACCTGTGGGTCAAGTACGTTTTGGACTTTTGTTGATGCCACCCATTCAGAAAAGTAACGCATGTTTCTGTTGGTGATGAAGTAAAGCAAATCTCTATTTATTCCACCTGAATTCTTACATTTTCAGAGTCTGCCATGAGGAAAAAGATATGCCTATATCTGGTGTGTCATACCTGAGACAGTATAGTATCATGTACATTAAACACCCTACACCAGTATCTGTATAGTGCATGTACATAAAGCACACTACCACTTAAATTTTATGTGAGCTGGTTGTAATAAGGGCAACTTCCATCTTTCCAATAAAATAGTAAATTAGAAGAAATTATCATGTTTGTCCTGTTTTGTTCCGTACTTCTGCTGGCTGCATAGCTCCCCTTGCAGTATTCCAATATTGAACACTGTACAAATTCAGCCATTCTTGATGGGATCCCAATAGTACATACTTGTTTAACACCATTTGTTCTCCTGCTAGAAGTTACCTGTCCCCAAATCTGTAGACTTCCATCCAGTCATACTACAACTTATATGTAAATTTAATGTGCAAACTTCCTGATATATTGAAGGAGTAAATTAAGTACACTAGAAGGCCCATCCTAAGTGACTGTGATGTAAACAGAACCAATTTCAGATCCTGTGGCACATGAGAAATTTCCAGCTGTGAGTCTGAATATGTTAAGTCATGCATGGCTTTGTTAATTATTAACTGCAATCAATATCATATTGACAGCTGACCGCCAGGAGTGGCTGGCTGCCTTTCTTTCATTTTACATTTAAAAAACTTTGTAAAGAATGCCTGTATATTGTGGTTAGTGTAGTAACTCCAAAATTATACTGAAGTGAGTAGTTAATGGATACATTGATTATATTGTAGTTGAATATTGTGTTTCACAGAAAAGAATTCATGTTATCATAGACAATACAGGGGAAATTATATGAAAGTTCCCATATAAAGAGTTTAGAATCTTTGTGAAAAGAAGATGTGATGTTAAAGATTCATTTTTTCTGTAATAATCTCTCTTTCAGTTTATGGCTGCAGAACTAAGAAAACAGAATATTTAATGACCCATGGAACATTTCTAATACTTTATAATACAAAAGATTTTAAAAGAATTTATTCTGTCTACTCCCTGGAACAACCCTCAGTATACTAAGTGATCCACATTGCATTTATATGAAAGAACATATTTTCTAGCACAGGATAAATTGTGTGACATTTACATTAGAAAAAGAACAATGTGGAATGTTTACCTACACATGTGTTTTCTGAGTTACAGATTGATATTTTGAAATAAGGGTACAATAAAACACTTCTTCTAGCAATTTCTGGATCATTACCAGGGTATACCAAAGCCAGATTTCAAGAAATAACAATTTACGTATCTCGCATTGTTTCCAATGCCTTCTGTGAACTTAAAGTAAGAAATTGTATATGTCATAGGGAAGTTGTATTTGTTTTCCTTTAATAAATCAGTTCAGGCATCTCAACATGTACATGAATCATTTTCGGTTATATACTGGCTTTACCCATAAATCCAGCTATAAGAATACTCTACTTTTATTCCAAGTATGAGGGTTTATCATTGTCGTCGTCATAATCGTTGTCATTGGTATCATATATCACAATAATCATCTATAGGCATTTCCACTGAAGTGAGTCATTTGTGACAAAAATGTCTGTATTCATCAACATCGTCTCTTGTATCATTGTCCATGCTTTCCCTCTTTCAACTAAGCCTTCTTCAATTCCCTTCCTATAGGCACTTATCTTTCATCTCTGTCCAGTCTCTCATACAACCAGGGGTGTAGCTGGGGAGGGGAGGAGCAATGTGGCTAGCCCAGGCAACAAAATTGGTGTTTTAAATGAAAACTGTAACTTTTTGCACTCAAATACATTTTAATTATTGATATAAATAGAAGGAAATTAAATAAATAATTGTGATTTTTTTAAGATCCTAATTTCTTGTATGGGTGGTCATTGTGATTACTCATCCCAGGTGCCAGAAAGCCTAGCTGTGCCACTGCTTACAACATAGCTGTCTCCATTCTTTTCTGTTCTCTCATCACTACTCCTTTTTGTGTCTTTGTCCACTCTTTTAACTGCTTCTTTTTTACAACTTCTTTCACCCCGCTCTGTCTTGTCTTTCATTCTTTCATGTCGTCATTTAGCAATTATTCAGCATCTTCATTTTAGAAAACCTCACGTTGTCCATGAATTCTTAATTTTGCAAACTCATTCTTGTAGTGTTTGTATATTGAGACTGTGTCTGATGTCTTGATTTCTGATTTTATCCCTGTTTGCTCATTTATTAGTACTTCATCATAATATGCTGACATCATTTAGTACAAAAGCTCAGGAATAAGAGAGAGACCAGTCAGTAACTTTCTGTAACAAGGAACAGTCAATAAAAAGAAAGACTTCTCATTAGCTTCCAATCTGAACTTTTAACAAACCTTGATCTGGAAGCACTAGTATCTGGGATGTCTCATGAAGATTGACTAGTATGTGAAAGACATCTGTGCCAAAGATAAGAGGCAAAAAATGTTTGAAACCAAATATTTTGCATAGTAGTAGCATCTATTAAGATGTATCATCATGTGAAGGAAAACTAGCCTGTTGAATTTCAAAGAGAATAGTTGTGCCATTGCTAACAGATTGATGGAGAGGGGTTAGAGTGTAGTGTACATGATGACGTGCAAACTGTCTGTTCTAAATAAGTGTCTGCGAACTTATAACTTGGAATGAAATCAATTGATATACAACTCATGCCCTACACATCATTTTCATGATTGCCTCATTCTGTTGAGTAATGTATTCAGCAACAATAGTAAAGTGTTCAGTATATCTCACTTTTGTGGGTGAATTTTAAAATTGGTTCATGGTCCAGTTTGAGATAGCCAGGGGCCTACATTCTGAAAATTACTTCCTACTGCAGTAGTATATTTATTCAAGGTCAACAGTTTCATACAAATTTTGACATGTACAGTTATCCACATTGGGACAAGTCAGTATACAATATTCAATATGCAGATATTATCAAACCACTTTTCTGCCAGGACATAGGAATAGAATATTGCTCCTATTTGCCAGTTTGCATGTAGTTCTGCTGACAGCAGGTTATTCTTCATCATCAGGATTACAAATGTTTCTGATGTTTTGCTTAAGATACAAAACTCCAACCTCTGACATTAAATACAAGAGGTTCTGAAAAGAGTGTATGTTACCTTCTTTCCTTCAAGTGCTTCACTTAGTGTTATAAGGCTGTATATAACTGTAAATTAATAACTGAACTATTTAGGGATCCTTCTTAGCTCCTAGTCTCTGCTGCAGTACACTTAGCTAAGACACCTTATCACCTGTTTGTTATTATTTGCATACAAAAAAATTATGTTTTATCTCCATACAAAATTTTGTGTGCTTAGATCCAATGATTCATTAGTTATTGCCATCCAGTGCACAGATAACATGTGTTGTTATTTTATATTCTACAGAACTAATTGCCTTAATGAGAGTTTCATATTTTTTGAAGATTTATTACCACATAAATTTTCAGGATGCTACATTAGTGCTCCAGTGATGGCACTGGTGTCTCATTTTGCAAATTTTCATGGCCGCCACGTTGGTATTAATGATGACAGGAAATTAATAAATACAAAATTCTGGACGATCTCTAGTGGTGGGAACCTCAAGTCAAATTTCATAAGAGGACAAATGCATGGGTGTATGGATATGATGTAATAATATTCTTCCTAGTAAAATAAATAATGTAAGCTAAAATATTGGCTTTAGTTTAATTCCTCTTCTGTCTCCATATGCCTCTAAGCCTGCACCAAAGGAAACCTTCACCTCAGCATTATTCTAATGAAACATAATTTACAGTTCAAACTTCACATATCTGTAATTGCCCACTCAGTCAGGGACAGTGTTTCTTCATGATAAAAATTATGCTTTCAGAAATGTTTAAGGCCTGTGAAACAATAAAATGACACAGTTACTGGTGTGTTTTAAATTTTTACTTTCTGATCTGTTACCATAATGACAGTTTCACATAGAAAGAAAGACTGTGAAAAGACAGGTAAAGGATAGGTGTGGCCTTAACCACAAAGGTCAGTATAATTTTCACAGCAGTTTACTCCTTCCTTGTTTTCATTAATGAATGAAACTGTGTTATCATTCAGTATTTTCTGCACCAAATCTTCATCAAAATTTTGTCATGCCACACTCTTATATTTATGTTAAACATTTCCAGGCCAAGCTGTTTATGAATAAGTAATTCTTTTGTTTTATATTTTTATTTTAACATTAATGTAACTTGAAGGAAGTTAAACATAATGGGCATTAACTGTCAGTTGTTGGTACAACAAGTTTATTCTCATTGATAATATTATACATCAGAGGTACGATAATTGACGGATTGTTTTTTAATGATACATTTTCAACTACTGTGGCTTTGCAGTGTCCCTAATAGAGTGGTCTGTGAATGATGCATTTGAAAGGATGTGAAAGAAACAAATATAGCCTATTTCAGATATTATTCAAGCATTTGCCTGGAATGACATACAAAAACTATGAAAAATCTCAGTCAAGTTAGCTAGTTTCTGGGACAGTTACAGTTCCTGATACTGTGTTTTCTGAAATAACAGATCAGGAGTCACCAGTTGAGCAAAGTGTTTAGTGAAGGAGTACATGAGAAGGCACAGATGATTTCTAAGAGATATATCTAATTCATATCATGAAAAAGGTTTGGAATATTGTACAGTTCCATCAGCCTCATGAAACTGAAAGAGAATATATAACCAACAGAGAAACTTGATTTAGGAATGTTATATGCTTGCTTGTTTCCTCATTCGTCATGCATTTCGTTGTTAAGATATTAGATAATTTTGATTGAATCTTTGCACATACATTCATTATGAACTCAATTTATATTGAGTTTTATTTCATATAACTGATATGTAGAAATCCATCATTGATGTGATTAATACATATCAAATTTTATTTTTGGTCAAGCCTAAAGAAATTTTATATACAGCTTACTAAATATGGCCTTTGCTATAAGTAGTATATGTAGTTATGTTTGTTGTGAACCAAGGTTTGAATGTTGTAAGACCCCTGTTTTTGAGGGTGTGTGTGTTTACATATTTGTTACAATATCATAATAGACAATGATCGTGAGCTTAGTTCATAATATAACATCAATAAAATGGAATGAATCTTGAAAATATACAGCATTGTAATTATTGTTTTGAGTGTAGATTATCATTAACCATTCTTACTAAACTGTTATTATGGCTTTAAACATTCAGAACTGCAGACAAATATGGAGGGTGTACATTGGGCATTCTCACAGTAAAAATTATGCAAGTGTGGTTGTGAGTCTCCATTCCAGCCTTCAAGATATGTATATATACACGATTGAAACAGGTAAAATTACATTGATTTCTGGCTTAAACGTCTATGATTATTTACAGTGATATAAAAGTGATTAATTCCCTATTACAACTGTTGTGTGCTTCATGAATTTCTAGGCCTGTTGATCATACTCTGATGTTAACTAAGTCATGTAAACCCTTACACTTCTCCTTTTCTGTACTCCATTGTTTGACACTCTACTGTAGTCTGTACCAGTAACTTGTTTGTTTTTTCACTCTTTTAACACTTATATTTCTCTGATTAATTTTTTGGGATCTGTGTTCTGGTTGTAGACTTTTCTGTTCTCTTCTACTAGTATCTTGTAACTGTTGGCCAATATTTAACAAACTGAAGTTATTTTCACCTTTTCAGGTCGTCTCTGGTGCTCAATTCTTCATTCATTCATTGATGGTGTATTCCAGTTTTGGACTTTGATTAAAAATTTTGAAAGTGTTAGGACTAGGGAAAGAATGAAAGTTGTTCATCAAGTTTTGAAACAAATTACCCTTAAAGGGCATTTCAGAGATAGTCAAACATCTGAAAAATTACAGCCCAATCCAGTGACACTGAATTTTACAGTTTTGGAACTGGAGCAAAACAAATTGTACCTAGTAGCATGTCTCTGTCAGAATACACAGGCCTCAAAGGGTGAAACGTAATAATGTTGAAGATTTAATGTAGTTTGTATAATCATGTAACTATTCTTTTTCAAATTTTCTGTTGCATATATAATTTTAATTGGATATTTGTGGAGGTTTTCTAAGTGTAACTTTGGACCACCTCTCACAGCTCTCAGCCCAAGAGGACTCTGTTGATTTTATTCGCCATGCTTCATGATGTATTTTCTGAGCAGTTTTTCTCAATGAGTAATCTGAAATAATTGTATTTGAGATTCTCATGGCAAAGACTGTGAAAGTTGCAATCTTCGGTAATTTGGCGCCTTGTAGTCTGATAGAAGTGTACTGACATTTCCGAGGGTCCTGCTGCATCCATCTGTGTTGATGATGGAGGAAGCAGATTCCTTTGAAACATCAGTTACATATAACAGGCTGCACAGCTTTACATCTCAGAAGACTGCAACCCATAATCTCAAATAATTTTTGTAAGTTATTGGTAGACCAGAAAAAATTCTGAGTGGCAGAAGGTCTTGGAAAGAACTGTTATTTTTCTTGACCTAGAAGTTCTGATAACATTGTTTCATCTTATTAGTGGAATATGTAGTACATAGAAAGCAGACAGATTGATACATTTTGGTAATAACTCAACATGGAGTATCAACATGAACACTAAATATTGTATTTTCTAGACCATAGGATATACCCTGATTTTATAGTGCAAATTTTTTGGAAATTAATAATTCAGCACTTAGGAACAGTGGCAGAATATTGAATGGAACAGTATTCGGATGAAAGGATCTGCTCTTGTTTTTTCTGTACATTGCTTCCACCATTTTCTGGGTTAGGGCAGGAGTGTATTACCTTTCACTTTTGATTTAAAACTTGCAGTGTACAAAAAATCTCTCTGTGGTAGTGGAGTAACATATCTGTGACACTCTTCATTTCCGATTTATGAATTCCAGTTTACAATTTGCTGTTGAGCATTCAGAACAATTCCTGGTGTTTAGAAAACAGAACTGTAGTAGCCAAACTTCAGAAGTGTTGTGAATGTATTAACCAT
>Ga0123354_10003962_pt1 | contig 20729 bp, 10 predicted proteins | sample TergutLab28metaG_2_FD_97872 | JGI IMG/M metagenome (GOLD analysis project Ga0123354, IMG submission 97872) | Labiotermes labralis P4 segment gut microbial communities from Petit-Saut dam, French Guiana - Lab288 P4 | ecosystem: Host-associated > Arthropoda: Insects > Digestive system > Gut ...
GTCAAAGTTTCAAACTTCTCTGGCCATTATCTCCGTAACCGTTCAACTTTGGACATAGGTGTTTTTGGTTATATCGGTATACTTTAACATAAGGAACACCCTCCCGAAGTCTGGCACATTCCTCCTGGGACACCCTGTATACAGTATACCTCCTGATGATTGGCTACAAATATGCCCGAAACATGTAGAGGTGATTGACGAAATAAACTGAGGATAAATAGTGCGTCAAGTTGGTTTTGTTACACGCAGGAGACTCATGACATTTGCTGGACAAGCTTTTGCTCGAGCACAGCAGTCCTGATGTTCGATACCTGCGACGTTTCATTTCGACCTCTGTGAAGCTACCTCTTCCATTAAGTGATGTGGATTGGTGGTCCTGCTTCAGGATTATTCTTCAGTCACTTAATGGCATGTTGCGCTTCCAGAGGAGAACGTATTTCATTACAACGAAACACCCATTTCTTATGAGAACTGCTCTCTTCTGAGTTATAACGCAGCCAGTAGTGGTAATTTATTACCGATGTTTTGGGGAAACCTTTCGGTCCCTCTTCAAAGATGGGCCCTTGAAGGTGGGACCGATAGGTTGTTCCGAACGTCTGTAAGAAATTACCACTACTCACTGCGTAATAACCCAGAAGAGTGCAGTTCTCATCTACTTCATGGCAGAAGCCTGAAATAAAGCATCTTCATTTCCTATGTTTCCCGAGGTTATTTTATGATTTTATTAATAGAATTTCCTGAGTACTGGCAACCACATAGGCTTTTACACTAAAAGGCGATTGAGAAATACGGGTTTTGAAGGTTTTTTTTCTATTTTATCCGTCCAAACAAATTACGAACACCCAGACTGCTCTGTATTACAGTTTGCCGTTCTGTATCACACAGCCGCTTCTTCGTGTTCTTTCTTAATTCATCTGGCATTGAGGATGTGTAACCTTAGCGATTGACAGCATCATTAAACAAAGCGCTTCTCTGTCAATCACGTATGAGTCCACTATAAACATTGTTAATAACGGCCTCTTACTTCACAAACTGTGTCTCATTCCATCATCCACGCTTCCCACACAGTCCTCTGTCTAGGCAATCCTTAAATCCAAATATTTAGTTTCTCGAATCAGTATTAAAATTACTCCAGCTTCAAGCCATTTAGTTCAGTAAAACTGTACGCATAGCTTCGCCTGTGATTCCTGCTGTCCCTGCCTCTTCTCCACACCTCCTGGTTCGGCGACTTTCTGGTTCCGAGACGGAGCCCCCTCCATCAACGATCAGGAATCCAATAACTAACAACCCCGTCCCAAAACAAATAGCAAGGGGTTCCCACATCCAGATTCCCTTGCGGTTTATTCCCCAGTTTGTTGACGCGACTAATCTGCCCCTTACACTGGCTTTACCGAAATCACGACGCATCTACATCTAGTCCCCTTTTCCTGCTGTATCACTTTCACGGTCACAAAGCATTTACTTTCAGCTGTATCTGGTTGTGGGTTGAGTTTAACGACTTCTACTTCCGATCAGTAGATTCCAACAACTTGTGGCGAAATTGGACTCTTTTATGCCAGTTTCTTCTTCAAAATAGAGGATCATTACAATGGACTGCATTTGAGGTTCTTACAAAAGTCAGTTATAAGTTAATTTATTTTAGGGCGAGGCCAGTGAGTGGCTTGGTGGATAGACGTTTACATTTCATTGGAACGGGCCCTCTCCATCTTAAGGTAGGCGATCCAACAAATTGAATACGTAACAAAAATAACACCTGTGGAGTCAAACCGTTAGCAACCTACCTGAGAGTATTTTTTTTTTTACCTAAGAAGAAAATTTAACCGAAAAAGTAACTGAGTGATAGAATATTTGACCAGCCATCTGTTTGAGTAGTACTTCCTTCTGATTTCGGCTGGCTGTACCTAAATCTAGTGGTGTTGTTTCTTCTCCGGTTAAACCCCTTTACAAGCTTAGTGGTTAATGTACTTACTGTCGGGTTTAAGACAAAGAACTTCACGCTACGTCCGTACAGTGCAGTAATATGTTTAGAAAACTTCTATTTTACATAGACATATCTTATTCCGTTATACAACATGGATCATTTTTCTAATTGAAGTAGACTGCGTTCTCTGTGCGGTACAAATTGAATGCTTGTATATAATGTAGACAGATTTAAGGCTTCAGATAGTTAACATGCAACAGTAGTTTACTGAAGTGGGTCTGAGAGAGACCTTACTGCTGCTTTGCTTCACCCTTAAGCTCGACGGACCCTCCAACAGACGTAATCAGGTGATCGCACACCATCGATCAAGTTCCCACATGCCCGCCTAAGAACATAGCGACATCCGACAATATCTCACGCCAAAAGTTAATCTCGTCAGCGGGGGTTCCCTTTGTCCGTCTCACGCTTCCTTCCCTTCCCTCGAAACTTTGAAACCGACACTAACCGAACGATTTTTGCTGAAGTTAGGGTAAGACGGATGAATATTGCATAATTCTATATCTTTCTGTATCGTGGGACATGTGGTATTTCAACCGGAGTGGGCCCAACTTCTGAAGCTATTCAGCAAATTTTGATAAAGTTCTCTCTATCCGTCAGTATGCCTTTGAAAAGTGCAAGGAACAGGCGTCTGTCCATCGGTTTGCCATGAAGGCTTATGGCAAAGAGGAGTATGACTCTAATCATTCTTAACTTTGGCCCTAGATGGAAATGAGTGATCAACTTCACTATTGGATGTTTTTAGTCCAGGCAAGAATCTAGATTAACTGCATGGATTCTTCAGGGACACGTAAAAAAGGGAACATGACAGCACGAAATAATGTAATTTTATAATTATTTTGGTTTGGTAGCTACAAACATGTATGTCTCCATGAATGTTGTAGGAAATGTTTATGTCTTCCTGCATTGCGGCTTGATTGTAAAAGTACAGAAATGAAATAAGTTAGCCCTAATTATGTTTCAGTCATTTTGTTACACACGTTGGACACTTTTGGTTAGAAAGTATCAATTTTTTTAGGGGGGGGGGATTACAGTGAAAATTTCTTTTTGTTGCTGTCAGCTTCTTGTGCGTCGGCACTATAAGACGCGCAAAGAGGAGGCGGTGCCTGTGGTAGCAGTCTCTGTCTCACCTTATTACGACCACTTTACCAGTGACCAGTCCGTCCATCGCTTCTGATGCTGAACTGGAATTATCCTTCCTCTCCTTTCAAATTTCTCTGCTTTAGCCTAATTGTATTCACTAGCTGTGCTTTATCAGTTCTGTATTCATCTGCATTCCCATCTGTACCACAGCCACGCCTTGCGCTCCTCGTCTGGTCGCCCCGAACTCCGCTTGTACCTTGCGTTATGAAAGATCGTCATTATTATGCACTTTTAGTTCACATTGTTTTACATTTCGCTCCTAGACGCTAATATTTACGGAGCGTTCCTTCTTACGAACCAAATGCGTAATCTGTGTATATGTGTTATGTATATCAGATAAAAATTCCTGTAATTAGTTATTACCGCATTTTTGAAAATCACTTATGCGTGTCTTACAATTTAACATCAAATTTAATTGTAATGGAGAATATCAACCTGACATCCTTCGAATTTTAAAATAATCTTCACTAGATCCATGCTGTGTAGGGGCCTAAAGTGTCCTGGCAATTGAGCCTTAAACGTAAGGAATTTTCTAGAGAAGTGTAACATTACAAGATGCAGACCTAACTTCGCAAAATATTTTTGTGCCTCATTTGCAACCAGTAAATTCTTTTAGCCCTTTAAAGACGAAGCGCAGACAGCTTAATTTAAAGACCCAGTACCCCGCAGTAAACACTTTTCATCTCGGTTATAAAAACCAATCAGTTTATGCTGTAAGTGGCACAAGTCGCTCTTTGTTCTCAGATAAATACAAAACACACAAATACAATGTGGGCAGAGCTTACAGTTGTTGAATGTTAAACTTGTTGGTGCATAACGTAACCACTAGAAAAGGTTAAATTGGGTGAGTTATATATGGTACATGGTACAGACACATAGGCCAAGGATAGTAGCATTGAACTTGTCGACATTTTTGGAACTGTAACGTGAGCAGTGACATCCGTAATAGTTTATCACTGCTAGGAACAATTACGGACCACAGATTGCCAACAGAACATATGGATCTGTGTTGCAGGGAAGACCTGCAGTAAAATTGTGTGAATCGTTTGTCGGACATCGAAAACTTCTTCGTGTACGTTGTTTCTGTTGCTCTTACAAGACGGGCAACGTATACATAACGTAACCGTTCGCGTCATGTTTTTACCTCCCCGGCTATACTAACATTGATACCATTTCACTGGAAGAGAGCCCTTTTAAAGAGATTTATTGTCGCCGTCAACAGTAAAAGGTACCGGAGTATTGAAGTAAAATGCTTAATTTTTTGTCCGATTTGAAGACAGATTTTCATAAAAGCCCCCAATATCAAATTTGACAGAAACCCCTCCAGTAGGAGCCGCGCTGATACATGCGGAGAGACAGACATGACGCGTTCAATAGACGCTGTTAACGGCCATTCAAACGTGCTTTAAAGGAATCGCACAGAAACATGTGCTGGTTGTAGTGATGAAAACAAACTTTCTGTACAAGTTAAATCATTATGAACTACGGAAAGTGTAATGTCGCATTTTGGAGCCAGTCGTCAGATACTTGACGCCGCGTCATTCATTTCTCGACCATTCAAATGAGGGAATTGTATTCACTGTAAACGTAGCGCGCCCCCGTGTGTTAACAGACTTTTGTCCAGGACTCACAACTTCTGTAACTCCAGTTAAGACTTGTGGCACAGCACAGTGATTTCCAACCTCGAAACATTTAGGTGGAAGGTTTTGGTGGCTATTGTAATGCCTTCGATTAAGCCTGGGTCTTTAATCCAATGGAGCGTCTGTCATGTTTCTAATACAGCAAGCTTTCATATCTGCAAGTTACAATTTGTGTTCAAAGTTCAGGCTTCGTCTCTGAATCGTATTGTTTACATGAAAGAACTGTGAATTCAAACAAAACCAACCACAGTTGTATAGAGAATATCTGAAACTGTACGGGTTGCTATTAGTAATCACTACGTGTCTTGGTGCACGCTCCAGCATTCAGCAAGGGAATTTAACAGGATATTTTGATATTTCCCTAAGTCTCTTGTTCTGAAGTAAAACTGCTTACATAGACTTGGCAGAAGACATATTTGTTTTGCTAATGGACTTATGTTGCAAAAAGGCAAATTCCCAAGGCATAATCATAATTAATTACCACCTTTTTTCTTGTATATCTTAGCTCGAACTTTCGCCCATAAATAAGGCTCTTTTTGCTTTCAACCATTCTATAACCAAAAATCTTCCCATTACAGGTCCGGTATGGCCCAGAGGGTGGGTAGAATTGTAGCTCTATTCTTCCTTGACCGCGGCACTAGATGTGGGTGAGTGGTCAGCAGCACGCCCCGGCCGCACTTTACCCCCGGGAAAGATTCGGTACCCATTTTACAGGAGGCTGGGTGGGCCCCAGGGCCGGTCTGGACGGGTTGAAAATCTCGTCCCCACCGGGATTCGATCCCGGACCGTCCAGCCCGTAGTCAGTGGCTATACCGACTGAGCTACCGGGCCCACCGGACTTATGTTGCATAAGTATTAAAAACTGTCGACAGTGCAATTTAATATGAACAGGCCTAGGAGAGAGAATACTTTTGAACGATTATTTATTATTTTTTCCTTTATTGAGTTTATGACACAACAGGAAGTGTGCTCTTAAGTTAATTTTGCTGAATAATTAGGTGTAGGAACAACCGACAAGAGGCTGTTGTGAATTTGCACACCTGTTTTAAATCCGCCACTGCAGAGTCATAGATCCCCAGCGGAACGGAACAAACACGCGGTGTGCTTCTAATGGATCAAGTGGCTCCTAATGTTCTCTGTATATAGCTACAACACAGAATCTCGGTAAATCCCTGCACTCCGCTGTTGCTACCAGGAATGCAATAAAGCGAATTCCAGCAGTACGCCGCAAGGCTGCCAACTAGTGTTACTGTGTCGGACCCCAAATATATCTTCCAGACATCACGGACTACCGATTAGCTACACCCGTGTAATGCAGGTACATAGGTTAATACAGTTGGTGTTGTAAAGGGCGAAGTTTCTATTGAAAAATATCGAATTGAGGTCTTTCAGAAATGAAACTAAGTCAAGAATTTTGGTTCTGTGATAGGAAAATCTTAAGTCGATTTAAGTGTCATTTTAAGTTGTGGGTTTCAGACATTTATAAACAAATAAAATGTATCTTAAACTTAAATGAATGTACAGGGCGTACCTTGCTTGCTGTCACTGAAAATACAGCTCTAATTCTGCAAGGATATTCGGGATTGAAAATGTTGCACTCTACAGGTATGTGAGAAGTGTACTGCAGGCATCCTTGTATGTTAAAAAAAAGCGAAGATTTTTTAAAAAGAATATTGGTCATGTATATTGTGATTTGTAAGGATTTCACGTAATAAACTAGCTAAGAACACGACTAACTTCCTTTTGGGGCGTAAATAAAATTAGGATTGCAAAAGATGGAAATTAAATTTAATCGAGAAAGGCTGGTGTGTAGACCTCATGTAGACCTCATGATCAACCTACACTGCACTTTTTATCCAGTAATTTTGGAGACGTATCACGCCGACACAAGTATAAACGAAAATATACGACCTCAAAATTCTGAGTGAATTCTACATGTTTTCGGCAAATAATATTTAAATGAAAATTTAATCAACCCCTCTACTCAACGGAGAGACAATTTAGCTTTTTACGTGCCGGAACTTGGAACCTAAGGAAAGCAGATACCTGGAAAGGTTTGTAGTATGGCATTGGAGAAGGATGGGGAAGATAAGATGGACCGATCTGTGAAACATGAAACATTGCAGGGAGTATAGAAGGAAAAGAACATCGCACATGAAATGAAAGGAAGGAAGTAAGGCTAGGACAAGGTATGTAGTCAACCACAACTTAATCACTGAGATGTATTTAATGACTATGCGATAGAAACAACTACATGTTTCGGCCTGTATTGGCCATCATCAGGTTGTCTAGGGAACTAGCTGTATGCATGCGCATAGTCATTAAATACACCTCAGTGATTAAGTTGTGGTTGACTACATACCTTTTCCTAGTTTCACACACACAACGGGGATGACACACTTCCTAGAAGTAAGGCTAACTGGGTAGGTCACATCTTGCGTAGGAACTGCCTTCTGAAACACGTTACTGAAGGAAAGATAGAAGGTAGGATTGAAGTGATGGGAAGACGATGAAGAAGATGAAGCTGCTATTACATAACTTTAAGGAAAGGAGAGGATGGTGTAAATCGAAAGAGAAAACTCCAGATCGCACTCACTGGAGAACTCGCTTTGGAAGAGGCTTGTGGACCACTCGTAAGACGGAATACGTGATGATGATGATGATGATGATGATGATGGTGGTGGTGGTGGTGGTGATGATGATATTAAGTTATAATTATGATGATGAATCCGAACTAAAACGAAACTCATCGGACAGTTTGTAGTGCAGAAAGTCTAACTAATTTTAAATAAAAAAATCAATGTGTTTCGGAACTGAACTGAACCGAAAGTCAGTAGGCTCTCGCCAGTTTCAGTACCCCTGTTCTTATGAGTCTTTCAATCCGGCGTCCTGTGTTTGTCAGAACACTGAGAGAGACTGAAGCCACTGTCAGCGAAGTGACCTAACAGCAAAGCTATTCCAGTCGGCATAAAGGTGCCGTTAAAGGCTGAATGCCCTCATTTTCGCTGTTTGATCTTACACAAGCTCAGCTCTGTACGTGCTGCTGTGACTAAGCAAGAAAAATTTAGAGCCGCCATGACATGTCACGTAACATCAGACACCTACTCTGTAACTTGTGACCGGAATAACTTATTTGGTACTTCTTGTGTCATGTATGAATAGGCACATCAAAGATAAGCCGTCTTTAATAAGGTCAAACTATTTTAGGATATCGATTCGTGACAAATGAATTCAAATATCTCCAACGGTTTATGATATCGTTACTGAATTAGCCAATTAAGCAAAGGAAATGAAGGTAAGAGTTACTGTTGATTGTGCTATATGGGTTGATAAGCTTTGTAGACCGACAAATGCGTGTACTGGTTGGTAGTATTTGATATACCAATGGGACAGTAATTGGGTGAATATTTGTCAAAGTTTGGCGAAATGAAAATGCAGTTTTTTCAGCTTGGAAGGCTAATGATTATCCGAATTGTGTAGAAGGTTTAGTTCCTGTCTGACACAGAATACAACTGTCTTCTTTGTATATCTAATCGGCGACTTCTGTACATTATAAATCCAATTAGTGACTTTTGTACAAGGAAATAATCTCTGTTTATTGTGGAAATCATAAAAAACTTTTAAATTCACTCTGTAACAAAATGTTAGGTTGCATAACGTTATATCAGGTGGTAAATATAGTTCAAGGGTTAAAAGGCTCCCGAGAGAAAGAACGTGAACTTCTCTCCTTTCCTAAACTGTTGTGTGTGATATTCCTCTTCAAAAGTTGATGGCAGTGTATTTTGTTCAGTCTATGAGTGATAGATACTGATAGATACTGACGATGATACATTACTTCTTTAAAATACGAGTGCAGAAACATGAAAGCGGTGACTCTTTACCAGACTACACTGCTGCACTGTACCCGTGGAAGTTACAAACGTTAGAATCTGAAATCTCATGTAGCAAAATAGGTCTACATATTTGGTAGGGATTGTAGTGGCAATGTTGAATCAGCGGTCCTAATGATAGTGACGCTTGTGTAAGAGTGTTATAAAACTGAAGACCTTGCATAAATTAAAGGTTATGTATGTGTTTCTTGTGTATAAGAAGTAATTAGGCCTATTGCATTGTAAATATCTTTGTAATATGTTCTGGACGGTGGAACACAAAGTGCTGGGACATACCGACCATAACGAAATTAAGATACACATATGTATATAACATGAAACATGATTTTGATGGGCTCTTTTCCGTTGTGAATACCCAGAAAAAGATGGAGAGAGAAGTTTTGAGTAACGTAACAACAGGAACAACGGCCCATATGGTAGCAAGAGAAGAAGAAGATATATTTAATTTTTATCCTGAAGAAAGCACACCAGCTAACAAGAGCGAATATTGAGAAGGTGTAGGAGATAACAAAGGCGTATATTGAGAAACTGTAGGAGCTAACAAAGGCGTATATTGAGAAGCTGTAGGAGCTAACAAGGGCGTATATTGAGAAGTTGTAGGAGCTAACAAAGGCGTATATTGAGAAGCTGTAGGAGATACCAAGGGCGTATATTGAGAAGCTGTAGGAGCTAACAAAGGCGTATATTGAGAAGCTGTAGGAGCCAACAAAGGCGTATATTGAGAAGCTGTAGGAGCTAACAAAGGCGTATATTGAGAAGCTGTAGGAGCTAACAAAGGCGTATATTGAGAAGCTGTAGGAGCTACCAAGGGCGTATATTAAGAAGCTGTAGGAGCTAACAAGGGCGTATATTGAGAAGCTGTAGGAGCTAACAAGGGCGCATATTGAGAAGCTGTAGGAGCTACCAAGGGCGTATATTGAGAAGCTCTAGGAACTAACAAGGTCGTATATTGAGAAGCTGTAGGAACTACCAAGGGCGTATATTGAGAAGCTGTAGGAGCTAACGCGGGGATATGATGCCAAGTTATCTAATGACTTATAGCATATTTGGGGACGTCATGGCTGTAAAATTACCCGAGGATGATACAGATTTTATTTCGCAATAACGAATACATTTTGGAGACTTTTTATCTACCAGTATATACAGTATTTGGCTTGTGTGGTTACTCGAGGAGTTTTTGCACTGTTACGCGTGCAGAGTACGTCTACCCTATCCCAAAACATATGAGGGCCGATCATGAAAGTATTGCACATAAAATTGAACATAAATTTCGAAGACAGTGCACAAAAGCAGCCAAAGAACATGGTCGAAGAGGATCCTACAGTTTTAGGCATATCAAGAACGCAAAGGACGACCCATCAGCACTTCTGTCTCGATTTCCATCAATATTAAGTTTTTTTAATCTTGAACCCTAATCGGGTATTGACAATTCTTGTATGAAACACCGAAGCTGAGTGAAGACACTGAAATTTGCTACCCTTAGATAGCGTCATTAGTAGATGACTGAAGTACTGTGCATGGAGCATTGTTGAAATGATGCGGACGAGGGAAACCAAAGTATACTGCTTGGAGAAAACCCTCTCGCAATGTCAATTTGTCCACCACGAATCCATATGTGATGGCTCGAAATCGAATCCGGGACTCTCATTGAGGGGTAAACGATGAATTGCCTGTGCCGTTGTACGGGTCTGTATCCTACATAAGAACATGCTGGCGGAAAATGGATTTGATACATATAAACCATTTAGACTTGAAAATTCCCTGGAGACCAAATTTAATTTTTATATGTGCATTGTTCAACAGAACTAGGAGAGCGAAAATGCGCTGTGTTAGTGAGTAAGGTTAATGTGTGCAGGTAGAATAGATTTTGTTCCATTTTGACTAAGCAGCAAGCTGTTTTGCTGTCTCTTGTGTCCTCGCCCGATGCAGCCTTACAGTGTCAACACACCACGAATGTAGCGCCTGCAGCTATTTGCTAGACTAAAAGCCACTCAAACATGTGTGAGAAGTTGTCTCTTCTACTAGGCGATTGTGCAGACATACAGCAAACTTTCTTTACGAAATTGCTATGTTTCCAAATTGCTTTAGTGTTGTTTGTTACCATTTTTCTTTTAGCTTAGGACCTGTCTATGGCTTGAGCATTGAAGGACTTCTGTCGCGGAGGAATACAGATGAAAGGCCGAACCGAATCAGAGATCAAGAAGAATAAAGAAACAGAGATTACATTCAAACAAAGGAACCTTACAAATTAAATTACAGGGTGACTTTTTTTTTGTCCTAGGGAAATTTGAATCATTGTAAGAAATATCGCCATTCCAGCAAGAGTAACCTGTTGATCCAAGACATAGAACCTTCTTTACAGCTGAATTTATATCAAAATCAGCTGATATTTAGGCTACTTCTGAAAGTTGCTGGCACGTCTTGAGTGAAGTTTATAAAAAAAACCTCTAATAACATACTGCGTTTGCATGACGAAGCTATAGATTAGGCTCTTCCGATATAGTTTAGATTTGCTAAAGCTGAAATGTAGTTTCATACAGCTTCACCAGTCTGCAGCACAAGGGCTGGCGAATTTTCCCTCACCTTGCGCTACAATTCTGTCCCATAAGTACTTCGTATTTTAGATACATATACTGCAAAACTGAGAACAGGTATTTTGAAGACTAAAGCTAAGTATTTTTTTTCTCACAAAGTACTTAACTGGAAGTGACGCATTGATTTTGCAAAAGAGTTACAAGAGGTGAGGTGGACGGGCAATTGCAAGACTTCCTACAGCACTATTAAGGGATACCGCTACGAGGTTTTGCAAAATGTCGAAATAAATTTAGACTGAGACCTGGGTAAGCTTTCTGCAAAGATACAGTTCATGTACTCTAAAGAGCTGTCCCAACTATCTCAATCTTCCAATTTTTGTCACTTTAACTATGTCCAGTTCATCATAGAGTGTATAAAGCTCATTATTATATTTTGTTCTCCTTATACCATTACCGTTCATAGGACGTTGGATCAATTTTAATATTCTTCTTTCAAAGATTCGGAGCACATTTCCAACCTTCTTTGAGAGAGACCGACATTCCTTTCCATATGTATCGCACCTGTTAGGGTTTTATATAGAATACATTTAGCCTGACGTTTAGCTCAAGACCTTACCGGAGAAATTCCTTGCTGTGCCATCGTTGATGTGATGAGAACAGACACTGGACTTCTGCTGTCAGCCCAAGTTTCCCCACCAAGCAATACACCCTGCTTCACATTCACGCAAAATAAGGAAGAAATCACGTACTTTACAAATTTTTATGTTTTGCGGACCGTACATCTTAGTATAATCTTAGTAACTTAACCAACTTAATGCACAAATTCTTGTTTTATAATAAGTTTATTATATGACTCTACATGTTTCGAGCACTATGTGCTCACCATCAGCAAGTCAAAATTGTATTATGCAGAATCTGGTATCGTCACACTCTGTAGGTGGCCGTCCGGCCAGAGTGTGATGATAACATATGCTGTATAATACAATTTTGACTTGCTGATGATGAGCACATAGTGCTCGAAACATGTAGAGGCATATAATAAACTTATTATAAAAAAGAATTTGTACATTAAGCTGGTTAATTACTAAGATTATATACTTTACGTATACTTTCAGGAGATAAAAATAATTTTACACCTGAAAAGAAACACGCGATATTTGAATCACTGGGGTTTTCGAAATGATTCATAAATGTCAATTCGAATTTCTAGCTCCCCTTTCATTGAGCTGTTTCCGCATTCTGATGTTGAAATTGCCTCAGCGGATTGGCATGTTGCCTACTTTTCATAATCCGCTTGTTCTAGCGCTACGCTGTTGTGTAATCAACATACATTTTCTTGCTTTACGTCACAGCATTGCGCTGTTGTGACGAACTGAATATACATCACACATTATAATAATCCTAAGTGTGAGTGGTTGCGCATTACGAAGAGACGAGTCGCACTCATTCACAATTCACGACGGTATCTCGCTATATTTACAATTTGTTTACCACAGGTAACTAAAAAATCGGTAGTGTAATTGTATGTTACAAAAATGGCTTGTCCAAGGTTGTTTTGATGCTTTCAGGCCTTACCTGCTGAAAATTACCTTCCTGTTGATGAAGTTCTAACACAAAGTAGTTCGAAGTTACTTAATCGTGCCTCGGAAACATTAAGACCACATCGCATACAGAAGGACAATAATAATGCTGTGTGTGCCTTCTCATTACCAAAACGCTGTTCCGTGAGCATAAAGCACAGCGTAACCCTTCCGGTTTATTATGGGCTTTAGGCAAGAAACACATGCAACGGCAACGCTAAGGAAGCGACACTGTAGCTCTGCAACTTTATGATTGTTGTGTTCCGTTATTATTGCAACTACTGCCACTATTACCACTACCACGACTACTACTACTACTACTGATGTTACTATTACTTCTGTTATTAGAATCACCTCCACCAATATGACTAGTAGTGTATATTGACATTTAGTTGAACTGACACGTTGTCTGTTTAAAGTACATTCTAAAACACTGCACTTCAGAGACTGTCCCTCACTTGGTGCCCAGGTAGACACCACGCCATAAGCTATTCTGCTGGGTTCATTAGACACAGGAAACCTTCATCAGCTGTCCCTTCAACGTCTCCTCATACACTCTCTTGGCCGCGTCTTTCCTTAGGCGTTGGTTGTCGGAATGTTGCCGAAGAGACCCGAATTCATCCTTACGGCAGATTATCTGGTAATGGTGGTGTAGAAATTGGCACTGGAAGACGTATTTCTTTGGACACCTAGAGGTTCTTCTGACAGTTGTCGTGCCATTGTTACTTCTCATTCATATGATGATCGCTGTTCAAATTAGCGGCCGTAGCTTCATCAGTCATTCTGTCCCAAGCAAAAATAGCACACCTAAACAAAGCCGTTATGTTATCAGTTTCCTTAATTCTAACTTCCACCGTCTGCTTGTTTGTGCTATATAGCGATTTCTGCAGTTATGTAGAATGTTATAGGTGCAGATAAACCGGATGTTAGCTTCGTCTTATGACTCTAACAGAACAAAAATATTTTAATTCTTTTTTGAGGGGGGGGGCCGGAATTAGGACCAGTCTCCGAAACGTAATGTTTTACACACTGTTGTACTGTGATCAGACAATAAATCAAATAGAGTTGGCGTGCCAGAGTAATAGGAGGATTCGTATGTCCGCCTCAGCATTAACCTTATAAACCCTACTGGTTACGTGATGCACCAATAATTTTAACATTCAACAACAGTACGCTCTACCCACACTGTATTTATGTGTTTTGTATTTATCTGAGAACAAACAGCGACTTGTACCACTTACATAATAAACTGTTTGGTTTTTATAACCGAAGTGCACAGAATCTTCCACTTAATATTTGTTCTTAATGGCAAGAAAGGAAATTCCATTGCGAAAGGGGTATTGACTTTCTTAGTTGACGTCCTTTGCCTCGTCATTTAGATTTACCTGCAGTTTTGAAGGCTGAGCCTATATGAAAGGCGTGGGAATATTATCTAATCTTTGTTGTTGTTCGTTTTGAATCTTGCTTATTAATTTAAAACAATTAAGTAGCCTATTTTATTCTAAATTATCCCCTGCACAATGTGTTTGGATTGAAACAATAATTGTTGCTATCCAGTATGTTTGCATCTATCACCATCGCCTCCGTTAAGGTTAGTATATTGCACTCCCCTCATTGTATCAAGAACATAGACATTGTTATATATAAACTGTAATGTACCCCCTAGGTGGCGGACGCTTGTGAGTGCGGTAATGAACCTTCGGGTTCCGTGACATGCAGGGAATTTCTTGACTAGTTGCAAACCAGTTAGCTTTTCAAGAAGGACTCTGCACCATGGAGTAAGTAAGTAAGTAATGTACCCCCTGTTTTCTAATGGCAGACAACTGAGACAAGTAGAGAAAGGTGAAGAAGGAATATTTGTTTGTAAGAGAGAACAGTAAGTTGATTGCAGATATTTTGTGTGTGTGTGTGGGGGGGGGGATGAGAAATTCAGAGAAATTGGTGAGAAAACTTAAAGGGAGAATACTGATTTGGAGACGTGTTTAGCTGGGAGTAATAAATAATAATTAAACAAACTAAATGTCAGTTGTGACTAGTATTAGTCTGACTTGAGATAAAGAAGCCTGTTGTGATCATTTACGAGCGTTTGGTTTATACGAAAGAAAGGAATTTGTTCACCCATTCAAATGCTGTGAGGTTCTCAAGAAGATGGATGATTAGCAGAGTTGGCATTTCCTACAGAAAAATGAAGACGAAGAAGAAGATGATGATAACAATAATAATAATAATAATAGTTGTAATTTGCATTAGGTTTTTGAGTGAACACATAAAGAAAAATTAAACTGGGGTGGAATATTATTAGTTTATTCTCTTTTCCTGTAATGTTTATGGCAATAATTGCATTAATTATTATTTTATTAGAATTAGGAATGCAATTTTCGCCCCATTTATGGAATAAAGTTCACATTACACTAAAAACACATAGTATTAATTACCATACTGTAGAGAATAATAAAAGCTAATAATAACATTGCGAGGGTATTAGTTGTGATTGTTAGTATGACTCTGTTATATGTGGAAAATATTAACATGGATCTTCCAGAAATTTTGTGGGATTTTAACGGTGGGCTTTTGTGAAAACGGTAAAGTATATTCAGGATGGGGGGTTACTTGAGTAGCTGAGAAAGTACTCACTTACTGACTTCTCAGAAAGAACTTTGTGTTAAGAAATTTTTTATTTTTCATAATTCTACGTGACATAATGTGTATTATTTTTTCTTTATATAAACATTAGAGTATGATAAAAGTCTCCTGGTCTTTGTGCTGATAGTCATCAATGTCGGTATTATTGAACATAATACGATACATCCACATCCGTTAAATGTGAACATTTCTGATTTAATCCCTCAACTCAACGCCTGAAGTCCATCTTTTATCTTATATTATAATATGTTATAAACAGAAACTCTTTTATTATGTGTACTGGTGTTTATTCATGTTATTTGAAACTCTCTTTCCAAGTACCTCACTACGACAGTCTGACACAACGTTCTTTATGTAAAACTTTCTCCATAGCTTATTAGTGCATCTCTAGAATGCACTTCCTCGCCACCACATTGGGCTGTTTCTGCCTTAAATACCAATGCTTCAAGCTTTCAATCTTCAGACACCCAGTGAAACCTGCCATTAAACTTTTTAAAATGTAATTATACAATTTTTTACACTTTGCTCACCGTGCATCTCAGTATATTTATCTCAGCAATTAACCAACTTGATGCACAAAATTTTTGTTTTACAATAAGTTTATTTCATGCCTCTACATGTTTAGAGCACATGTGCTCGAAACATGTGGAGGCATGAAATAAACTTATTGTAAAACAAAACTTTTGTGCATCAAGTTGGTTAATTACTGAGATAAATAGTTATACAACGTAAACCAACGAAATGTACATTTTCTAAATTGACATTTTAATTGTTTAATTTTTGTCTTCTACATGTTTCGACCCCGATGGTTCATCTTGAGGAAGACTTTTGTATTTACAGGATTGGTGATGTGCGTTTTGCATGCATCAGTATAAGCAGTCTAGTAGGTAGAAGAATGTGTTCGATAGTGTCGAACACATTCTATACTCTAGAATATACATAACCTTCTTCATGAAGATGAACCCTCGGTTTAGAAACATGTAGAAGACATAAAAAATTAAAATATTAATTTAGAAAAGGTGCATTTCGTTGGTTTATATTGTACAATTATATTACAGTGCAAGGTGCAAAAAACATACAATTTTTTACAGTCTTTTTCACAGCCCCTACATGTTTCGGCGTTATTATCTCGCCATCTTCAGAGTGCTGACACCACGTACCTTTAAAACACACAACAATGATGGATAACTCTTGAATTTTGAGCGTTTATCGCTGCTGTGTTTTAAATAAATTTTGGTGTGAGTTCCCTGAAGATGGCGAGATCACAACGCCTAAATATGTAAGAACTGTGTAAAAGATTTTACGCATAAACCATAGTATAGTGCAGTGGTTGGTGTTACGTGAGTTGTTTAAATCATCGTAATGCACTGAATAAACAACGTTAAAGGTGGGTCCACACTTGTAACGTTACCGCGTAACGTAACACCGTATCGTGACAGTGTGGACGTGCAGCGTCACGCTGCACGTCCACACTTGCTCCAACCGTAACCGTATCATCCCTTTGATGTGACAGCCAAATACCGACAGCGCACCGAACAAGCCCGTAACGTGACCGCGTAACCAACTTTTGATACGTTACGCGGTCACGAGCCCCGTTCACATTGTCGCGATACGGTGTTACGTTACGCGGTAACGTTACAAGTGTGTACCCACCTTAAGAATGAGACACGATGAAGGTTAAAGGTTAAATTTTCCCCGCGCACACCATGGAGGCACATCCACTTGTTCGTAACTGCGGCACCAGATGGCGTTGTGTGTTAAACTTCATGCCCCTGCTGCTCTACACGCAGGGAAGGACAGCGGTAAACACGTGCCCATGGAGTAGAAGGCTGGGTGGACCCCCAAACCGGTTTGGACCTTTTGGAAAATTATGCAGGAAAACTCTTTGCCCTTACTGGGATTCCAACCCCGGGCCATGTAGCCCGTAGCCTTGTTGCTATACCGCCTACGCTACCCCGGTCCAATGCTACAGTTTAGAACGCATCCGACCATCCATTACGGTTTTGCTCTTCGCTAAGTGAACTAACTACTGTTGAGATTAAGTAGCCCTGAGACGTAATGCCTGACGCTGCCTGCGATAGTAACAAAATCAGATAATAACGGAGATCCTGAAGGAACTTAAAGCTTTTGTTACAGCAGTTTACATTTTCGTATTAATCAGTGTAATTTCTAGACAGATCTGCTACTGCTGCACATTTAAAAGTTATATTGAGCTGCACACAGCGTTTCATGGTAATTTGTTTTCGTTCCACCCTCTTTGATGATCTGACCAATTAGAATTCTGAAATATGCAGGACGCCATCAGTTTCACTGCGATAGAATGAGGTAGTCGTGGTAACAGCTCCATTGTTTATTACGCCTTTGATAGTGTCTTTGATCGAATATGAAAAATAATTAAGCCAGAAATAATTTCTGTGTTGTTATAATTCCTTTGTGTCGAAATAGATGGGACAGGCAATTACTGAACTCTGGCTAGTTTTTTTTTTCTTTGGAGGGTGGGGGTTGGTAGAGATGGTCGTTCTGTTTTTTTTTCCGGACGATGTTCATAAAATTAGTGCACGATGTTTGCTGGCGGACGTGACAGTAGTGTCAGTACGGCGACCGTGGGACGTGGAGGTACGGGTCGCTATTACGCGGGTTCGAACAGTGACGCAGTCATATTTCAATCCCCACTGGAAGACGTTCAGATATCTCAGAGAACTGCAGAAGCAACATGAGCAAAAACTGTAATATATTAAATGATTGAAACTGCCAGAAGAGAAAAAACTGCGTAATTTTTTCTTTATGAGATTAATGTAAGGTGGTGAAACTAAGAATTATCATATTGGTGGATTTTGAAGCAGGTATAGAGATAGGAAATAAACTACACTGTAACTGTATTTTATTTAGTGATCAACACGAAGGGGTGGCTTCCATAAATATTGCTGTTTCTGTTCAAAATTATTCCATCAATCGCTACAAGAATCTAAAAAGGAAGATCCTAAAATTCAATACTGTAAATGCGTTTTATTTAGTAATAAACAGAACTGGATGGCTTCTTTGAAGTTAGGGATAAGAAATGCATTCAGAACTTGGTTCGACAACCCGAAAAGGAGAAATCACTAGTGGAGATCCAGACCTACACAGGGGCATAATAGGTAAATAGAACTGTAAAGAGTGGGCCGGGTAGCTCAGCCGGTATAGCGAATGACTACGGGCTGGATGGTCTGAGATCGAATCCCGGTGGGGACGAGAATTTCCGCCCGTCTAGACCGGCCCTGGGGCCCACCCGGCTTCCTGTAAAATGGGTACCGGGTCTTTCCCGGGGGTAAAGTGCGGCCGGGGTGTGCTGCTGACCACTCACCCCCTTCTACTGCCGCGGTCATGGAAGAGTAGAGCTATACCTCTACCCACCCTCTGGGCCACACCGGGCCTGTAACGGGATCACTTTAACTTTTTATAATGTATTAAAATTGTTGAATATCGGGGCTCATAATGATCAGTTTCTTTAACTGACAGGAGGACCGCTGATGCGGTCGCCTTGCGGTCTATAGCGTAGGTTTACGATAGCTCTTTTGCTGAGATCGCGGATTCAAATCCCGTTGAGTGTATGCATGTTCGTGTGTTGTGTAGGTGGCGGTATCTGCGACGAGCTGGTCACTCGCTCAGAGGATTTCTGTCGTGTGAGTGTGTCTAATTGTATGTGTTCTGTGGATGTTAACAATGAGGCGACCTGGGTCCGAACTTGGACTGTAGGGCCACAGAAAGGGAAGAAGAAGTGGGAAAGTAGGCGTTAATATTGGTTGATTCGAACCGAAATAAAAAGTTCATGACAGTTTGTAGTAGACCGCCTAGTAAAAAATTATGTGTAAGTCAAACACTTTATTATCCAACTAATGCACAATATATAATATATATACTACGTCCATGTCAACGGACACGATAGAACCATTCTTGTAATTTTTAGCCAAGCACTGTACAAGGCTCCCTGATGATGGATCATCTGTGATCCGAAACATGTTGGAGCATTTCTAATATTTTGTAATTTTAATTGTGTATTTACATATTATGTATTGTGAATTAGTTGGATAATAAAGTGTTTAATTATCATTGATGCACGGTGCAAACATGAAGATTAATTGTGAGTTATTTAATGCGTAGTTTTTTTGGGGTTTGCTGAGAGATGAAGAGGCATAGCACGCGTATTAAAAAAAAGCGAATTCCTGTGTGTGTGTGTGTGTGTGTGTGTGTGTGTGCCATGAAGGCGTATGGCGAAATGGAGGTACAGCAACACTCATTCGGAACATTGGCCAAATATGGGCGAGGCAGTCAGCGGTTTCCCGGCCGCTGAACTCAGGTTGAAAGAGGCCCACCTACCCACTGAAATGGGTAATGGCCTCAGAGAATGCCTAGACCTACTGAGAAGGGAAAAGTCTCTTTCCTTCCTCTGGGAATCGAAACAAGATTCCTCGGACATCTAGACCATGGCCTAGTCACTAAAATGGCTACGATAACCGAGCTACCGCGCCTAGTTAAATTCGCAATTAATACCCTGAGCTCTTTTGTTGTATAGATTTCCACTGGCGGGTCTATTATCTGCACTTCCAGATTCCATTTTCTTCGTCATGGTCGGGCCTCAGATATCGATAATGTCGCTGAAATTATTACGTATTTGGTGTTACATAATGTGTGATGTATTGTAGTTCAGAGAGGAAAGCAGTCTGAGCATGTTTGAGAATAGGTGCTGAGTAGGATATTTAGGCCTAAGAGGGACGAGGTAACCGGGGTGGGGGGGGGGAGAAGATTACTTAAAGAGGGGCTTGATTATTTGTACTCTTCAGTAAATATTATTCGAGTGATAAAATGAAGAAGAATGAGATGGGCGGGGCATGAAGCATGTATGGGTGGGAGGAGTGGTGTACACAGGGTTTTAGTGGGGAAACCTGAAGGAAGTAGGCCGCTTGGAAGAACTAGGCACAGATGGGAGGATAATATTAAGATGGATCTTAAAGAAATAAGATGGGGGTGTGGACTGGATTGATCTAGCTCAGGAATGGGGAAGGTGGCGGGATCTTGTGAATGCGGTAATGAAACTTCGGGTTCCCTAAATGCGGGAAATTTCTCGACTAGCTGTGAGTCTGTAAGCTTATCAAGAAGGTCCTGCTTCATGGAATTTGTTTGTTTGTTTGTTTGTTGGATTAATGGAAAATATACACCGTCCTTATGCTTTTTTTTTTTTTTTTAATTTTTTCCTGCCCAAACCTCTTTTTAATTTTCATTTCGTTCTGCTTTGTTTTTTTTTTTTGCAAAATTTTTTTTAACTCAAACTATAAATTCTGCCA
>Ga0123354_10003963_pt1 | contig 20728 bp, 14 predicted proteins | sample TergutLab28metaG_2_FD_97872 | JGI IMG/M metagenome (GOLD analysis project Ga0123354, IMG submission 97872) | Labiotermes labralis P4 segment gut microbial communities from Petit-Saut dam, French Guiana - Lab288 P4 | ecosystem: Host-associated > Arthropoda: Insects > Digestive system > Gut ...
CCCCGTTACCTCGTCCCTCCTAGGTCCAAATATTCTCCTCAACACCATATTCTCAAACACCCTCAGCTTCCTTTCCTCCCTCAATGTCAGCGACCAAGCTTCACACCCATACAAAACAACCGCCAGCCAGCACATCTAGTGCTGAAAACTATATGCAGTAATATGCGTTCTAGTGTTCCTGAAGATAGATATAGTGATGCCCGAAACATGTTGAGCTAATCGATTATTAATAAATCACAATTGTTGCATCTAGTCGGTCTCACATGTCATTTCATATTAAGGATGCACGGTCAAACTAACATCAAATGCACAGCCGGACAGGACACAGATGGCAATATAAACACAACGCATGCGCATTGCATGCTGGATAACTATGGCTACACACATTCACAATAAATAATTCTTATCGCTTTTCCACAGCAACAAAGGTTACGCGAACTCGTCTCAGAGTTACGTTATACGTACATTGCCTGTCTTGTTTCATACTCGCTTTACTAACTTACTCTATACAGCACGGTCCTTCTTGAGAGGCTAACTGGTTCTTAGTTAGCCAACGTCTCCGCATTTTATGGAACCCGACGGTTCATTACTGCATTTACAAGAGCCTGCCACCTATTCCTACTCTGAGCCAGTTCAATCCAGGCCCTGCCCCCATTCCACTTCCTGAAGATCCATCTTAATATCATTCTCCCATTTACGTCTGGGTCTTCCAAGTCGTCTCTTTCCCTCAGGTTTCCCCAACAAAACCCTGTATGCACCTCCCCTCTGCCCCATACGTGCTACATCCCCCGTTCCTCTCATTCTTCTCGATTTGATCACCCGAACAATATCGGGTGAGGATTACGTCATTAATGCTCCTTTCCCACGAGCGGTTTTTAGCAGCGTTGCTAGAGATGCATTGGTTCAAATGGACGTATTTCCATGAGCGTGCGCTGCTATTTCCGCAGCGCTGCTGTCTAGGCGATGCTAACGCTGCCAGCCACGAGGACCAGTTTCCGCGCGGCTGGCAGCGGAGGTTTTGTGTTTGCGTTGCTAGGTGGAGACCGATGGTGGGAGAAACGGCAGGGCGCTTGTCGAAATAGCTGTTCCGGTATTTAGCCGCGCTGCCGTGTGCAGCGCTGCTAGAGATGCATTGGTTCAAATCAACGTATTTCCATGAGCGTGCGCTGCTATTTCCGCAGCGCTGCTGTCAAGGTCATGGCGCTGCTAACGCTGTCAGCCACGGGAACCAGTTTCCGCGAGGCTGGCAACGGCGGTTTTGTGCCGCGCTGCTAGGTGGAGACCGATGGTGAGGGGAACAGTAGCAGCGAATGGCAGTGCCGCTTGTGAAAAGAGCTGCCCACGGCAGCGCTGCTAAATAATAATAATAATAATAATAAAAGCAAATAAAAAAGTCTAAGCTCATTATGTAGTTTTCGCCACTCCCCTGTTACCTCGTCCCTCTTAGGCCCAAATATTCTTCTCAGCACCCTCCACTTAAACAGCCTCAGCCTACGTCCCTACCTCAATCTCAGCCATAATTAGTTTATTGTTTTACTAAAGACTGTCTTGTGTAAGACGGATAAGGTGCTAAAAGGTAAGAAAATAAAGGGATCTTATATGGAAGTGGTAGGCTGTACGTACCATTGGACAATTATTACGATTCTGATTCTTCTCAAGGCAACAATTGCATATCAGGCACCTTTCCTGTCACACCCCCAACCCATGGACACCACCACCAGGCGAAATACTGTGGGTTACCGGCAAGTGTTACAGGGACTCTGTGGCACAAACAGATGACTGAAAGGAAGTGACAGGGAGAAATGACAACCCAAACATGACACACCGTATAAGGAAACGAGGGGACAGATAATACTCCTCCACAGGACTCTCGCTCATTTTCTTTTTATCTCAGCACGTTTCTCACGACACGTCATTTGATCGACACCGTCCTCGTCATGGCAACAGATGTGCAAATAATTTCTTTATAGGCACACCAACCACATTCCAGGCTATCGAACAAAAATTGCAAAAATGTGTCCTTGACCGAAATGAGACACCATGATCTGCATAATCAATACGGACGTCACCAAACAAGCACCCAAGCTTCATAATAGTTCACTGTCTTCACAGTTTTTGTTTCGGTTTCATGATATGCTCGAAACAAACCATCTCCAGTCGCCCTTGAAATGAATACACTTGATTTACTGCACACACCATGTCAGGCCAGGACCCTTCTGTCAGGATGCAACCCCTACGACATCGTGCCAACCAGGTTGTAAAATAACATTACACCCCACATCAGCGGCTGAGCACAGATAAAAACTTAGCCGGGGGGAAAAAAAACTACACGCGTCATGGAAGGCAAAAAAGGAATCACGAAAACTTGCTGTAAATATATGGGAAGAAATGAAGCTTCCGATATAAAGTTGTTTTTGTATCCGGAGAAAAATAGTAAAACGGTAGCAAACGCGTTTCAATGTAACTGCTAGAAACGTCCTCAGAGCATATATAATTCATTACGAGAACATACCCTCTGGAAAATAATAATCTTCCCGCTTTACGAGAATTTTATAGTCTTGTGCAGTTAATGCAATTATTTAAAAACACATGTAGGTAAAACAGTTGGCCCTGTCCACAACACGAACGCATATCGGGGCTAGATGGGGTAGCTGAGTGGTAGCATTCACGGCCCGGCCGCTTTACCCCGGAAAGGAACGCCCGCACCAACTGAAGAGGGGGAAAGACAGCGTCCTGTTGTTACAAATTATAGTCCTTCATCCTAATACAAGTGCAGTGCTGGGATGGACATTCTAGTATTCTGGAATGCTGCGCACTGTCGACTTGGGACTTGGAGGCGTTTTGTTGGAAGTGGTAGCGTCCATCTTCAGCGTCAGGCAGTGCATGAAGACTGAGCTGCTTGACCCTGTGATGAAGACAGTGGGATACTATGCAACGTCGGTAACTATTTACCAGTCGACATGGTGCAACATCCATCTTGAGCATCACCACTGTGATAATCTCAAATCTCGCAGTCCTGGGATTTTTGTCCATGGCTCGACAACCCTAGTGGGCCTAGGCCTCCTCACCGGTGACGTTTCGGAATCACATTCAGACACACCACACTCGGTAGGACCCCTCTGGAGGAGTGATCGGCCCTTCGCCGAGACCCCTACATGATAACACATAGACACGCATGCCCCCGGCGGGATTGGAACTCGCAATCCTAGCAAGCGAGCGTCCGCAGACCCATGTCTTAGACCGTGCGGCAACTGGGATCGGTAGTGCTGGGATATTAGCCTATAAAATTCCAATAGTCAACAACAGCTACACATATTTACATTACGTATGAAAGTACATTTTAGTGTATAATTCAATGAGCGAGATCTAACTTGTCATATGCGCAAAGAAGAACGGACTCAAGGGATTTTAGTAGGGGCTCCGCAGGGGTCCGACAACGCATATAAATAAAGTATTGGCAATCTTAAGCAAAATACCGATGTATGTTTGGGGCCCCACTCCATTCAGTGTTTCTCAACCTATGTGAGACCGCGGCCCGGTAAATTCTTTTTTTCAAAAGACGTGGGCCCGGTCCCAACAAATTTACTCGCAAATACCTTTCCTTTTTTTTTAAGTTCATACATTAAACTAACATAATTATTAATAATTAATTATGGCATAATCATAAAGAGTATTAGTACACTTATGTATAAGGTGTGGCATGTTGATAAATATAAAATTACATTTAAATTAGTTATCAGTCATTGGACTAATGAAATATTGTAGCATATTGTAGTTTCCTCAGGCCAACATCTGGGTCTGAGTTTTTCGACACATTCACGAATATTTTTCTCCTCAGAATATTTCCACTATAAAACATTTGTTCATAAAAATTGCTTAGAAAACTAAAATAACAAATTCCAGGAGAACCTCTCGCGGCCCGGTATAATTGATAGCAGGGCCCGGTACCGGGCCGCGGGCCGGCGGTTGAGAAACACTGGCCTAAGCGACCATCCAGATTCTCCGGCTGTACTGCCGTACAGCCGAACCTGCATGCACTTACACATTTTGTACAACACTCGCTGCAGTATTATGTACTTCAAATCTTTATGCACACGATAACTCTGGTTTCTCTGTCCACTGTTTGTAAATTACCGAGTTTTCCTTCTGACATACGCAAATTCTTGGTTTTGAGCCCGGCGTCATGTTAAAGAATAGCATTTTCAATAAAACAACTTTCTGCACATAATTTACTCCTCTCAGAACGTAATGTAACTATAACTCATCGCACAGAGTGACCGGTATTACAGACCAAGGTTATCAGGTACATAATTACGTAAGGGCAACCTTTGGCTGCGGTCTCTTACGAAACATGCATATTTCTACGGAACACGAAGGCACCATGATATGAAGTTACGTAGGCCCCAATGTATTGAGCTAGACAACAACATTACACACAATAATTACAGGTAAGTTAAAGTGTACCCTTGTACAGGCACTGAGGCTCTGTATAGGCCGTACGGCCAATAGAGGGAGTAGAGGTATAGCTATACACTTTCTTGGCCACGGCACTAGAAGGGGGCGAGGGGTTAGCGTCACGCGCCGGCCGCTCTTAACCCCCAGGAAAGACCCAGTACCCATTGCACAGGAGGATGGGTGGGCCCCAGGGCCGGTCTGGACAGGTGCGGAAAATCTCGCCCCCACCGGGATTCGATCCCCGCAACGTCGAGCCCGTAGTCAGTGGCTATACCGACTACGCTACCCGGCCCACACAATATTACAGACAACAGTAGAATTTAGACTACCCCTAGATTAAAATCAGACCTTCGCTGTTATAAAATGACAAATAATCGCCTGACCTATGACAAGGCCATGCTCAACATTAGGCCTACTTATGTGTCAGCTACAGGAAGTAACTTTTACTTTAACGATCGATGTATTTAAGATTGAGACAATATTCACACCTTCTGGGAAATGAAGCACTGTAGATTTTTATACGATGTACCAATGTTTCGGGGAAGCGTACTGCCTAAACTTCAGGGTAGTCTTCTTGGGCTACCCTCAGAACCCTGACGACGGAAGCAGTATGTTATTCCGAATCGTTTGTAACTATACACCAATGTCCAAGGTGTCATGTATACTACATACATGCCGGGAATATTCACCAGCACTCTTCCGAGAAATTCAAATCTTCTTGAAGGTTATTTCTATGGAAATTCCATGTACCTGCACTAGGTCTAACACATCATAAATAAAAAATTCTGTGTCGCTAAAACGCTTCTAATCATGCGAATGCTCTATCTGTCGGTTGCCATGGTGATGATAACAGAAGCAAGGCTGACGAATAAACAGTCTATATAATTATTGACCATTTGTTGAAACATTTCCATGGAAACGCAAAAGAGCTGTCATATTCTACAAAGGTGGTGGTGTGTAAGTTGCACGTTACAAGCAGCAGTTTGGCGTACGGTTGAACAACTTGCTTCGTATTCTCTTCTGAGAGGTATATCTACACAAATTGCAGTGTTTGCTTATAATGCAACATTATACTTCGACTTCTTCCAAGCAACAATACACTCAGCGTGTACTTATGTCTTTTGTATGGATCTCACACCACAACAAACAGCATTATCTAATCTGTTTTTATAACCCGGGCGGAGCGTGTTTACTTCACGGTTCGAACTAAATATTAAAACGCAATTCTGATTATCCTAAGTATTTAAAGGATTAACTTAATAAGACGTACAACTTACCGGCAGCCATGGATGTGACGATCGCTGTCGATTCACACTCTTCCAATTCTGCGCCCAAACGCTGTAATATGAAAAAGAATCGTTAATTCGTAGTACTGTCTAAAATCAATCGCACCGACAGTCTGTATTCAACTGTCGCACACTGTTCCAAAACGTAACACCTAGAATTTCTCATGTTTGGTCAATGTTATCTAGAATCGTTACGTTTCCCGTTCATCCGTCTGGCGATATCTGGTGGTTGGGGGGTAAAGGAGGGGAGGGGGGTACGAGGGACAGCGAGTTAATATTTATTGTCATGAAATTAAAATTGCTTCTGAAAATCGTCACATTCACGGCAGTCAATTGTTGTAGGGAATAGAGTATACATAGCACAATACAGAGCAATGTTGTTAACCCCTCACAATCTGTTACAGAATAACGTGACATTAGGGTCAGATATTCTCTCTTAGTAATGAAGCAATGATGTGTTAAATGAAAATAATAACAGAGTTTATACCTCATATTATGAATACCCATTTGACAACAGCGCAGTGCTGGCAATGTATCAAGTGTAACTTCCCTATAAATACAATTTAACTGAGTGATCTGCCAATGGGTTTTCCTGTTATGCAGTTCGATGTGGTGATGAAACTAATAAATGTATATAAACGTATAATATTATTATATTATATTATAACTTATTATACAATATTACATACATAGTATGCCTCCTAGATGTTTCGGGGACACCTGTGGCCATCGTCAGAGAGGTGCATCACAAATGATAAATTACAAAATCCTTTGAAACAATGCACAAATGTAAGATACTAAATTTAAAAAAATTTTAAAATGTAGGGTTTTTGTAATATGTCCTTCGAAGATGTGCTTCCCTGAGGATGGCCACAGGTGTGGCCGAAACATGTATGAGGCATACTATGTATAATACAATATAATATAATATATCAAATACTCTTAAACGTTTACATGCATTTGTTGGTTACATCTCCATATCGAATAAGCTTAATGCATGATCATGGATTATTTAAAACTGTTACGCAGTGTTTGGTAGTTTACAATTTAAAATGTTGGATTAATATGAACTTTACAGTATTGAGAATACTGCGTGAGTTGACCCGGAGACTCAGTTACTAAACCTGAAGATCTAAGCTAATTATTCCTATCCCGGAAAAGTGTCAGTTCTAGTTGTAAACCTTTATTAATTACGGATCCTTACAAACATAGCCAGAATTGATGCTAAATAACAAAAATGAAGTATCATACAAATCCCTACCTTTTGTGATTCTAAAATAAAATTATATGTAATTTAATTACAGTGGGCGGCCTAAAAATTAGACTTCCTAATTCGAATTGTATGGAGTTACACTAGTATAATTTTGAAGTATATTGTTAGTATACTGCAACAGATTTTTTTCGTTGTTTTCAATACTGTCAATATTGTTTGTTTATGACGTGGTGTGTGATCGCACGCCACGTGATAAACGAGCAGAATCATCAAGGGACAACAAGGAAATAAACACACATAAAAATCTTCAGGAAAAAAAATAAATAGACTGCACCTTCTCAGTCTTCACGCTATTCGATATTTGATCTCTTGTCATATATTTTAATCGGTTTTTAAAATTTTGTATGTACATGTGTATTGTAACAACCAAGGACTGAGATCTCCGTCTAACCACACAAAAATAAACGTGCAATTGTAATTTCATTTGTAAAAATGGAATGGCCTGAAGATGACCACATTGTTCAGGAAACACGTAGCGCTGTAATTTGATCTGATAAGAACAATTATAAATAGTTGTGTTGATGGTGATTAAATACTACTTTCTGCTGTATTAAACAGGTTTTGGTAAGGCACAACACAACAGGCAGACATGTCTATGGTAACTTTTGAGAAGCCAGCAAAGCGTGTTGCTCTACCTGACTGGCATGCAACAACCTGGGAAATGCGTCAGACTGCAGACGCGCAGCAATCAGATTCATTTAGCGTGAGAGCTGAGGGGCGACAATTACGCAGTGAGACCGACCTTAAGACCAAATGGGACACTTATCACAATGATGCTCGCCTGCATGACAGGTACATTCAGAAATGTTATGGAAATTTAGGGATTACGTATATTATTAAATCAGTCTGAAGGGCACTGCAAATGAATGAAACCTTGTTTGAAATGTTCAACTAATCTGAGCAGTAAAAAATGCATGAGGACTTATCTTAATTAGAGCCCCAAAACGGTGCATGATATCTGGTCCACTCTTTAACCCATACTCCCTTCTGATCTGGGCGGTTTTTTAATAATGACACTGAAGACATACACGAGGCATATATGAAAAAGGTGGACTATTTACGTCTATAATTACACACATATAAACCATGATTTAGGGCTTGTAAAATGAACACCGAAAATAACCACCTCCATGCTGGATATATGGATATGAACTCTGCAGGACATTTCTGATACAGTGACATTTTTTCAAGAATATTCTCAGCAATTTTGGTGTATCAAAAGCTTACTGCTATGCAACAGCTTCCTCTTGCAATATTCCTTAGGAAGCAAGATTTTGGTGAAGCAGACACATTTACCAAACATGTTCTCTGTTACAAAAGCATATTTGATATCATTTATTACAAGGTACAAACATATCAGTAAAAATTAATGACACTTTAGATATCACATTGCATAGGATCAGAAATTGTCTTTTTTTTTCGTTAAATATTCATCATACTGAAAAAAATAATGTTACAAACTGTCAGAATTTGACTGTTATTATGTATTTTACATGGTACATTAACAATGGTGTAGTCTTTTAAAAAGTGATCAGAATTTGATTTAAGCTTCCAGTGAATCATATTACTGACTTCCTTTTACTTCTCAGGACATACAGTGAAGTCTCACTATTTGTTTGCTGCACTTGAATCAAGATGTGAAAAATACAAAAGAAGCTAGGCCTATATCAGTATACATTTCACAATACACGTACACTTCGAAAAAAATGCACCCCTGTACCTGCCTCTTAGAAAGTTAAACATTACTAATAATGTAATTTCTCTAAACCAGTTAATGAGTTATAAAGCTTACGTGAATTAAAGTGTGGCTGGTATAACTGTAGATGCCTCTGATTCTATTCAAAGGGATGTGATCACTTAAATTCTCACTCTAGGTTATTACTTATAGCACTTGTCATATGCTCACTTCAGATGTATTTCCTTCCTAGGGTTACAGAAGTGTCTCGATGGCAAGAAGTGCTGGAACAGTGTCTATTATCAGTTAAAAATGAAACAGCAAAATTAAGAGAAGAGAAAGCTGCAACAGAGCGAGAGCTTGAGTCTCTAGCTGTGCATCTGAACACTGTAGCAAACTGCATCAGGCAGAGGGACAGGCGATATGGGAGTGATCTTGTGCTCATGGACAAGGGAGACGTTCAACTAAAAAATGTCAGCAATTTTCTTTTATTTATATGAAAGTTTTCATGTTTTCATGGTGATGCGAGTATACTGGTGTGTGACACCATGCAGTAATGGAAGTGAAAATCAATGTTTCAGTGCAATATGCTGCCCCTTGCTTCAGTGCCTGCAGTACTGCATCCCCACAGATATCACATACTTCACTTTTCATATTATTAAATTTAATGCTGCTGTCTCCTGGGTCATAACACAGTATAGTCTTTGAAGTGGGCTCCAAAGTTTCAGAAGCACATATTCTGCTAACCTTTATACAGAAGCTCGGAGCTAAGGGCAGCATTTTCCTCTACAACACTGGTAGCCACCAACAATACTAGATGGTGTCACAATCAGAGCATTACCATCTTAGTAATCAACTTATCTAGTTTACTGGATTTTGGAAAATATGTGAATAGCTAAATCTAAATATTAGGGATAAACACAATTTTTGAAATTTCATCTGAAACAGGGTTCCAAAAAATGTTAGACATGAAGATTCCACAGAACAGAGTACTTCTGGATCAGCTAATTGTTGCTCAAGCTAGTCAAGAAATTCCTGGCACATTATGAAACCTGAAGGTTCACTTCTGTGTTCACAAGAACCTGCCACTTCTCCCTATGCTGAGGAAGGCCAATCCTGTCCATGCTCTCCCATTCTATTTCTTTAAGATTCATTTTTATATTACTGTCCCATCTACACTTAGGACTTCCAAGAGATCCCATTTTCTCAGGTCCTCCCCATCCCAGAAAAAAACTGCTGTATGCACCTCTCTCTCTCTCTCTCGCTCCCCCCCCCACACACACACACACTTGCTACATGCCCTGCCCCTCTCATTCATTTTAGTTTGATCACCCAAATAATATTTGGTGACACAGTACAAATCATGACGCTTCTCGTTATCTAATTGCCTTCAGTCCCCTGTTACCTTCTCCGTCATAGGCCTACACAGCTTCCTCAGCAGCCTATTTTATTTATGGTCCAGTATATACAATCAAAAACTGTTGCTTTGGTCAGTAAATTAAAATTTTTACTGCAGTTAAACTTAAAACATTTGTACACATAATAAAATTTATGATCGGGAAATTCACACGTGTAACGTTTGGCAACCTCATACAGAATCTGAAGGCATACTGCATTCATTCTGCACACTGTATACAAAGCTGGGTTTAAGATAAGATACATATTTAAAATGAATATTTTGGCACAATAAAGTATTATACAGCAAAATTCCTTTAATCTGTTATCCGATAATCTGGAAAGCTTGCTAACCTGGCAGGTGAGGAGAGTAATCCAAGATCAAAAGTTTTGCAAAGAGCAAAAAGCTTAATTGATGAAACAGACAGACCTCATGAATGTATTCACAAACATATCCAACAGTGTGTGTATATCAACTGTTGTGAGATCTCCCATCCTTTATCACCTACTCCATCCCATTCTTCAGCTATGATGATTCCAGAAAACAAAAAAGAAAGCTCTGATGACCCTGAACCAGCAAACGGAGGAGACATCTAAATGGAATACTCGTCTGCTCAGTTGTACAGACCCAGTACAAGAGAAGTAACAAAACATTACCTGTAAGATGTAAGTCAGTATAGGTACCATCTCAGAATCTGGAATATTAGATAATCTGGAACCTGTCTGTTCTCTTGTGAGTGGGATTAATGGAAATTTGCTGTACTTATTTTGTGCTTGTTATTATGGATGGTATGATTATTGTCGTATGTTTTACTTGCCCAGGAGCTTGGTGTGATCGAGCATGTGAAGGAACTGTTCACAGACATGTGCCACAATGCTTGGGTACAACTGAATAAGCTGAGGGAAGTTCAGTTTAAGCTACAGCTGGATATTGACAATAAAACGGATGCAGTCGCTATTGACAGGGGGAACTTAGAGATGACCAAGGACAGTGCTGGAACCAGCTATATGCCTGATCCTCTAAGGAAACCAAAAAGGTTTATATGTAATATTTAAACAGAGGCTAATGGTAATTTTTGATTAGAGAAAAATATCAGCTGGTCCCATGTTCATTGCAAGTTGATATGATCATAACTGAATTTATCATGTTCAGTCAATTTTTTCATTATGTTACATACAGTGTCTTTTATTAAGTTGTAAAATCAAACTGACAACTCCCCTTTTATGTAGTCATAATGCCAAACATGAATCACATCATTCAGGAGTCCTACCAAATGTCTTTGAACAAGATTTAGAAATTCAGAAAACAAGAGGCCTTGGGCCATATACGTCTGTAACCAATGAACAAAATGGAAAGTCAAGGATGTGTGGAGCTCTGTTCATTCAGCACTAACAACTCCACTGGCTCTCTAACAACAGCTTCAAATTCACATACTGTCTGCAAAGTACAAATGGATTTTGCTACTAGCTATTATTTTATAGGCATTCAATTTAAAAGTGCAAATTACAAATGTTACTGACAATTCAAGCACCTGATATGTATCGGATTTCTGCCTATAAATGTAATAATAATAATTATGATGATAATGATGATGATAATAATTACATATAAAAATAAAACATCCTGCAGTTAAGGTCAACAAAATAACAGAATAGTTTCAGCCCACTAAATGAGACGCAGCATAATATTCTACTCCAGTAACTGGAATTTGTCACTAGAATTATCTCACATGAATGCAATACTGTATAATACAAGTAATTAATTCAATGATAATTTTTCAGTACCCAGATTAAAAGCAATCATATGGCTGAACTGTCTGAAATGTATCTCCAAAAGCCTGGATTCCAACATGTTACACTAACCTTCAAAATTGACAGTTTTCCAGAGGGGACCCTATTAGTCTGGAATAAAGGCCTTCAATAACTGTCCCACCTATGTGAAGAACCTTTTCCAGACTAAGGAACAATTCAAATGAGCCCTGAAAGTATACTTGCACTCCGTTTTTATAGCTTAAATGAATTTTATAACTAAAAAAGACTCTAAAAATTCTAAACTTAATAATACTTTATTGACATTGTTTTATTATTAATCATATACTGAAATGTTATGTTATAAATATTTTTAGAGAGAGCATATATTTGGTAAATTCAGACTGCTACTTTAGCTTACTGTGTGTCACAATTCTAACTTCACTTTAACTGATCACCACATGAACCTTACAACATAGGTTGATATGCATTAGTATTTAATGCTTGCATGTAAATTTTTATCTCTAAAATGTGACAAGTATTATACTTAATATATAAATATTTTGATTGTCTTTTTCCATATTTTTTTTGTATATATTTTGCCTTATTTTATGTTACACACATTTTGACACGTTCTATATCCTATGGGCTACGGCCTCATGTAGCCGGATTCAATTAAAAAAAAAATTAAAAAAAAAAAATAAATAAATAAACACGTAACTGTAATGAATATAGAAGATATAAATTTCTATCTTTCTTGTTAATTGTAGATGCTTTCTGTATACTGACATGTCACATACATTTAAAGTTGCATTGCATATGAGGCTTGGTTGGAGCATTCCCACAACAACAAGCTGCAAGCTGACAATGAAATGTCTGCTTCTGGACGACTGCGTGAGGCTCTGTATTGTTCAAGAGAAAAAGCTCGCAATGATCTTCGGGCTCAGCATGATGCTACAGACTATGGGCTCCGCCACCGCATCTATGAGACTCAGCGCCAGAAGAATGAACTTCAGTGGCAGCGTCAAAAGGTTTTTAAGTAGTAAATGAGTAGTTTTACAAAACGTTACTGAATATTTTGAATTTCTTTACAGATAAGTACAGATGTATCTGACACATAGTTGGAGAGAGACTGTCACTATATGGAGATGGTACTATATCAAACTACCAGTAGAAAGAAACTCATGCAAATCTAAATTCTCCAATTTTTGTTTTTTTGCTGTTTCTGTGTTGTTCAAGTAGTACCATCTCATAAATATCAAACAAATTGTAATTTATTTTCTTACACATGTGTACCAACCATCAAATCAACCATTAATAATACCATTAAAACTGGTTTGCCCTCAACCCTTATACTGCTAACGTGGAGAATATGGTGAGCTCCTAATAATGCCAGCAACTGACAGTGGGATTTAATTCGGCATTTAAAGGGTTAATGCTTGACTGCATATTTCCATGCAGAATGACTGTTATGTGGAAATAGCATGTAGGCTACTTATGAAGTAGAACAAAAATGGTTCACTACAGACAGTCTGAAATTGCTACAGTATATCATAACTGCCATATGTGATAAATGAAATAAGTTTGTTACTAGACAGAGGCAAAAACTGTGTCACTCCATACTTATGTATTGCACTTTAAAGAATTATATTCCGATATGACCTTACAGGGGATCCACAAACCATACAATACAGGGTATCAATATCCACTTAGTTTCATGTGTAGTTTAAAATACAGGAAGGGATAAAAGCTTACTTTAAAGCATCCTCTGAAAGTGGTCAAATTAATTGTCTTTTAATAATTTACAATTCTCATATTTATTTAAAAATTTACAAAAACAATATTCAATTCAGTAAGATGTTATGTGTATAAACAGCAAGTTTAAATTATTTTTGAACTAAAAAATTTGGAAACAAAGAAGCCCTTGTCATCATTAACTTTTCATTTAACTTCAACATGTCTGCAGATGATGAATGAAATGGAAAAGTTGTTAAAAGAAGTGGCTGATCTGGAACAGGCTCTGCTGGATAAGACTAATCCAGCAAAACTGGCAGAGACTAGGCTAGAAAATCGCATGTTTCGGCCAGCTCCAGAGCTAGTTCAGGATGAAGTCCAGCTGGGGTTGACCGATGAGGTACTGCAATTACGTCAGACTCACCAGGATCTCATCAGGAAGATAGAAGATGGAAAGTATGTACTAATTTCATGCAAATTTTTATATTCTCATTACTTTTAACCTGTAATAACCTCAGTGTAATTTGAGTTAATGTGGTAAGTCTATCCCGCACCCCAAAGTCTGTCAGTTTGCATATTTGTATAGCTGATACAAGTATGTCCAATTAGACCAAGTCTTTGATAGAAATAACTGAGTTCCTGGACAGACACAGCTTGGTGGGAGTTTCAGAACTTTTACCTCCACACACACAAAAATGACAGAAACAGTCCACCCACGACACATTGGATTGCTATCTTTTCATAAACAGTACTACCTTCATTTTCTGCCTTCAAGTGTTACACAAGCAGATCACTCTAAATACCATTAGCACCTCACTGAGTCTTGCAGGAAACAATGTAATTTTAAGCAAGCAAGACAGGTAGGAGAAGCAACAATGCTCACAAGGTTTTAAAAACAGCATTTGGAAGGTTGAGATACAGTGCAAACTTCTAATCAGTACCAGGATCCAAAATAATGTCTGTTAATTCTGTTCATTCTAGACCCTTAGAGCTTTTTAAAGATTCCACTACTCCATAATTACTTCCTGAATGGACATTTATAATTGACATTTACAGGTTCATCTGGACCTCATAAGTGATGGCATATGCAAACTGAAACCCAAACTGAAAATCATGCAATTTTTGAAGATTGTATGTGTCCATGCACTGAGCAGTAAACTGATGAATAAGTAATGATTTCATGCAAATTTGTATATATGTTTCCGCAATGTCATCACTCATATATTACATTTCATTCATACATTTTACAGGGTATTATTACACCAAAATATTTCCTGTAATTAGCATGTTCAATCCTGCATCCCTAAAGTAATTCCACTAAAAGAAGCACATTTTTTAAAGAACCATTAGTGCAGGAAATGTAAAAAATATTAAAACAGGGAAGGATCTACAGTGGCAGTGGGATGCTGTTCAGTTCACCTGATTTTCACAAAAACTATTCATTAACCTCTCTCATATTGATTGTCTGCTGTTTATTTCAGCTGAACAAATGGATGAACTGAGAACGTGAAAGTTAAAGACAGGTGGTTCAAAAACAAGTAAAATTACATAGGAATATGTTTCCTTTAAATATCAGATCCATAAAGCAGCATGTTCTCTTCTGCACAGGGCAACATACAATGCTCTTGAGGCACATCTGATTCGTCTTGACCAACATCTGACAAACAAGCAACATACCTTGATGACAGACCTGCGCTGTCTTGATATGAGAGACACATTAAAGACAGGTAACATGGCCCCACCTGCTACAGAAACTGATCGCAACATCCAACTCACCAAAATGGAGGAGGAAGTATCAAAGCCATAAACACACTTCTGTATGAGTATTTTGCAATTAAACTGTCTGTTTTTAACTCATTATACTGCAATTATTATTATTATTATTATTATTATTATTATTGTTTCTGGTACAATGGTTTGTGTACACTCTCAACCTTTTAACAAGTAAACTGTAAACTGTATGAACATGACCTACAATTTACTGAGTTTCAACAGAACAGTATTAATATCTCCTATACCTCTATTACTGTATTAAAGTGGTCTATGCTAGTCCTGCATTTCAGACATATATAAGATCAGGCACTGACTGACTGACTGGTGTCAACAATGGCAAAGCACTGTTATGGACTCATGGGGACTGTTTGGAGCTGCATTGAATTTCCTGGTTGGTTTATGCCATTTGAGGAAACTCTATTCTGCCGAAGAGCCTCTACTGTATTCAAGTTTTCTGCCTTGTTGTGACTGAATATAGTTTAAAAATTACACATTGTCACTAATAAACCTCATGACCTACTTAATTATGTGTGAGTACAAATATTTCATTTCACTGGTTTGACATACAAAAGAAATGAACTCATTAGTGTTATTATGGAACATATTCTAGATATGTTCACTGCACAAAGGGAATTCTCTTACTTTTCACTTGAAAACTATATTGTCACCTCAGTTTACCAAAACATTAAGGATTTATATATATGCAACAAGAAACACTTACATGAACAAATATGAGCAGAAGAACTTCCATTATCATTTGCCACCATTCAGTCCTGAGTGTTTTCTCTCCGTGCCTACAATCTAAACCAGTGATTGGGAACCTTTTTCTTTACTGTGGGCTGCACTGGCTGTTCACATTTTTGTTGATGGCTGTAGCAAAAATCAATAATGGACAGTAAACAAAACTGTGTTCCTTTAACGTACAAAGAATAGCCAAAATTCATTTAAAAATAGGTAGCACCTGTATTTCATATTACTTTTGAGTAAATATCAATGCCTCATTAAGACTCTAACTGTAATACACTAATTTTTAGAAAACATGTTTCAGTTCATTAATGAATAAATCAATTTTATGACTTTTATGAAGCCTCTTTTAAAGATTACATTCATCAAATGCCTTTATTACTATTTTTGTAAAAGTTTAAAGCTCAAAATGAAAAAAAGTAAACTAATCTGTGAAAAAATACATCAAAATCACAAAATTATATATAATAACAAATGTTTAAAAAAAACAGATGTGTTTATTAGCTCACCATATTTTCAATACATGAAGTTCACATATTTATTTTGATTTTTTTAGAACAGTTTCTCCTACAAGTTTGTGTATGAAGGGCTTAGAGTTTGCTGCTGTAATCCTTTACTGATGGAGCATATGTTCATGTGTTACCTCAGAATATAACTTGCTTTCTTCAGATTCAGAAAGTAGAACATCCCTCACAAAGGTAAACATTGGAAACACTGTTGAAATACCTACTGCAAATTTCTGGACTTTCTGGAAAAATTCAGAGGAATGCCTTAACCCCTGGACTACCGAGGATTGAAATGGTGATTGTTGAATCAGTGGTACCATGCTAGACACAAAATTTCACTGATGACTGTCTCTGCAATATCTGAATATGGCATCATCCTGAGTGGCCATTCTGCCTTATGACAGGAGCATTTTATTCCCACAAAGTTTAAAAAGCACTGGTGGGGACTTGATCATGCACTGCCCTTGTTAGTGGCATTTGCCCATTCAGGTAGCAGCTCTTTACTGTTTTCATAATCTCTCTATCCTCATAGTCTTGAGTGGATTAAAATATTTAGTTCTGCCCTGTGCCTTTGTATTATACATTCATTCTCTTTGTTTGTCACTTTACATTGTGCAACTCCATGCCACCAGTCAATTGCCGATCAGTCAGCAGCTGTATGCATTGATGGTATGTTGCACCATGAAATGGCATTAGTTCAGACACCTAACTTTAAAAGTATGGTTATTCTTGTTTGCCTGTATGTGGGATAAATTAACAAATCAGCTGGGGGGGATTGTAATATGGAGATTAATAATTTTAATTTGTAGCCTTATATTCTTAGGGTGATTAATCCTGTAAAATTGCCAGAATTAGTAGCATGTGTTACGAAACAAGTTACACATATAAAATTATGGCAGAAAAGTCTCAAAGAAATAGATCAACTGGAAGACAGAGTGCAGATGGTAGGATAATACTGTGATACCTGCATGTTAAAGACTCTGAGTTACCTGTTCTTTTGGCAGATGTGGATTCACTCGGGCTATCATAGCAATGTGTCAGCCAGTCACAGTACTGTAACATATACAAAATCAGTATTAACATACAGCAAGACTTCAGGTGAGATGTGGGGCTTTGCTCATACTTTTTTTTTTAAATTGATTACAATGTGCATAACATTTATGTACATAGTGGAAAATAACATAAAAACTTGTGACTACATATTCATTTACATTATAATTAAAATTTCCATGAACAACGCTCTCTAATACTCTGAACCATAAACCACATTGTGCTACTATGTAGCAAAAAAGGGTGATGCACGGGCTGGGGGGGCTGGATATACATCGTTCTACAATATGACAACAGATGGCTATATGAGGCTATTGGCCAGCGCACACGTTCGACAGTACTCCCTGGTGTACGTTGAATGATCCATGGTTAGAGCCGGGAGAACATGCTGTTGAGAATGTGTGACCGATTTCTCGTGTTTAGGTTGTTAAAATAAAGACAAATATACGAAAAAAACGTAAACGAGTGTATACTTACTGTAAATTTGTAATACGAAGTATAATACAAATCTGTTATTGAAAAATGGTATTGCTCCGCATGTATCACATTATTACAACAAGACATTTTCAGTCAGACTGCCACCTCCACAGACAATACAAGCTATCTATGAATACAGTGTGATCACGGATTATCTACGTGGCGGCAGCCATATTAGTCACGTGATATTAGTGAGATCTTACACGACCAATGGAACGATCCCACTGTAATTTTGGTGACAGGTGGTAAAAACAAAACAAAATCATTCATATCTTTTGTTTTAAGAGGCACTTTCGAAATATTACGAAAAGCGACTATAGTTGTGTCATGTCTATCCGTCTGCCTAGGATTTATCGAAAATCTGTATACAAAATTCAAGTATGATAAAGTCTGACAAGAATAACTGGTACTTTACATGAACGCGTATGCACACTTATGATATTTTGCTGAACTCTTCTTACAATGAGAAATGTTTCAGACAAAAGTTGCAGAAAAAATCAAACACTTAACCTTCAGTTACTTATTCACCAAAATTGTGAAACTTATGAGATAAGGTGGAAAAAAATAATACAGCCAGACAGGTCTCACATTACAGTACAGGTACAGAAGAAATGGGATTTGCGCGCCGGATAACCAAGCAAAGAATACAGACACCGATAATGCTTAATAATTATTGCTTCAAATTTGAGTAATTTCGTCTTACTTAGTAGAATATTCTACGGCAATATTTATGACAAGATAGGCAAGGTACACACAACGTAATATTGTGGCGCGTTTGGGTGACCATTCTTGCAGTGGAAACACAACGTGCATTCTCTGTTTCTGTGTGTGTGTGCGTGTGTTGTTTGAGGTAACATCACTGTCAGCTATACAAAAATAGTGAGTCTTGTACAACAACGCTATTATGCCGCCGGCAAAAATAAAAAGTACGTACTTCTTCAGGTAAAGTGCCCGATGCTGCACTAGAAAGTACAAAAATTTTCCATTGTTCATGACCTTCTCTAAACTGCAATTTGGTTATTACTTCTCAGGGTTTACAAATTTTGGGTACGATTTGGCAAATTAAATCTCATTTTCCACCATTCGCGTCTTACGGTTTTGAGCAGCACGTTTATGCATTGAAAAAGTGAAGGAACTCTATTATATTGATGCAGTAGCATAAACTCCAAGGAGTTCCCAGACACTGTGCGGCATTATACTATCGCAGAATGATCAACAGCTTACGTGATCGTTAATTAATTATTAATGTGACTGAATATTTCTGTACTTCACTTCCAGTGACACCAACTCGATGCCCTCTAACCTACTAATGCTTCAAATTATGGGTTATATTATGTACAAAGTTCCTTACAAGGACTATCAGAGGTGGATCTGTTTTCAGCGTGCATCCATACCACCATTTCAACTAATCTGATGCAATACATATGGACTATAGGGACTTAAAATTCCATCAAAGGACTCAGTATGCCAGATGTCTCGGCCGAAACTCGAATCTGGGGTCTCCTGGATACAATTCAAAAGCGAAGCATTATAACTCCACCAAACATACTCCATCCTTACACAAACATCTCATTTTAAATGCACGTTGTAGCTGGTAAAAAATATAAGTAAAAAATTTACGTATTAAATGCCAGGAATACGTCAAGGACAAACAACACAGAGTGAGAGATGAAAATATCCTTGTGTTGAACCCATCGACTTGAAAGTCAAGTGGAGCAATTAGGTTATCAAACTCAGCATTACTGTTCTGCTGGGGGGTGTATTCAGCAGCTACGCAATGAAAGTCAGTAGTGACCATGTAGATGTCTGATGTCTACCATTTGCCAAACACGTGCCATGTACACATCGAAGTCGGCAAAAAGTTCTCGGTGTCACAGCGTGTGTTACCTTAATGTTCGACAATGGTGTGTACAGTACTGTACCCTACATACAGGACTGGTGTTGAGTGCCAGAGGAAGCCGCAAACTTCATGTAAGCGGCACTTTTGAGTTGCACGGTTCGATTCCCTGCCATGTACAACAAAGTCTTCATGTTTGTAGAATTCGTCCCGTTTTGATATATCATATTAACACTGACGATCAGTGCTGCAGGAAATCATAAGATGTGTTATTAATTTCACTAATATATTCTACATATATTTGTCGTATTAACCATCCGTAGGCTTTTAAATACACTACTTTAAAACTCAAAATAAAATGCATACTTTTTTTTTTAATTTGTGACATCGCAAAACAGTCTTCACTTGTCCAAAGTGTCCAAACCGGCTCTGTGGCCTTCCCAGCCGTCTACTGAATAAGAACCAGGTGCCCAATGTTAATAAAAATCCAACCAGATGCAACAGTATGCAGATATTTATTTACTGCAAAGTCACTGTTCATGTTTCGGGTGTCACAGCACCCATCATCAGGAGTACTATAAACTGTAACCGCAGCCTCCGGTACAGGTACAGCTACTTCCCTCCAGCGTGGCCTGATCGGACCACGTTGGATGGAAGTAGCTGTACCAGTATTATGACCTGTACCGGAGGCTGCGGTTACAGTTTTTAGTACTCCTGATGATGGGTGCTGTGACACCCGAAACATGTAGAGTGACTTTGCAGTAAATAAATATC
>Ga0123354_10003967_pt1 | contig 20721 bp, 11 predicted proteins | sample TergutLab28metaG_2_FD_97872 | JGI IMG/M metagenome (GOLD analysis project Ga0123354, IMG submission 97872) | Labiotermes labralis P4 segment gut microbial communities from Petit-Saut dam, French Guiana - Lab288 P4 | ecosystem: Host-associated > Arthropoda: Insects > Digestive system > Gut ...
CTGTATATAAAGATTCAGTGCAATGCAGCACGTAGCCTAGAGCATACTCGTGCTGTATATAAAGATTCAGTGCAATGCAGCACGTAGCCTAGAGCAGACCCGTGCTGTATATAAAGATTCAGTGCAATGCAGCACGTAGCCTAGAGCAGACCCGTTCTGTATACAAAGATTCTCGAACATTCTGAAGCGACGGGTAGACCGGAGATTGAGCTGTATACGTAACTTAGATTTATCAAAAAAAGCAAGAATTAGACCGTGTAGGTACTTTCATACCTACAGACCATCTGTCTAGTCCAAAAGCCAATGAATACCGCACACTAATAAGCATCACGTCGAACACTGTGTCCTACGCTGCAAAGATATATAGTTCGAATTTGAACAGCGCCCTGAAAAGAATTCTTATGTAAGCAACACTGGGAGGTGGAGTTATGCAGTCTGCAAAAAGTCCTAATAAACTACACGGCGTCACATCCGAAAACTTATTATTCCTCACAGTCACAACCTGATAAACCTACCTTCAAAAATTTTGTATAATTTTCATCTACATTTAGGCATGTACGGTTGAATTTCACGAAACAAGAAGAGGGTCTTCAAAAGACAGCATTGTTACAAAGGCTAAGTACGAGGAATAACTGACGTATTAAGGATACGCACAGACGAACTTGTGCATTATTTGTCTAGAAAGTCGAATGTTCACGCCAGCAGAAAAAATAATGCAGTCCAGAATCGTCCCGTGCTACAACTTAAAGGCAAACAGATCGGACCTCAATTTGTATTTAGACACAAACAATTGTTGTGGTCAAGTTCGATAATTTTACAAAGCCTCTTATAATCCGTTTTCAAGCAATGTCTACTTCCCTGATTTATGTGTTTTCGAGTCTACCTAAACCGGACAGCCCGGCACATGAACACAATTCTCGAACTGAGCGAATGAAATAGATCTTATATCCGAAGTGAGGGTTGTGAGAAAAAAATGTAAAGTCATGATTTTTTAAGAATGACCAAGGCGCTGTACCAACACCGCTGTTATATTATTTAGACGGTCTTATAAAAAGATTTATAGACATCTTGTTACGAGCGGAGAGATGGCTTACTCTCTCCGTTTTAGAAGTTCTCCAGCAACAAACAGAAAGCGATGGCTGGATTCCAGCAGTTCTGTGATGTAATAAAACAAAAACTAAGTGTGGCTGGATACTCACGTAGCACCTATTGTCTATCAGACACGGGGATTTTATAGCATTTGTTCTACGGCAGTTCATCTGTCACGTAATATTATTGTACCTCACCTGCCTGCTAGTAGAGTAAGTTACAAAATTCAAGAACAATTTCATCAGGCGCTTTTCGGATAGCACATTCGGCACAGTGGCTGGCTACACATTGGTCGGTCCGGGGATCGAATACCGGTGGAGGCGAGATTTTCCGCACTCTTGAGGACAGGCCCCGGGGCCCACCCAGCCTTCTGCACAATGCGTAGCGGTTCTCCTTCCAGGGGGGGGGGTTAATCGGCCGGGGCGTGGCGTTGACCATCCAGTCCCATTTAGCGCCGAGGTTAAAGAAAAAGTACAGCTATACATCTACCCCCTCTGTGTCTTTATGGTATGTTCTAGCCATTTGCCTTTATTTGTGAATAAACATTACAGACGTAATTTAAGTAATTACACTCTAAATGTTACTAACAAATAATAAAGGCCTGAAATTATATGCAAAATATCCTAGCCATATCAGCGTCCAATCTATTTCTAGTTCTGTAAAAACTGCCATACTGGCAATGTATAAGTACACATATAACTCTCTGCAAATCAGGGTCTTTCGTTAGAAGGTGACAGTCGTGCAGCTGATTATGGAATTCACCGCTGTATATGGAACCCGAAAGTTCATAACCGTATTCACAAGATCCCGTTATCAGACCATATCCTGTATCAGTTGAATCCAGTTCGTACTCTCACATCACAATTATTCATACAGTTGTATGTCCGGTTCCCGGAATCGAATCTCCGGAAATGGTTTTTAAAGAATATATCGAAACCTACGTCATACTAAGGGCTTCGGTTTCCACCTTCCACCCCATTTGAGACTCTTCCTTCAGGAAGCAACAGAGACAGTATGCGATGCTGAACATCGGTGTGCTGGCATTAAAGGAAACCGAATTTTCCGAGGATCCCTCTGTGACGTCAAGAACAGTGCCTTATTACTGCACAGAATACCTTTATTTCATTACAATCATCATTAAGAAGTTTGTACGGCAGATCGTTAAGGGCCACTGCAGTCAGTCCCAAGACAGTCTCCTATCCGCCATCGTTTTGAATGTTATGCAAATAGAATCTCTCGTACCTCCAGGGGGTAAAGAAATGCCAGTTGTGGAAGGCGGTCTCTTTCATGAGATTTGACGTCCACCGGGAAGTTACTGTGAAGTTTACGTAGCAGGTGGGTTTAGAGGTAAGGCTGTGGACTGATATTAGACAGGTGTTGGTTTCGAACGGCCATCGTGATCACCGGCTCTCCTGCGGCATACACGGTTTCCCTTAGTCAGTCTAAGAAAGTACGAGTACTTTGCTAGTAACGTCAATGTGTCTTCTTTTAAACGACAGCGTAGATAAAAGTTACTTACTAATTTCATATAGACTGCGTCTGTATGTATCTAACACAAATATAAACAGAAAATACCAAACAGGTTTTATCATCAACAAATCGCCCCTCCACTGAGTGCTCCAAATTACGTAATACACAATCATAGGGACTGAACCCTTTTTGTCTTGTCAACTTGGAAGTCATTCAAGAATTCAATGCAGTACTATCCATCCAGTATCCACTCATATTAAAGCATACGTTAACACAAAAATTTTTACAAGACAAACTTTTCAACATCGGATATCCTATTTGTCTGTTTTTTTTTCTAATATTTGTATTCTTTCTTGCGTTTCGCTATGTCTCTCCCGGCCAAACAAAGACGCACAAAAATGTTTTACTGGAAGTACAGCGACATAGATCATTTATAACATTGGAAAGTCCAAATAATTCCTCTTAGGAGACTTACAAAGAAAGAAATATCCCCCCTGCCACTTCTATCGCCTTTTGTCTCTTACTCTACATTCTCTCTCGCGAGAATTTTTCTTTCTTTCCTCAGGATGTGTACAAAGCAGCAAAGCAGTGGCATATAGCGATGGTGCTGCAGCCTAGTGACAAGGGACATATAAATAAGAAGCTCTTCCCCTTCTCTCTGAGGGTTTTGGCGCTGCAGTCACAGCCTTCACAAAGTTAACGTGCGTACTGCCTCTAAAGTAACGTGGCAATACTGACGTTTCGATATAAAAAGCAAAGTCGAATGAAAAGATTCACTCTTCTTAACCAGCTGACTAAATTTCAGTGTTTACCGTAGATAATGTAAATACGAACATCTTGTCCTGTGTTTCGTTGTAATGGTCGTCATTATACGGACGTTTCTGCGATAAAAGCAGTTCTTGTTTCAGGCGGCAGAATAAACAGGAGTATAATTTGGAGAAATAAGTAAACAGATTAGATAACATTGAAGGGTAAAGCATGGTGGTAGCACTGTCCCACAAGACTTCACTAGTAATAGTGGGAGATATGCTTTCTAGTTGAGAAAAAACATCCTGTAGGTAGTGTCGTGCAAGAGAATAAAGAAATGGGATGGAGAGGTTATTAACAGAAGTGTGGAAATTTAAGACAAACTGGGAAAAATAAAGGAAGACGTCCGCTACATTTAAGCAAAGAGGGTGTCAATACTTTCCAGAATATAAAATCGGGATCGTAATGTACAAGAAAAAATGTCTGAATACGAATAAGGAAGTAGATTACCAGGATTAAATAAAGTGATTTAATAATCTAAAAGTATATAAACAATACAAGTACTTGAGACCTTCGCTCTTCCGCGATATTACGCAGCGTAGATTAGTAGTTAAGTACCGGAGTTTCGTGACAACCTATCGGTCTCATCTTCAAAGGCAGAGCATTCTTCTTAAACCTAACACCGATATGTTGTCCCGAAACGTCATAGCTAAATACCCATCTACCCTGCACAATATCTCATACGAGCGACGATCTCATTCACGTAGTGGCGGAAGCCTAACATCACGCATCATTTAATGGAGAAGGGCATTTTACCGCGACAGCATGGGGTTAATCGGAAGATAGTCACAGTAACACACCAATAAAATGGAAGAATTGATCTAATTATACAGAAATCAATGGCCATTCCACGACTCATCTCCATATAGTGTCAAAATTAAGAATGACTGGAGCTACGCCTCCAATCCCCCTTTAATTTCAGCGCCGTCATGTTGGTCAGACATAATGCACATTTATGAGAGCATAATTAGTAAAGTAAACCGAGGATATACAGCCTATGGCTGACTCACATAAGAGAATTATCATTTCTTATAGTGTTGTAACAGTAGTGCAGACGATATTTGAGATCCTGACAGCAGAGCGGTAAGGATTCCAAATGTTTAGAATATGACGCTGTCCAAGACTTCCAAGAAACGTATCCTTGGACTGTTTATACTCTTGAAGATGAAGGAATCAAGTCCATCGCAGCATCGAGATTCACTCATCTAATGATACCGTGTCGCATCCCACAGTTACTTAAATCTTCAGTATTAAACACATTTATACTGCTGCAGGTTCTCGGAAGGCCCAATGACGTCACAGTGATTATTCTACTACTGTTCCAACCGCTTAGAGTCAGTGGACTAATCTGTCTGAAAAACAGCAGTCACAACGGCTAACTTCTGAAAGGGACAGAGATTTCAACCACGCTAAATACAGCAGGGTCAAAATGAACGTTAAGTTGCCACATACCAAGCTTTCTTAACTTCTCGCTGGTGTCAATTTTTATAACTCTTGAAGTCTTAAAACTTATTTGGAGCCGAAATACCCTCTTTCCCTCTATTTGGACAACCCCAACGACAGAAAAAATGCAGCAGTTTTTATCTCCATCTACACTTTGCTGCTTCTGTGAGAGCAGTACTTGAAGGATGAACATAGAGGAATGTAAATCTAGATTAGATCCACGATGTAATCCACAGCTATCGTATTCCAGGGACTGGGCAATTCTTTACGAGTTCCTTAAAAACATACACAAAAGAAGAATACTCAACAAATGCACGGCTTTATTTTTAAAAAAAACCGTACCTCACTTCCTTCAAAGGCTGGCGACAGAACGGAAGACAGTCTGAAGGAACAGCCAGCGCAAAGGCACACGCTTCATGTTTAAGTAATCTCAGCCAGGGCAACAAAAACGACTGCATATTGATCGCTGCTACTTCTCACAGCACTATATTAAAAAAAAATGTAGTCATGTCAAAGAAGCATGAGGCAGTTCTCATCTCTTCCAAAAAGTTTTTCTTATCTCATGCTTTCTATGTTTGTAAGTTACCTTTCTGGGTGTTAGACAATCGACTATCTATTATGCGTAAAGCGATCTACAGCCAACATGAGTGTCTTCCCTAATATTTATTAAGAGTACCAGACGTTAAAATGTTATTCAAGTCGTGTAAATACTTCATGTTCACTCACTGGCGTATAAGAATTAGTAAACTAAGCTTAGGCACAAACGTCTAAAATTGAATTACGAGGAGTTTCAAGATTTAATTCAAGAAATACAAGCAGGATGACCAAATATAGGAGAATCCGAGAGGAAGGCACGTAATAAGAAAGGGGAAGAGAAATGCATACATGGTTTTGGGTGCGACAAATAGGCGTAATGATAGATGTTTAAATAAATAGACTAGAATGGTGTAAATTGGATTAATTGGAATCGGAATAGGAAGAAATGGCGGGGTCTTGTGTATGAGGTAATAAATCCGTGTTCCATAAGATACGGGGAACTTCTCGAATAGCTTCTCAAGAAGTATTACGTTGCATGCAGTTAGTTCGTCAGTCAGTCAACCTGCCAGTCAACTAAACAAAAAGGCCAACTTTTCGCTGCTGACCAACTGACTGTTTCGACGCGATAGATTACGCAGGCTAACGACTAAGAAGGTAGGATTTAATCCAAAGCATACAGTGCAGCAATCGTTAGGTCGTAAGTGACCCAGTAAAAAGCTGCAGGCTTACAAAATTGGTCGGAATAGCTTATACCAGTGTAGTTATAATTTAGGTTATGGACAACCGCGCTCGATTTGCGGCAATAGCAGGATTTCAGGCTTTACAGTATTGTAATGAAGATTACTGTCTTTTGGGACGTGATAACGTGTAATGTGATAGAGAGAAACATGGGGTTAGGTGAAACCTGCAGCCTCCAACTTCAGAGTAGGAGACCTTTCTCTATTCCACTGAACCAACTGTCCAAAGGTTACATCAAGTGCTGTCCTTGGGGGTTGAAGTGACTGAAGCCTGGTGCTTGTCATCTAGCTTTACCTATTGTCAGAGTAAAGATGTGTCGAGCTGTTGTCCTACTCGCTTAACAGTTGGTGTTGCATTAAATGCCAGGAAAAACTTTACTGCCTAACATCGCCTTTTACAGGTATTTCTTATTCAATCACAGCATTCTAAACCACAAATCACACTCTTTTAGGCAGACAGCCCTACTGTCTACAGATGATCTCCCATATGTTTCTGTCTCTCTGGAAGATTATCAAGCAGCTTAAAGTTTTATAAGCAGAAATGTCTAGGGACGAAAGTTTCAAAGTGATTTAAAATTGAAGTCTACAGAGCACTCAATCAAACACACCACAATGGTTTAAATCCTCGAAGCATAAAGTTCATTTATATAATACACAAAAGTCCATTTATGCCCCACAGGAAGCACATGTCATATTCATTACGAAGAGCACTCGACTAATTTGTTGACGGCAAATCCCCTCTTTAATTCTGGGAATCTCACAAAACACGAAAACATTCTGCAGACAAAATGCAAATATTCGTTAATATAAGGCAGGCGGTATACATCACAGCCACAGTACTTTAAAGTTTCAATCCACAGCAGTATATACAAGGTACAAAGTTTTACTCGGAAACATCAAATATAATTATTTATTTTCAGGGATTAAGATTTCAACATATAGGGTGTGGTCCTGAAGATGGAGGCAGAATATTTCTCAGTGTAGGTAGGTACATTCCACCGTACACAGGGCGTTACACATCATAAGACGTACTTCAGGATAAATTAGCAAAGAAGTAAAGACTAAGCCAAACTTAATTAAGGGTAAAAAAGATTGCAAATCTTATTCTTTATTACACGAATACGTTAAGCACAGTCGCCTAAAATTTTAAGGCAGTTAATAGGCGTATTGCTTTGAAAGACGCTGCCATCTGCTAAGGCTATATAGCGGCCAGGGTAGGTGAATAAAATATGAGAATGGAACACTGATCGAACGATTGTAGTAGGCGAGAAACGAAAACTCTGAAACCAATCAGTCACAAAATACAACCGTGAGCTGGCAGTGTAGGTTGAAATTGTAATAAATTCTACTAGCGATAACTTTTTTGGCTCATTTGAAGTGTCGTTATTAGATTCATATTTGAAATTTATTTTTTAGTACTGATAATGTGCTACACATTATCGCGGAGTTGACTAGATGACAACAGTACCAGTGAAGCCATTTCAATCAAGAAACACAGATATGAATGACGGCAAAGTTTAGTGTCTTCCCCTGACTGAGAGAGAAAGGTGACAAATGTGCATTGGCAATATCTCGCAGCGATGCTAATTTGTATCCTTATAACACAGGAAGGGGTTCACAGCGAATAGCTAACGGCCAAAGTGTGAACATAATTAAGAGCCCAGATAGGGTGTACCGTGTAGGCCTAACGTGTCTGAATGAAACGAAAAAATATATCGAGGTGCACTAGCAGAGTTGCTACAGGGATACACTGCACTGAATAGCGCTAATGGACACTTTTAGCCTCGTAACCGGCACTACCGACTCGATTGCCTATTGCAAACAGCCGCCCCTCTAGCATCAGCGTCAGTAGAACATTCCAGCCTTTCTTACAACACATTTGTAATACCGAAAATTAAATTCAGTTTAGAATCAGAGCAAACACTATAAACTGAAGTAATCATCGCACAACCTCGTCTGAGAATCACATATAAGTAACACAGTGAATTACAATTATCACTAGAAATTCTTTATTTTAAATAATATCTGGCGTTTTTTTTCTAGAGAGACCTTCCCCACATAAAATAATCGCCTTTTTTACGTAGATACTTTGAACGTAAGAAACACACACAAACACGTAACTATTTATCTCTTGTTCAAATTCGTTCTACGACTGAAGACGGTGTGTATTTCTTTAAAATTTCTCGGTTTCTCTTAAAATTCAAATCATGCGAAATGATTTAAAAAATTACTAGCAAACGGATATGTATAATGAAGTATATTTATAACTTCATAATCGAGCCATAATACCAGTTTCTAGGTAAAAAAACGGGGTGCACCTAAGACAGCGATTCAAACAGCAGAGGCGATGTACAATTCCGTAACAATGAGGCGCGTTTGCATGACCATTGTGAGTCGTAGATAAGCAATTAGTATTAAAAATCATAGTTGTGTGCCTGTAGCCTTAATTATCCAGCACGCAAAACGCATGCGTCTGGCATTCTCTACTGCGACCTGTCCATATTATTCCACATTATCTTATAAACGACAAGATTTTCGGGGGAAAATAAAAGTTGTTGAACATAAAACTGTCGTTTGATTTTCTCTACAACTTGTTGAATGAAATATATTTCAAATTACCGTCATTCTTGTAAGATTTTCAAGAAACTTCAGTTTTCTCGGCTGATCTTCGAAACATGCCCACATACAAAATTTCATGGAAGTCTCTCCATTGGGAAAAGAGTTTTTATCATGCGGATGGACAGACGGACAGACATGACGGAGCTAAAAGTCACTTCTTGTAATTTTGCGAACGCGTCTAAAAAAATAGAACATTATGTTCAGTCAGCGTCCTCTTAAAATGGTCCTGTAAATAGTGATGTGTACCTCCAATTAATTTAAGAATTCCGGCGGAATGAAAGAATACGAAAATGAAGCAATGGCTCTTGGTTGTTCAGATGGTTATTCCTCTGTACTCGAAGAAGAGATAGAAAGACAAAGACAGAAAAAATTTATAAAAGCAAGCTTGGGGGGAAAGACGTGTGATTTCTTTTAAAAGTGTACCTGAGCCCTTCGGTCCCCGGCGTGGGTTGTTGAAAAGCAGAAAAAGTACTGGCAGAAATTTTGTAGCTGTCAACTACTTTACGAAAGTTCTCAACATAAATAGCGTCAGTGACATACTGTACAAAACGACATGCCTCTACAATTCAACGAGTTGAAGTAAGTTACATCTACAATCCAAACGATCTGACTGAAAATATTAGGTTATCTTCTTTGTATAACCACATTATATTGCATTTAAATTACAGACGAACCCGGTTATAACGACATCGGTTTATGTGACACCTCGTCTATAGCTTCAGATATTCTGTGATGCCTCTGAATTTCTCACTGTTAATCATACCATTATACTCCTCGGTTATAACGACACCCGTTTATAAGGACACAAAGTATTCCTTTCGTAACGTTATAAGAGAGATCGACTGTATTTGTTCCAACGTAACAAGTATAATACTCGTAATAATAATTTCTCCACTCTGACAAATAACTCAACCATAATAAAATATGTTTAGCGAAAAGATAGCCCATTATTTTCAATTATAAAATTACCGTGCAGCATAACGGCGTGAAAACAATGACGAAACAAGACAGGCAATATATGTATAGCGTAACATTGAGGCGCATTCTTGCAACCATTGTCACAGTGGAAGAGCAATAAGCATTACATATTCCGGGTGTGTTTTTGTTGCCTTAGGAATCCAGCGCGGAATGCGCATGAGCACTAGTGTCATATGTGGCATGCCCGGCTCGACAATATTTTTCAACACTCTCTCACACACGGCACGATTTTCTTAAAAAAAAAAATCTTTATGGGACATAAAATGAGTGTTTTGATATTTTCTACAAATTTTGTCTGAAACATTTCTCATTCTACAAAGATCTGAGTGAGATATGACCATATATGTGTATTGTTCTTCATGTAAGGTACCGTTATTCTTGTCCGATTTTAATGCAACTTGAATTTTCTTGACAGTTTTGCGAAAAATACTCAAATGCCTAACTTCAGGAAATTCCGTCCAGTGGAAGCCAAGTTTTTGCATGCCGACAGATGGAAGGACGGACGGACATGACGATGTTAATAGTCACTTTTCGCAATTTTTCGAACACGTCTGAAAATGTAAGAGGACTAGAGATATCAACAAAGTTGCACCCTTCTTCCTGTTGCATAAACGCCAAGGAACAGATACACTTACACACAGCACGATGGTCAGTTATCCAGTCAAATTTTACTAGACATTGTTCTGATCCAGATTAATCCAGTCACATTTCCACGATCCAGTTCTTTGAATTGTGTGTAAATCTTATCCTCCCAAACAATTTCTCGTGTTCAAGTTTTCCATTTAAAATTCTGTGCGCTTTTGTTATATCTCCAACACGTGCGAAACACATCTCATCTCACACTCCCTGACTTTATCCCCTTAATTAATAATTGGTGCAGAGTCACTAATATGAAAATCGTCACCCAGCAGTGTTCTCCGTCCTCCCAATTTGGTCCCAATATTCCCATCAGCACCTTCCGAAAGCTACCTGCTATTTATGTTACATTCTTAAGGTGAAGGAAATATCGTAATTTCTAAAAGGTGGAGGATTCGAAAGTTCGTCTTAAAATTTAGGAGCCTCATTTCAGTTTTATCTGATTTTTTCAAGAAAACGGCAGCCGAGATCCTTCAAACGTGGTGACTAGACAAGGACGGATGATTGGAAATATATAATATCAAAACAAGCCATCAAATGCATATTCAGCATAGGCAAGATTGTATGTATTCACATAAACATTTTGTACATATTTAGGATGAGTTCATCATCTTCAAGAAACGCATACATGTGTCTTGGAAACAGCTTTATTAGTAGTCGGATATCATTATGTCCGTGTGTGTGTGTGTGTGTGTGTGTGTATACAAGAAGTGTGTTCTTCATATATGTTGTGCATATTAGATAACATTACACGAAGTACAAATTTGTAAATTTATAGTACCAGAAGGAATTCGACGTCACAAACCAGCGAACTCATATTTCATTTATGTACATCACCCACTAGGCATAGTCATTACGTACTATAATCATATACCACAGAGTCCATATAATCGATGAGATCACTATTGGAAAATTGACCTATCTAATTACGTGTATGTGTGCCTTATTTATAGATGTACGCCTACCGTACCTAGGTACCTGTTTCCTGTTTGTCATGCAGGTCACGTATCTCACAATACCGGCCTCGAATGACAGGGTTCTCCACCCTTCGTGTCCGCTTAGTATGCAGAAAAGTACGTCGATCGTGCATAATGCCGTTTATAGGTTTTCGGTTGAATTATGAACGCAGTTACGATCAAGAATTAGTTTGATTCCCGGAATTATCAAGATAGTTTTATCTTCTCCAGTGTTCTCACACTGGCACTGGCGTTCACTCAGCCTCCCTTTCAAAAGACATATGGAGCTGTTTCATTGGGGATAAAGAGGACGCGGTGTGTAGTTGACCTTTCGCACCCTACCTGGTGCCGAACTGAAGGGTACCCGAAGCTATACCTCACCGTCTCCACGTGTCTTCATGGCAACGTAAGAAGAGTAAAATGTTGTTTCAAGTAATGACAGAACCGTGTACAGCTGAAGAAAGCACGTGCAAATGGTGAACAATCCTGAGAAAAATATGGATGCGTTAAGAAAACACGGAACCGAGGGCGCGTAAATCGGGATAAACCTGCGCACCCTATCTTATTGTCTCCATTTTCTTAGTAAACCTATCGTGTATTCTTACATTACCTTCCGTGGAATTACTATAATTCACAAGCCAATACCTACATTGTGCTCTCAGATGAGCCACGTTCCATTCTGCTGTATTCCAATGGGCTGTTTACGCAGCGTGCTGTAATATAGGCAACATAGGCGCATGAAGAACCGAGGTGACGGCAACATTTATTGCGAACAGGAGCACCGTACTGTGCGCAACGTACGTACGTGAGACGCATATATTCTGCGACAAACCCAGTTCCATACAACCTATCAACTCCGCATGCCGAAACGTGCTTCCAACTACATTATGGCTGACGATCAGAAGGATTTTAAGTAACGTATTACTTTCATCCTGTCTTCAGCTATGTGGTGTCACTTCACGACAGGCCTATATAAGCCAATTTAGTAGAAGGAATTATGACATTAATTTGTTTAGATATTATTCTTTCTCTTTGTCTTCGTATTTGCACCGCTTATTGCTCTATTTTACGTTTTTTTCCGTGAGTTATTTCGTGTGTTCAATACAATTTGAGGTGCAAGGCTCAATCATACATATAATTCAGAATGTTATCACTTTCTTAATTAAGGTGGTGTTTGCAGATTTCCAAATTATTTGCTCCAATATCTCACGCAAAACATTAAGACATTACTAGAATGACATCCTTCTATACTGTTTCAATTTTGTTCATCCACAAGATCAGACCTAAAATGGAGCTAACTCTTTAAGAGCGGAAAATAATCTGTTTTTATATAAAGGTTCAGCTTTTAGCTGTCAAAGAACACAAAGTTCTTCCTTAGAAAGACCAATCGGTGAATTATCTACAGAAATAATCGTTGTTTATTGTTGACTCAAACGAAACGCACAAATACCAAGCGCGAATGAAAGTCACGCTATTTAATGTTAAAACAGGTGGTATACCCAGTCCATAATAACCAGAGTTGTACCACGGAATTACCTGGTCCCAAATTTTTCAAATATGTTGGCAAAGCGTCTCACACCTTCATTACATATGTTACTGAATCCTTTTAAACTTCGAATTTTCTGGCTACACGCAAACAACCGAAACTCCCATTTTTAACTTTGTAATTTTCAGTACATTTATCTTCAGGGAAAACAGGATTAGGTACGAAACATAATACACAGACTGTTATTACGACATTGTAAATAGTAATCGACACATCTGGACAGTAAGATAATATTGCATTAAGATACTCAAAAGTATGCGATTAGCGAACAAAGAGTAACATTTTACAAATATCAGTCTCAAAAAATTGAATATTGGAAGATATAAAACTTCCGCACTATGAGCATAATAGAAGAAAACAGGGCAAAAGAGAACATAACTTTTGTACATTCTTTTATTATTTATTCAAAAATCGCGTATTTTAAAAAGTAATCACATACGTAGTATTAGTCTATTTACATTACTTGTTAATCAAATACATCGATTGTGCCGTATTTTACTGATGTATACGTAATAACATTCCGCATATTCTACTTTTCTATTCAATGATGACTTCCCTATAGTTGATATGAAGAACGAAACATTCTGCAAAATATGATGTGCGTGATCGGCGCCTTCCTGTTAATTATTTGTTTAATGTATGTGCACATACATTAAATTTATTAACAATGGCTTGGAAAAGAAATGCATTAAAACAATGTGTCCCTAATGCACATAAAACCATTGCGACTGCAGATTTCAGTGCTTTCTGAGAAAAAGCTAAACCGCGTTACAATCTGTTACGACGACACAAAAAAAACCCCCCATAACAACGGTCCGCTGTGCGGTTGTTTGTAAAATGGATGCTTTAGAAGGGAAAAATGGAATGAAAAACAATGTAATTAACCTACATAGCCCATCATATTTTTAAATGTTAGCTGCTGAAGGCAAGCCATAAGGCGTTCTATTCTAGGAAGATGGAGTAAAAAAGAAGTCACCCTGCACGGAAAGCGTTGCTGTAGTACTGGAAGCTTCGTTTGAAGCGTAACCAAAGTGTTCGACAGTTTGTCAGTGCTGCTGAAGAACATTATCGGATGTGTCATTATATTCTAAGCACAGTAGAAACTTCCAAATACCCTTCCTAACATTTTTGTCACTTTTTATATGTAACTTATGTAATTTGAACAACTGTGTTTGAATTTGGACAAAACACGCCACACTCAGGCTGAGAATGGAACATTCTTCTCACTCTACGATTCCTGAACTGAAGTTTTGTTACTTATAGGTATATTTAGCCTCAGTTACTTAAAGTTTTTTAGAGGTACGTAGATTGCTTTTATGAGCCCCTAAAGAGGCCTATGTGAAAAAAGGAGTTCAGAGAAAAAGCGTTGACTTTCACAATTCCTTCCTAGAGATAAGAGTTTAAAATGTAATTAATCCTGCACTGATTTATATATTTTTTAATGAAACCAATAAGAACTACCAGTTAAAAATTATAGTGCAGTTTATTCTGTAAACTTATCTCCTTAATACTCTCTGCAGAATGACAGCGGGATACCTGGAGCATCCTGCAGTCAATTCTATGAGCTCTTTGGTGGGATTAATCAGTCCGAGCTTCAAGCTCATTAAATCGCAATTAGTTTGACAATTTAAAGCCTAATAATCAGACAAAGAGGCTACCAAATACTTTACCTTTATTCTGACTTGGTGAAACACCTTGTTTTGATGATTCGTTGGTGTACTTGGTGTATTTAATACTCGCACAACCGCTAATTAAAATAATCTTGTAATATTAAAGAACATTACTTAACCTTCATACTGGCAGTCGAACTCCCAACAGAAAATTATTACGAATTTTCTTTGATAAATTTTCCAACTTACATCTTCATGAGTTTCGTGAAGCTTTTCAGCATATAGCTATGGTCGTTGACGTCACGGCTGGCCACTGAGTGGATCACAAAGTGCAAATGTGTTTTTCTCGTAAGCATACCTTCCAAAGCGAGCGGGCAAGACTTTAACAATGTAAGTGCCAGCGTACAGGCTCTGAAGGTACACCAAATAATGCACTAATTTAATAAGACGGCACATGGGTAGGCTTATTGGGTATGTGCATTAAGTCCCACCTGCTCGCAATTTCATATAGAATTTTCATGAAGGAGGTACACAATCGACGTATGCCGCGTTGTAATCTTGCATTTCCATTATATATTGCGCGCGAGTGGAAGAAAGAACAAGACAGGCAAAGTAGGTATAAATGTAACACTGACGAGTGTTCGTGCAACTACTCTTGCAGAAGAAGAGCCAAACGTATTACACATTCTGAGTGTGCATCTGTAGCCTTAGTTATTCAGCAAGCAATTCGAATGCGTCGCACTGTCAACTGTGGCTCGTCCGGCTCTATCATATTTTTCCACATTATCTCATAAGCGGCAAGACTTTCGGGGAAAAAAACCGTTATTCAATCATAAAATGTGTGTTTTGATTTTATCAATAATTTTGTGTGAAATATTTCTCATTCTAAGAAGAACTTACTGAGATTAATCACAAATGTACATAGGATTTCATGTAAAATACCGTTCTACTTCTAAGATTTTAATGAAACATAGTTATTTTCCATGGACTTTCGAAAAAAGTCAAATATCAAATTTCATAAATACCCATCCAATGGAAGCCCACCTGTTCCATGCGGACGGACGGAAGGACGAACGGTCGGAACGACAGACAGACAGACAGACTCAGCTAACAGTTGTTTTTCGCAATTTCACGAAAGCGCCTACAACAGAGTCTGTGTGACCTTCAAAGTGATTTCTACAAAGCATTCAGTATGATTCAGTCCAAAATTGTATTAATAAACAAGTAAATAAAATTACTGAACTCACCCTCGGAGCCCACGTACTGACGGATCCACCACAACATGTCTAGGTCTACATCATTTCTTGCACACTAGCCTTGCAACATAAAAAAACATGCTCGGTAATTATGCTCAAAGTAGGGGATTTAATTAATTTAGACCACCCAACTGCTATACCTGATTTTTCATATTAATCTCTGGAAATGAACGCAGATTTGCATCAACGTATTGCCTGTAATTTCGCCAACCACACAGCAACGTTCACTCCCTAATACATACACAATTTAAATTATATATCTTCGTTCAATTTATATCGTTAAAATTGACGTTAGTGACATAGAAACGATTTGTCGAAAGCTGAGAATACATGCCCCGAAATCAAAATGGTTACAGGGCCGGGGGATAGGAGGTATCCATTAATAAACCTTAGTTGCAGAAGGCGATGTGTTATAAATCTAACGCTTTTAGGTAGGAATAGTATAACTTAACATAATAATCTAACAATAAATTTTGGATTTTTTTAAAAAACAGATAAATAGCGAATGGGACAAACAACAGCTGGTGATGAAAGCGTATCTACCGGAAAAATGACCACGGCTATATGTCTTTCAGAATATTTGGACAAGATATCTACCCAAAATAATATATATATATATATATATACATGTAAAAGGCGTATTTCCGACATGTTTACGTGCAAGTGTACCATCTTCAGGGATAACAAAATATCAGTTTGAAAACCAGCTGCCAATGATAAGCTATTTACCAGGTTCTTCAGTCTGTAGTAGCTTCGTTGTTGATGTCGATGAAGAATGAAAGATATGTCAAACTTGCACAGATCTTTAAAAACGTTTAGATAAAATATGATTAGAACATTTCCATCAAGGACGCTATATTGTAAGCCTCGGTTATAAAAATTAAGAGGATTCACCCTCTGTTTGTGCTCTGTGATGTATCGGGGGTTTAATCGCGTTTTAACCATAAGTTTTTAAAGACCTGTACAAGTTGTAACTTTTATACTTCGACACCAACAACAAAGCTTCTACAGAATGAAAAACATTGTGAATAACAGCTTATCAATGGCAACTGGTTTTAAAGTTCGCATTTCGCTCTCCCGGAAGATGGTACAATACAGTTGTCCGAAACATGTTGGAGACATGTCTTGAAAACACACACACACACACACACATATATATATATATATATATATAAGAATGCACGGAATGGACAACTTTAAAATAAAATATGACAAACGTTCTTCACCGTCTTTAAAAATTTCGTTCGTATCAGATTTGATGCAACATGTCATGTAGGAATTCAGCAATATTAACTTTCATTTTGCCGAAGGATGTACACTATCTGAAGGAAGGTTTAAGACTGACTGCAATGTCTTCTTAATGTTTTGTATCACGTAAGAATCCCATAAACCTACGTCAATGCATTTCTTTGCCTTTAACAGTTCTATGAAGAAAGAGCAGTGTATTCATAATGAGGACATATAAAAAGACCAAACGACTAGTTCTACTAAACCCGGTACACTTTATAGATAAGGTCCCCCCTTTTTACATAATAGACACGAAGACTGAAATTTCTCCTTCTGCGACCCTAAACAAAACGGGAAGGATATAGCTCTAATAACGACAGCGGTTACATGCGTCCATACTTATGATATGATGTGATGTGATAAGATAAAATAAGATATGATATGATATATTATAATATGATATATTTGTTAACTGCAATTGGGTTGACACCCGCTGGCAGTAGTACAGTATACATTTACACACAAACAAAACACAGAACACAGAATACACAGAACAGAACACACATAACAATAAGCATACATAAACATAAATATAAAAATACATAATTAAAAAATTAAACAGAAGCATACAAAACATAAAACCATTCCGTACAAAATATACAACCATACTTCTAACGACGGTGTAAATAAAACTATTCAAAGACTGTGAAAAACGGATTTAAGTACAATTTATAAACAATGGGTAAGACTGTACCATACTGATAACAGATGAAGCTGCAAACAAAAGCTTCTTTCAGCAACCTGCCGTGTAAAATATGCTGTACAGTAAGAACAATCTTTTTTTCCAAACAACATAGTACTCATTAATTGCAAAGCGAACTGGCATTTTCTGTGTGCTTTACATTTCGTGTTGTGGCTTATAAACCTAAACCTATTGTGTTGCTTTGCCACATGCGTGACACAAGGAAAGGAACCAAACCAAAGAGAGATGAATGTAGCTGGCTGGTTTGTTTATGTACGTCGGTGTATGCCATGCAATAAACGACATTCATTGTTTCGATATTACGTTTTGTACTTTCCCGTTCAGTGTCAAAACCTGAACAGATATCGCACAAAAACAAATAGCAGTAACAACAATAGAACACTAAAATGGTGGTCAGTGATGAATAATGTGAGTAGTGGCATTTTCCGACAGGATAGTAGAGAGGTCATGTGTAGTGCTGCAATGTGTAGTGCGGCAATGTTAGTGCTACAGTGTGTAGTGCTGCAATGTGTAGTGCTACAGTGTGTAGTGCTGCAATGTGTAGGGCTACAGTGTGTATTGCTACAGTGTGTAGTGCTACAGTGTGTAGTGCTGCAATGTGTAGTGCTACAGTGTGTAGTGCTGCAATGTGTAGTGCTGCAATGTGTAGTGCTGCAATGTGTAGTGCTACAGTGTGTAGTGCTGCACTGTGTAGTGCTACAGTGTGTAGTGCTGCAATGTGTAGGGCTACAGTGTGTATTGCTACAGTGTGTAGTGCTACAGTGTGTAGTGCTGCAATGTGTAGTGCTACAGTGTGTAGTGCTACAGTGTGTAGTGCTGCAATGTGTAGTGCTACAGTGTGTAGTGCTGCAATGTGTAGTGCTGCAATGTGTAGTGCTACAGTGTGTAGTGCTGCACTGTGTAGTGCTACAGTGTGTAGTGCTGCAATGTGTAGTGTTGCAATGTGTAGTGCTACAGTGTGTCGTCGACCCAGTTTTTAAAACTATAGCACAGTCACTGAGAGAATGCATTATAAACAAGGTAGTTATCATAGCCAAAATGAGTAGCATTATATTCACAGATATGAGTGTATGCATACGTACGCGCATACACACATGCACGCACGCATGCACGAACGCACATCTACACCCTCAATAAGCACCAGTGATTAGAAACAAAGAATCCGCCGAGCAGTTCCTTGCCTATAAGATAGGCCTATAAATAACAAGACAGGCAAAGTACGTATAGCGTAACAATGAGGCTACTTCGTACAACCACTGTTGCAGTGGAAAATCCCTAAATATTGCATATTCTGCATGCGCGTCTGTAGCCTTGGGTATCCAGCACGCCATGCGCATGTGCCATATTGTCATCTGCAGGCTGTCCGGCTCAAACATATTTTTCCACATTATCCCATAGACGACAAATTCTTCGAAAAAACGTTATTGAGTATAAAATGTGTGATTTGATTTTCTCTACAACTTTTGCCTGGAACTTTTCATTCTAAGAATAACTGAGCGAAGTATGATTAAAATGTGTATTGGTCTTCATGTACAGTGCCCGTTATTCTTGTCAGATTTTAATGAAACTTGAATTTTCTAAACAGATTTTACTGAAAATTCGTCCAGTGGGAGCCGAGCTGTTCCAAGCGGACGGACAGACGGAAAGGCAGACAGACATGACGAGGCTAACACCTAAAATCAAATTAACTGGCAAACCTTCTGTGTTCTCACTAGAAAAAATTTACTAGATGTTCCGACTACTAACCACGTCACTGAAAATTGTTTATTTTTTCCCGCAATATAAGCTCCAATTCTACTGTAAGCAGCGCATGCCCCACAGCCCGGATGTACGTCGCGACGGATAGAAAATCCCTAGTCCTTGTGGGAATACACCACAGCCGTCGAGCCTTAGCTATAGCCTTTCCACTTACGAAACCTTACGTCGGCTGGGAAACTAACCAATCACAACAGGGGTATGGGGCAGCCTTCCTCGCAAGCCTGCATTTGTCACCTCTTAGCGTAGGACCATTCAAATCCCACACTTCTTCTGCAGCCGGAGCGCTGTTTAGTATCAATGAACACTGCAGGACAGTTATTCCCTTTCGGACGAAAGGCATTTACATGCAATGGGACAGCGTTTTCCCGTTCGCCCGTGGCAGTGGAGGCGAAAACTTTATTTTCCGAGCAGAGCAGTTTAACCTCATTTTTTGTAAGTTTAGCCCCAGAAAATGAGATTTTCGAAGAACGCTAAATAGACACTCGGCAACAATTTTACGTGGGCTCTGCGTTGTGTTACACGATCGGATGTAGCCGATCAGCAAACGACTACAGCCAGCCCACAATACCCTGTTTCAAAGCGTTATTTTTATTGATTTTTATCCAAGATTCATGGAAAGGAACAGGGTACAGGAATTGTTACCCCACCTCGCTAACCTTATTGTAACAGTGCAAAGTAAACATAAAAATAACCTGAATTGACTAGAAGCACGTTGGCATGTTTATTTAACACTGCTGCTATCGTAACGTAATGCTGTTCATGACTCACGATACCACAAATTTTAACATCAGACCCACTACTTTTTTGTTTTATTTCGTGAATTTTACAGTACTACGCTCTGCTGCTCCGCTTGTTAGTACAAACAGCTACAGTAATGTTAGCACATTTGATCTTGAGTTTTCCCTTGTTTTTTTTTTCAGTTCAACAAATACGAATTTATTGTGTGGGTGTTTATTTCAATAGCTGTCGCTGTTTTACGAAAATGTTTTGGGTATTCATGGTTTTGTAATTCTAATGCACGAGTTGCATTAAAACACAACTTAAGAGCCCTGTAACCGGCTATGCTCCGCAATTCGTATCTTGGACAGGCGTCCTAGTCTGGACTATTGAAACGACGTCTGAAACGAGTCTGATCTATGTAAATAAGCAAATGAAACCAAATTTAGTAGCTGAGTATCACTTACATCTATGAATGAAACTGGTAACACCGGATATCTGCCAGTATTCATCCGTTATTCTTATTAGTAAGGGCTAAAGTGTATCTACACTATTCGCGATCGTGTGTTAAG
>Ga0123354_10003968_pt1 | contig 20721 bp, 5 predicted proteins | sample TergutLab28metaG_2_FD_97872 | JGI IMG/M metagenome (GOLD analysis project Ga0123354, IMG submission 97872) | Labiotermes labralis P4 segment gut microbial communities from Petit-Saut dam, French Guiana - Lab288 P4 | ecosystem: Host-associated > Arthropoda: Insects > Digestive system > Gut ...
TGCCAGCTATGAGGGTATGTAAGTCCTTACAAAGTATCGTGCAACAAGGACGTGCGACATGTTACCATCAGCAGCTTGGCTTGGCTTTTTATGAATTTTGACCTCCTCCTCCTTCTCCTCCTCCTCCTCCCTCTCCTTCTCCTCCTTCTTCTCCTTCTTCTTCTTCTTCTTCTTCTTCTCCTCCTCCTCCTCCTCCTCCTCCTCCTCCTTCTTCTTCTTCTTCTTCTTCTTTTTCTTCTTCGATGGCACTACAGTCCAATGCGGACCTTCGCCTCTTTAATGGCCCTCTCCCAGTACGCTCTGTTTTTTTTTCTTTTGCTCTTCTTTCCAATTTTTTAATTTGCATCTGTTAACATTTCTTTTTTACACAGATCCACCATCTATTTTTGTCGTCCACTTAGTAGACTTCCCTGGAGATTATTATTAAATACCTGACTTATTTCTTTGCCGATTACATGGCATTAAATGCAGAAATAATATCAATGAGTCCTTAAACTCGATTTTCGATCAAGTGTCCAGGTTCACCTGCACTAAATGTCCTCAAGTATTTCGCGCACAGGTTGTCCCAGATCCGATGTGGATGTTGGGAAGAAGATGGAAACCCCTGCTCCTGCAGGAAATTGAAATCCGCTTGTCCAGTCATTAAGTAGCAACCACACAATTCATCTGTACTGGCTCTTCAGTTGCAGTTCAACCGAGATATCAAACTCCTTGTTCTTCTGTTAACCGTCAAATGCGGGAAGGCGTAATAAAACGTTCGGTCAGAAAAAACAGCTACATATCGCACACTTCCTAAATGATTCTGATTAAATCAGGCGAATTCTTCGCCAAGAGATTATCACCTGTTTCAGGCGCTGAAGCAAAATCTTGGCGGTTACAAATTTAAAGTCGATCTCAATGTGGAAACAGTTGTGACGCGATCGCTGACATCATAGGAGAATGATTTCTGTGAATTTGACTTTCATTTGGCCGTGCATCGTAATATTATTTCTATAGTAAAACCAACTAGACGCACCAATGTATCGACTTTATTTTGTTTTGGAATGACATTGTACATGTTTCGGACGGTCTTTCCGTCCATCATCAAGAGTTCAAGACTGTACATACAGCAACAGGCATTTGTCAAACATACTGCTGTCCGCTTGCTAGCAAGCAGTCAGCAGTAACTGCTTTACAAATGCCTGTTGCAGTATATACAGTCTTGAACTCTTGATGATGGACGGAAAGACCGTCCGAAACATGTACAGTGTCATTCCAAAATAAAATAAAGTTGATAGAGTCCAGTTGAAATGTGATGGCACACAGTGACGCACGCGAGGGGAAGTGAAGGGGAAACTGGCGAATGGAGTGGGTAGCCAGTACTCTTCGCAATACTTGGAACATGGTGTATCCAGCATTACTGCCGCTGATGCGCACACCTCAGCTGCCAGTAGTCGACTGAACTGAAGTCCCCGCCAATTTAAAGGGACTCGTCCGTTCCGCCGAGAGACGAAATCTGGTTCTGCGCGTTTGCCATCACGTTTCAAATGCAGTCTACCTTGGTGCATCTAGTTGGTTTTACTATAGAAATAATGATTTCTTTCTACATAAAATGCAAACATTTCGTACGTGTGACAGTTTGCATGGATACTGTGGCAAAATCTAACGAGGTAACAGCAAAACCGAACATCCACTTTTCGTAATAAAACAGAAAACAAGTAACTCAAAACATGCTTCTTGCAAACTAACTTTCCGAACGACTTCCTTAGTTTATAAATGCGTCATTTATTTGCAACATTAAAGATCTGTGATTTTAAATCAAAGAGTGTATTTTTAGATTGCATGTACCGCAAAACGTATTTCTTCGCTGCATTAGCCGCTTGGTTGTCAAATAAGAGGAATTTTCGGACAGAAGGCATACGCCCAAATTTGCGAAGGAATATACTGATAAACTCAAATACAAATCAGTAGCATGTTTACCGTTCAGAAACCTATTACGTTCGCACAGATTCTGCAAGTCGCTCTTGAAAGAGCAACCTGTTGTAACCCACCGATACACAATTTCACAGGAAACAGTAAGCAATTTGACCGAACCGCAACAGACTAGCAATTCGGCATGTGATGTTTTTATGAAAATACAAGGAGAAGCAATTGTTCGGTGGAAAAAAAAAACATTTTGACAAAGTATGTGTTCGTAACCCAATTCTATTAATGCGGATATCTCAGTTTGAGGAAATGTGTGGGTTACCACAATCTGTCACTTTACGAGCGGCATGTTAATTTTCTCAGGTACAGTATCAAAGTTGCCGTCTTTGTAACTGTCGACTGATAAAAATCATTTGATACAAATACTGCGGCTATGTTGACGGTCTATGATTTCACCTAGCTATTTCCGATTGTTAATTAATTATCACATCGGAAGCTAATAACAAATTTTGTATAGCAGTCATTTTGTTATTTTACATTCTACAAAACATTTGTATACCCACGCTCTAGAGAAGCGGAACTAACTGTTTACAAGTTCGCGTTCTGCCATGTCGATATAGCTGAGTGTCGTAAATTAGAAAACACAGCCTTTGGTCTTGTGTGAACAGCGTAAAGTTCATATCCACCTCCGCAAAAATCAGTCAGTTAGTTCTAAAGCTGCAATAGTTAAATACGCGCGTGCGCACGCCCCCACACACTGCATTATAATCTTGTAACTCCGATTTTTTTTTTCCTCTTTAGGGAGGAAAGTAGACTAAAATTAACATAATTACCGAAGGACGGACAGCGCCGTTCTAACAAACATTTAGATGTTATCACAGTAGCACTACAGCGTAGGCAACGAAAATTGTGTGAATGCAACCGCTGCTAACGGATTTCTTATTGCACATAATTATCTCATTCAGGTTTCGGGAGATAGAAAAATGCTTTGCTGGATGAATAGAAGCATTACTTTATTCTCCCTCTTTTCGTGTCAGTACATTGATATTCGGAACAAGTCATAAGCACGCGAACGGTTAATGTAACACGTCACAACTTGCAGTAATCAACTTGTGAAACAGTCTCAGACAATCGCAACCAAAGCTGAATAACATGTAATGTCAAACGGACATATCTCGTAACTCTATCATTAATATTATGTTATCATAAAGTTCAAAGTTCAAAAAGGAAATAATGTTCAGTATTCAAAACGCAGGCGTCATGGCAGCATATCTGTAATCTAGGAAATGTAGACATTATAACGCTACATTTTTATTAATTCTATTTCGCTTCGTAATCGTCAGAGGAATTTCTAAGACTTTTCAAAAGTGAAGGTAATGGCTACGTTTTAACTCGACTTCCAACGATGATCTGTCCATCCGAATAACCGATACCAAACGTAACATTATTTAACAGAATGCAATATTTGTAACGCAGACCGCCACTGTGTCGCCAGGCATAAAGAAACTAAGCACGCTACAGCAGCTTCGGCCTATGTACGGACAGAAAATATTTTGTTCTAGGCCTATAAAAGAAGGTAAAAGAATCAGAAATCACAATAAACTAAACGCTGCACTGGTCAGTTTATTCACGTTAAAGATAACTGTCGACGTACATTTCAGTATTCTGGTACTGTAAGGACAGGTGCAGTTATTGGGTGTGCAAATCACGTGTAATAAAATACCAAAGTTTTATAAAAATCTGACAAATTGTAGGCCTATTATGAGGCCTCCATTTAAAATTGTTGTTCAATTTTTAACACGCTGAAATGAAGAAACTGATTTCTTGTACATCAGACCGTGTAAGAACAATTAGTACAAACAAAAATACTCTGCTGAGAAAGAATTATGATTGAACTAAGACATGTCTTTTCTTTAGAGTGTTCTGTTATGTAGTGCAAGTGGTAATGCAATTAAATTTATAATGATTGTTTACTCTGAACGTTAATTACTAGAATAGCTTTTTGCGCTTAACAACATCGACCAATGCGTGTTGCACAAAATTATTTACAAAAAAAAAGGATGTTTTAAGACAGTAGACAGAACTTCGTGGACGGTAGGATGAAGCACAGCCGGATTCCAAAACGCCCCTTTTTATTAAAGATTAGACGAGACAAAATTAAAAAAAAAAGATTCTGTGTGTTTGTGTGTTTGCGTGCGTATACGTCATACGTGTACGCATCACTTTATTGATACCACAGTTTGACCCAATGCTGAGAAGACTGATTTACTGTAAACTCTCTGGACTTACTATATTCCGGAGGTGCCTGCTTCGAGTCTTTTCCTTGACAGTAACTATCCTAATTGCATATTTTCGTGATTTTTTCCACCCGGTCGACGTAATCGCGGGGATATACCTCAATTAGGTCACGATCGCTTGCTTCCACTCCATATCAATTAATCAATTACTATTCACCTACCATTCGACTTTATACCGCCTGACATACAAGCAGAGTCGCGAAGTGAGCGACCAACAATCCTAAATACATAAACAAAACAAGATTCTATTGTAAGTACACATGGAATAGTTGTATCAAAGGATATGCTTTCTGGTTCCTGCTAAGTTCTCATTCCCTTTCGCGTTGGTAACACCGATTTGAATTGCACCCAGTTCTTTATTTTCGAAGAGCGCGAGAGATATTTACGTAAATGCTTACCCTGTAGTATGAACACACAGGATAACCTAAAATAACACACACAAAAACAAGTACGTACAGTTATGAACACGTATAAACATTCTCAACTTATTGCAAGTTACAAAGATCCACGTTGGCGGTAATTCATAGCGCCGTCACCCGTGATGCAATCACATGTACAAACAAGAGAAGTGATGTAATGATGTAACTTCATCTGGTGTGTAATTACTACTCCAGCAGCAAGCACGTCTCTCTCTCTCCGTCTCTCTCTCTCTCTCCCCCTCTCTGCTTTGTTGCCGGTGTCGGGATGAGCAGAGTTAATCGCTGCCTGTTGCGAACGCTGTAGCAGCAGCCTATGGAATTATGCTTACCTGCTCCCCTGTGCTGATAACACACACCTAACAATACCACACCGGAATACCAACTAGTATGTGTGATCAATACTGACACTGTTCAATTGAAATTGATAGCACTTCTTGCGGAAGGAAGATGTGCCGGAAACACAGAAGACCAGACGAACAATCTGGGACATCCTGTGTGTGTTTTAGTACACTTTCGAACTGCCGTTAATCACAGCTTACACGTAATCTAACTTGAACAGCATCTTAATTTGTTCCAGCATTTGAGCGGTAATATAGCAACGGGTGCCTGCAGGGCATACACGTAGCGAGATGCGATGCAAGAACATCCGTGTGATATGCCCCTGTATCTGCTGCTAGGAATGCACTGAGTTTTAAAATAGATCTCATACAAAAACAACAGTTGACCCTCTCGAGTACAGTTCCATGTCGGTTACAAGTGCTGACAAACTAATACAACCTTCTTTCACTTTATATTTTGTAAACATTCTCAATATACAGCATATCTGTATACATTTCACCAAATGTTACAAGCATAGGATAAACTGCTTGCACGTCAGAAATAAGGAATTCATCCAGATGTTAATCGGTAACGTCAAAGAATGGGCTTCTTGGCAGAACAAGGTGCAAAGAAACGGGTTACACTCCCAGAGTATGTTTAAATGTCTGACAGAGGATAAAGATATTTGCGTCTAAGACAACGTGTAACTATAAATTGGAAATGTTTGAGAGGCTCTGGCAGGGTATGTTAAGTATTTAAACAAAGGGGAGTCGAAGTTTCTTCAACAGCGGACAACCGGTGCTGGGGTTATTGTGAATATTTGATAAAAGTAATGAGAGATGGCATACTGCGGAAACATCTTCCAACAGAAGCCCTAAGAGGCGCATCATAAATACGCCCCATCTCAGCGTCTTCTCAAGACACCAGTAAGCTTCAATGTGAGATGTTGCTACTGCCAGGTGTAGCCCCTGTGGCGAGCACCAGCCGTCAAATTCGTAAAACAAAAGCTTTACATTAAATTTAAAAATCTCAAAAATTTACATCTTGTTTATTTTAGCGATGTTTTAGCAGCTTCGTATAATTGGTAGATGGAAAATTAGGGGCAGAATCTCAAATAATCTGGAAACACAGATGTTACAAAATCCAGTCTCTTAATAAAGACAAAGGTGGGTCTTGCTTTTGGTAGTTTCATTATGTAAACTTCGTGAGTTTATTGAAATTAAATGTTGGCCCTTTCTCTTATGATGGAGTTGACGGACACGAGAAGATAGTGGTGAAGTGGAAGGAGAACCATTTTCTGGAAGTTGTGTGTGAACTAAAATCCCGTACAGCCAGTACGAAGTACATGTACAGAGCTGAATTTTTGGATGATTCAAATGGAAAGTCGGATTGTTAATTGTATGTTATTTACTCAAATATCTCCCACCTGTGAAAGTTCACATTAATTACATCTTTATGTACAATCTCGTGGCTACACACACAATTTAAATAATTAAAGGAAAGTGAATTATATTCATGACGTTATAACGATCGGTACCAACAATTAAAAAAATGTTGGAAGACCTGCAGTTTTAATAAGCACATCAGTTACCATTGTCATAAAAGAAATAGGGCGAGAAACGTAGCCTCTACAACCGGTAACAAAATTCGCGTCATTTTAAGTCTATCTTGATTTCAAGGCTTTCTGGGATGCAGACTGGCTATAATTTAATCCTTGAAATTAAGAGTAAGAGATCTTTGAAAACACAAGATACAGACGGTGTAACAATACTTATCGGTGCAGTGCCGCACTGTAACACTCTCGTACCTGCAGTGCTTGCCATCCGTAATCACAGTACAAGACTCGCTTATTTGGAGAGAGACAGAAAGTACCTTAACGACGGTGTCATTTTCCAAGACTGTACAGCGTCGGTGGTTGGTGAACTGCGGAGCAAGGAGCGTTGACAAATGACAGTGACAAGGCAAAGCCGAAGTACTCGGAGAGATACTGTCCCAGTGCCACTTCGTCCACCCCAAATCCCAGTGGATTCGCCTGAGATCGAACTCGCCCAAGAAGTGAAACAACCAATGCCTATTTAGAACGCCCTACTCTTTATTTTTACTACATTATAATCCTAGTAGTTTCTAGCATTAAAACACTAAATTATGTTAAATTATGGATGCCTTGAAACACTCACAGAACACCTTTTACCACGATCAGTCTTCCACTGGTGTCGACGGCTGAACAATTCTTCTTTTACATTTTTTACATTTATTTACAACAGCGTCTATTTGCGATCCTCACTGACCTTCTTCATTGGCTGTTAAATAAATATAAAGCGTGGATTAAAAATACGTGTCGCGTTAACACATACAAGCAGCGGACCTGTCCAAACCTCAGCCTGGTAATACTCGAAACACATAAAAGTGAAATCGTACAATCGCTTTACAAAATATAAGACTTCATTTCTGCTGAATTTTAAATAACTGAAACGCTGTGCACATCACTAACCACTCCTGCTGCGGATACAATGAAGTCAGACAGCCAGTAAATTTACTGAAAATATCAACAAGCCACGCAGTCTAAAGTCCCTTTCTTTGTGAAATCGCAATGAAGGGTAAGAAACACGAAAGTGTGCTAGTCGTTTCTGGCCCTCTGAGATACAGCCGTGAAGCGGGTCAATAATCATTTATCTTTTCAAGGAAATTAATTTCTTATAAAGTAAGTTTGTAGTTCAGAGTGACGTAATGTTACTACAGGCGAATCTTCTACTCCAGGACACTACGTTATTTATATCCAGTACACACTGTGGGATGAATTGACAAATACAGTTCTTTAAAAACGTATGTAGTTAAATACCCACTTGGGAAAAAAACTAACACCCCTTTTCGATATGCCGCACTTCATTAAAATGTGACATAGAAAATAACGCGCTTGAGAATGTCGCACTATTGTTCTTACAAGATTTGCCTTGCAACGAAATTCGTATCAATATAATCAATACAGATGCTTCGGTATTGAGACAAATACGAGTGTCGGGGCTAGTGCAGAGCCTGCACTGCTGACTGCAAGATTCGTAAATACCGAAACAGCTGAAAATGACTAATTTAACGTAACGATATCATTCAGTGCGTAATTACATGCTACCTTGTGGTCAATGAGCAGTAGTTGGGGTTCCAGGTACTGCATGTAGTGTGTAGCCAATGGCTGGGCAGCTACAGATGAACGTCCTAATTAGTTAACCGCTGTGAGTACAGAGAATTGATCCCGGCTGCAGGCTTACCCCATCCACAAGGCGTCACCCTGGAACTTCTGGCCGTTTTGCCTTCAGGCTCCCAGAACGAATATTGGCCCTGCTATAGTCGTCATATTCCTGAGTTTAAGCAGTAAGAAAGGAAGATAAAATCAAACTTACTGTACTATTGTAGTTAGCAGACAAATTCACACACCTGCAGTTGTTTAACGAATACGGGACGTGGTTATTATCACCCGCAAAGATTTGGAAATTTCCTCAAGTATCACCAGTACTGATGGTTAAAATTTCATCTCGCACCGGTCGCCCCTTCTATATTTTTCGTCGAAATCCCTTATATATTTCACCCTTCGCTTTACATTGACGTAATAGACAGGCTTCGAATATTCTACTCAAAGGCATTCTTTCCAAATGTTGCAGCCATTATTTCAGTATGTTTCACGAAGAAATTCGCGTTTTCCGCCCATTCTTCTCTCTAACATCTTCATGAAGACTGTGTTCTATTTTTCAGAATTCTGTACCCTCTCTGCTACAGGATATTTCTAACTCCTTTCTCTCTCATGATTTATTCTCTTACAAACAGCCAACTTTGAAGTTTGTGTCACCGTGCATCTCTGATACAATAGTATCAACAACCAACTAGATGCAATAATAGCAGTTTATTAGTATATTCAATCAGCTCAACATGTTTTCGGGAGATAATTTCGCCTCAAACCTCTCACAAGCAGGCAACTTCTTCGGTGCATTATACCACAAGCTGTAAACACAGTCTAGTACTACTGAAGATGGACGAAATTATCGCCCGAAAATATGTTGAGCTGATTGAATTTACTAATAAATTGCTATTGTTACATCAAGTTGGTTATTTATATCGTACTATTGACAACCAATTGTCGGACACATATAAAAGATATTTCTCTCTAAAATTCCGGAGGTTTAATTTTAGATTTTCTTACCAGTTTGCATTTTAAGTTGCACAGGGAAGATCATAGTAGGCAGAGAGCTAGAATTCTGGAGAGAAATATCACAGGAATGTCTAGAAACACGGCAAGTAATAAATGTAGCAGTCAATGTGAAAGTACAGATGAATTTTCCTCAGATCAACAATAAATACACTCAGAGTACGATGCACAAACAACGAGAAAGTAAACTGCTGAGTGTATGAAGAAGAGTATATGTGACAAATTGCTACAAATAATCAAAATAATCGCAGCATATGTTAACTTTTTGAAGTGATTCATTAAATTTGGAACCTACTTTTGCCTTATATATCGCATGATACTCGGATGCCAAATGCCGTACTGTGGTAAAGGTAAAGTGATCCCGTTACAGGCCCGGTGTGGCCCAGAGGTTGGGCAGAGGTATAGCTCTACTCTTCCATGACCGTGGCAGTAGAAGGGGTGAGTGTTCAGCAGCACTACCCGGCCGCACTTTAACCCCGGGAAAGACCCGGTACCCATTTTACAGGAGGCTGGGTGGGCTCCAGGGCCGGTCTAGGCAGGCGGAAAATCTCTCCCCACCGGGATTCGATCCCGGAACTTCCAGTCCGTAGTCAGTCGCTATACCGACTGAACTACCCGGCCCACGCCGTACTGTGGAGTTTAATAAAATATTGCGCAATATAGGGAATCCAGTAAAGGAAATGGCTTCATAAACAACTGGCAGTGCCAGCATGTGATCAGCCAAATTCTGCGGTGGTTTCACAGCTAAACCACTAACCCCGACGTTTATTAAAAGTTGTTGATACATCAATGCAAAAACAGAGGGCAGAAATGATCTATAAACAGGACAAACCATGATAATGGTCGAGCTACTCAAGCTCACACTGAGCTTCGTTAGATTTTCATAACTACTTTTCGATATGATCTCTAAGAGAGTTGGTCTTTTATTAATTGTGTCTTAGAATCGTAACGAATATTTGTGGACGTCACGAGCACACAGATCAACTGCGTTTGTTTTTAATTCCATGCCAATATTACGATTGTTTTTCAGCGCCTTGTCCTGAATTTTTGGGTGGAACAAAATTAGGGTCAGTCAATACAATAAGGTTTCATGTAGTTTCGGAAACCAGGGTGACTCCCGAGGAAAACAAAGCACAGTAATATGACTACAGAACAAGATAAATTGTTCTTAGGCGCATTCGGGAAAAGAGGAAACGAGAGTAATAACCTCGTCATGTGTATTCTTCTGTCTGTTTCTCGATCCGTCTGTCCGTCCTTCCAAAAGGAACAACTCGGCTCCAACTGGACGGATTTTCGTGGAATCTGATATTCGGATACTTTTCGAAAATCTGTCGGGAAACTTCACGTTTAATTAGAATGTGATATCAATAACTGGTACTTCACGTGAAGACCTGTGTACATTTATGATGATAACCATTAAGACCTATGTACATTTTGATAACATCTTCCTGAATTATTCTTAAAATGAGAAGTTTTTCAGACAAAAGTCGTTGAGAAAATCAAAACTCTCATTTTATACTAATTTTTCTGAAAACTGTGGCGTTTATGAGACAATGTGTAAAAATATGTTACAGCCAGACAGTCCAAAGATGAAAAAGTAACATGGTGCGTGCGAAGAGTGCCCTGCCCATCAGGGCACTCTTCGCAACATAACATTACACAACATGGCATGCTGCCACAATACCCAACTGGTACAGCGAAATTAATGTGGCTTTTTATAGTGTGACTTTAGCAAGGACGATATGGCTCCCTGATGATGGTCCTAGGACCGAAACGTGTCAGAGCGTTTTTAATATTTTAATGTGTTAATTTTATATATGTGAAGTGGTTGGTATGGTAATTGAGTTGCTCAACAACATGCATGGTGTAACAACGAAAAAAAAACTCAGAATATGTTATATTTTTTGCTTTTCCACTGCAACAATTGTAGCGATATCGCACGTCAATGTTACGTTATACGTACATTGACTTTCTTTTTTGAAATCTAATTCCAGATTCACATGCAGACGTCTCATACACAAGTCCACACATCGTACGTGAAATCCGAGAATTTTCGTAACACTGCTTCTAAACCTTCGTGTTAGGCGACAAAAGTAAAATAAAAAATATTTGCTCTGCTTTATAAAATAACACGCGGTGGAGATCTATGAGAAGCAGGTATATATATATATATATATATAGCTGCTTACTTTATTAACCTCAGCACTAGATGCAGATCGGCGGTCAGTCTACGTCAACGGTCAATTTTTCCCTGGATAAATTTTCCCATATACGTACTGGTTAAATGGCTGAATGGGTCACAGTTTCGGTTTTGACACTATATATAGAAATAAGTCGGTGCCCCTGTTTGGGATCGAACTCCAAACCTTTTATTTTTCCAGTCCGAAGCCTAGTCAATATATTGTGCTCTACAGTACACTGTCAAAAACGTAAACGAAATTATAAATTAATAATTAATTAAAAAACAGGTTGACATTTCGAGTAAGGACTCCGAGACAAATTTATTTTACGATTGAAATGAGGCGTGCTTTCGAACAGGGAAGAGAGGAGAAACGAGAGCTTATTGTATAATCAGGAGAGCTCTAGTTAGAATGGGAAACAAAGAAGGCATAAGAGCAGATGGCACAAAATTACGTACAGCTTAATTTAAAAGTATCAGCATGGGGGAAGTAATGAAAAGGTTTTGAAATGAAAGTATGTGGTGGAGTGTAGAACATATATTTTATACTCGCTTGTTATAAAGACAACGGGATGTAACACTCTTGCAAGGCTGATAATGAAGGAAACAATAATTCATCACTCATGGATATAAGGAAAGAAAAAACGAGAGTGAATTTACGAGTTTTGAGTTTCCACAGCGGTGTAATCAACCATTTCTTTCTTCCAGGACGTGCTGCCGCATTACTAGGTACTTAAAAGGTAAAGGTAAAGCAATCCCTTTGCAGGCCTGACCAGGCCCTGAGGGTTACAGCAGGTTGAGGCTCCCAGATTTCAAGACAGTCGGCACATAAACGTGGTAAGGTTGTCAGCCCTACGCACCGGCCGCCTTTACTCGCCACGAATTATTCTTAATACTCATTTTTGTTAGAGGCTGAGTCAACCCCACGGCCATAGTGCGGGCGGAAAATTAAAAATTCCAATGAAACCATCGGGAATCGAAATCGCGACCTTCCGGCTCGCAGCGCAGTGCCTCAACCAACTGCGCCACCGCGTGTCCCTATTACTAGGTACTTACTTCAAGAAAATTCTAAGTAATTGTCGCCTTCATCTTCACCTACTCAAGGTCCACGAACAAAAATGACCCCAACCCTCACTTGAGAATTTAGTTACTAATGATACAGTTCGCATAATGAGGAGAAAATGAACCTTTTCAAAAGAAGAGGATTAGTAATGCTTCAATGTAATCAGGTTATGAAGTAACTCCTCGTTCACATTGCAAGTTAAGTCAATAACAAGCACGCAGTTATAATGACCTCACGAAGACAAAACAACACAGGCCAAACTAATCCTAGAACACTAAGCTTAACCTAACTGATATTTAAGTAGTAAAAACACTACAAAACTTTGATTCTTGAAAATGGGACCGACAGACTGTCCCGAAACTCCAAGGCTGCATAACGTCCTAGAGGAACGAAGGCCACATTATGTGTTCATTACAAAGGCCAACTTATTACTCTTATTGAGGGAAATATTGTTTAAATTTAGCTGTGGCCAATAACATTAAAATTTAAAAAAGAAACTAATAATCTGTCAGACCGATGGCTACCATTCTCCTGAGCACAAAAGCACAGACAACTGAAAAGCATCGTACATCAAAATAGGTCTGCACTGAAATGAACCTTTGCCATCACAGTACTAACACAGGAAGACTATTGTTTGACATCGCGTTAAAAAGGACTAAATGCAGACAGGTACTAGAAAAATATGTTGATATATAATTTTTTATATTTTTCGCTATTGTTTCGGTGAATATCGCACAGAGAGAGAGAGAGAGAGAGGCAGAGCTAAATTCAATCCTATTTCACTCCTAGCAGCAACAGATGGGTACATTAAAACAGCTTTTCCATTGACCTGATTACTCGATGACACAAACTGCAAGGAAAGTTAACAGTTACATTGATTATTTTAAAAACCTGCTAACCCATACACTAGGTTAAGTATCGGTAGTAAGGCCGAAAGAACACAGCATTATGTGACCAGAGTGCTGGAAGGTTGGCTTTGGCATTCCATCAACGGGAAATGGAGCCAATTTCACAGAAAAACCAACACCATAAGCTTAAACACAACGCTAAGGTTTTACCTCATTATTTCATCCAATTTTCTTTACGTTTCTACCTCCATTTTCTCGTTTTTTCTTACATTTTCTGCTCGTCGCTTTCGCTTTTCAGTCTAGCCAAGAACCTCCAAGAGAGGGATCAAAGAATTATCCAGTATGTTTTGTCTTCAACACACGTAAGACAGTTGCATATAACATCCGCTGCGTATAACCAGCTATACTCCAAGCACCAAATGATGTTTACGTAAAGCTCCTATGTTTTGGTGAAGGCAAGCACAGACCAAAGAGAGAAAATAAACGGCTTAACTGGAATGACGAAATGGTTCATACGACTGAACACCAGAAACACAAAATTTCTGATTCGCTTAAGAACAAATGTACTTATGTTGTCTCTCACGAGCACCCAAGTTTGGTCACGACACCATTTATTCATGTGCTAATGGTCTTGCACGCCAAGAATAAGCCCTTCCTATGGCAAATCACACCCTCCCTGAAAAGTACAGTGCTACTTCAGTACCACGCTCTATTTTGTAATACTGACAACTCACTGCCCTCAATTCACGACGATTCTTAGGCGCGCGTTTCCATAGTGTTAAAAAAATCGTGGCATTAAAATCCTACCACATAACCGAAAACACATTTCATTACATTATGGAAATATCGCGCATAAATCAATTGCTACAGCTTCACATCTGTAGCCCAAATAGATATTTTCTTACAACGCATCATATTCAGTGTATATTCAGTGTATACAGGGTGTATCTGAATGCTTGGACAAATTTCAAGTGTGAGTTCCTCACATAAACCCTTTAAACGCCGAATTAAATCCCATCTACCATTTTCTGGCATTATTAGGAATTCACCATATTCTCCACGTTAGCGGGATAAGGGTTAATACAAAGAAAGAAGTTCGTATAAACATACTTACGAAAATCGGTGATTTTTAGGGTTTAATTGAAATATTATATTAAAAATATATACCTTGATTGGGTAATATTTTACTCACAACTGGTATAATACATTCATAGTGCACGTTTCAAATTTCATGATTGTTGATTTCGTATCGTTGGTCATGTCACAATTCACAACAAATGCTCAAAATATCATCCACCTGAATCAATGTACACGTGAACACTTTTGAATATGGACGGTCGCACCCTATCAAATGTTCCGGCGCGGTCATTAATGCTTTGACAGGCATCAAAAATGCGTTGACAAGGGTCCCTTCGTTCTATATTGGCGGTGAAAACACCATCGTATTTAAGTGTCTCCGCAGATAAAATTCTACAGTAATGAGGTAGGACGAACGTGGGGGCTGTACCTCTGAAACTAACTGTTTGCGAACATAAACGGTTGTGAAAATATTTTATGGTTTTAATGGGGAAAACCCAATCCTGAGGTTTGTCCAACCATATTAGATACATTCTACGTAGGTAAAACGTAAGCAACATTCCGTGTTACACCTTAACTCAGAAGTGTTTCGGTCCTTATACAAGAATGATCAAGGCGTCACTACTTATCATGTTATTTTGAACTGCCCGACAGTGATTCTATGATAACTGAAACAAGTCGGAGTTAAGCTTGCACATGGGCTATTAGGTACACTTTACGTGATATATGATGTTGGTTAAATAACAAACAGATACTTTGTTATTTCTACAAAGCCAGCCCCACGTGTTTGACTGTCCTTACTCGTCAGGTACTGAAGAACCGAATGACAGAAGAGGAAAGAACGAAGGTACGAAGGAGGCCCAAGGAGAAATATGATTGTTCCATGATCTGGGAAATCCTGGTGAGTTATAAAAGTTGTTCGAAGAAATAGCAGGGGAACCGTGTACTGGAGAAATCCTGAAGTTCTGTAGGGTTGTCAACTAAGAATTAGCTCAATTGTTATGGACAGTCCAGCTAGCATTAAAGAAAAAAGTGGGAATGTAGCTAAAGAGCAGTTCCCAGTAATAGTGTGGAAAGTTTCAGAAAAAACTCAGCTTCGATGTGCATAGCAGTAAAATTTCAATTGCATGAGGTAGTTGGAAGAAAACGTGGAAGAATTATTTGAATGGATTTTATACATATTTGACTTAGATAAATGTATGATAAAAGGATGGTGCCATTATTAAATTATTGTATTATTTTATACAAATAAACTCAATAACGCAGAACATATATACTTCTAGCTGTAAACAGGGAGGTAAAAGTATCAACGTTCATAGTTTTGTGTTGGTAAGAGGGACGCGTAAAATTATGTACTAAATTTTACAATCATGCTAATGAATTATTAATGAACTCTGCGAATATGTCATTTTATTAAAAATATTAACAGAATATGTACAATATGCAAGGAAAATGACTAAATGCCACAGAGAAGATAAAGCAGTAAGTGATTATATATAATAACATTCGAAATTATATTTGGTTTACGAGGCTTGCGTGGTTGTTTTTAATATTGGTAATTATGGGCGGTATACTGAGGTGCATAGTTTAAAAATACCGTTTGTATATCCCGGTCTAAGGGCTGAGTAATGCAAAAGACCTGGCATTATGGGAAGCAGCTTTCTCTACAATTTGAATCAACTAAAGATATTTGATCCGATTAGTAATATAACACACGGCACATTTCAGTTTGGAAATGTGATTTCAATCGTGGAGTTTAGAGACGGTTATCAAAGGTTGCTAAGCGCTTCGTTCTTGTACGAATAGTGACGTACACGCAAGTACGCCCGTACATACCAAAGTCATAACTTCTGCAAGACATAATATTTGTGGAGCGCCACTAAAATAAAGCTGTCAGCGTTCTGAGTCATGATATATGTTTACAATCTGCAACAATCCCAAAGCACCGAATTTTCGGGTAATCGATAAAACCTCTTGGGAGCTTCACAACATTACTTCTATCACTAGACGATATCCAAGGTAACAAAGGGAAACAAAACTCATTCCTGCAACAGGATTATAAACCACTATCCTAGTATGGGAGACATGTAAGGCGGTGTGCGCCTCAAACCTGACGATAACTTACCTGCGTCAATTTTCCATCAAAAATCGAAATGGTGTCATAAATCGGATACATCATTGCTTTAGGCGGTAACAAAGTTCCGTTCAATATGAATAGGTTTCATAAAGCTCTCCTGCCCTCAGTAGGGTACATTCGAACACTTAACTCGCATCGAAGTGCTTAAAGGGAAGGAATCGCTAAATAACTGGATGGAGCAAATGCTGATACTTACCCAGAATGTTCAGAAGTTCCTCGCCTTTTATGGAAACCACAGATTTCTTTTACCTTGTTCAAAAGCCCCCACAAATGATCCCTAAACTAACCAGGTGAACTCAGTCCACACTAACCAGGTGAACTCAGTCCACACTAACCAAGTCACTTCTTTAAAATCCGTTTTAATAGTACACTTAGACCCAGGCTTTTCAAGCGATCTGTCCCGTTCAGGTTTTCCTACCAAAGAGGAATTGTTAAATGTTCAGATATATGTAATTGTTGTTTCTGTCCCTTAAAATTGTCTTGAATTACTTCCAACGGTATTTATTATCAGCGCCTGATTTGTGCACCATATTGATACGTTTCACATTTCCTTCTTTTACACCTCCTTAGCCGCGCGCAAAGAACAAACAGTGTGCAATAACTGTCATCGGATTATTCCTTTCTACATATAGAGGACGCCATGTGTGTGTGTGTGTGTGTGTGTGTGTGTGTGTGCGCGCGCGTGTTCTGTGAAATCACACACTTATCGCATCGTACAACTAACAAGTAAAAATTTCTGTACGGAAAACTGCCATATATCTTACGTCGAAGTCATCGCGTATTTATAATAAGCAAGCGACTCAATTTGGTTCGCTTCTTCAAGAGTGTGTGTTCGGCCTCATATTGATAAACTTGGTTACTTGGCGGTGGGTCGAGAGGACATCCCTACGTACTGCGGCCACTAACAGGCCTATTGTGCAGCCGCAAACCCTATGATGGAATGAATGCAAATGGAACACTGGTAGAAAGATAATTTATGAAAATCAAGTCAAAATACTCGGAGAAAAGCCTGTCCCAGTGCCGCTGCTTCCAGCACAAACGTGTAGGCATGAGGACGGACTGGAAGAAGTCTGAAGCATTTCTTTTGTGTGTGTTACCATAGAAGGACTTACTCTGAATTCAATCTAATGTGCTGAATTGCAGATTTATTAAAACACGAGACAAGTTAAATCGACAGTATATTTTTCTTGTCATTCCACCAAGGGTATTTTGTGTTGGAGGGTAACTTCACAAGACTTAATAAATGCATAATTGTTTTGCAAATTTTGTAATTTAAAAGCGATGTACGAATTACGGGAACTGCTAAAAATTCCATGAATACAGACCAAATGTAAAGAGAAATTTCGAATTCATTTTAAAAGAAGTCTTAATTTTATGTCTCACTCCAAACTCTGCATTTACGAGTGCTTTATTCGGTGGAGTCAACACTAGAATTGCCCTCTTGCTGTCTATGATAATCCCAACGAAACGTCGCGGAAAATAAAACTTTCCGTTGCATATTTGTTATGTGTATAATGAACCAAAAAATGCACAATTGAAAAACCACTTATTGTACTGCTCCTTATAAATACTTATGTAACGTGGCAGGTACTGACTACGAGCTCCTTGAAAATGACGCAATAGCATCGAAGCATGTAGGGGCAGTGTAATAAAGAGTAGTGTAATAAATTGTTGATTATGCATTTGTTGGTTCATTATACAAATAATAATAAAGATGCACGGTACAAATGTTAAAATAATTATCATTACTTGGTTTTATCCAGTTTCATGTAATTTCCTGCCATTTAATATAACCACTCTCTCAACATTCTGTTATCCGCCACTAAGCACTTCATACTAAATGTAGTTACTTTTGCACTGTGTGTTAATACAAATATAAATAAGAACTACTGCCTACATTTCCCTCACGAAGTGAAATTCTCCGATTTCGCACACTAGGCTGCAAGCCTGCAAGTCTGCAATGTAACTATTCCTTCTCCAAAGTCGCATTTAACGTGAGAAATATGTGTGATTTCAGGCTTCCGCCGGAAAGTGGATGAGAGCTGCGTTCTCCTGGATTATTACGCAGCGAGTAGTGGGAATTTTTTACTGACGTTTTGGGGTATCATATCGGTCCCATCTTCAGGGGTCAAGTATCCCCCCCTCCAAAAAACCCCTGAAGATAAGACCAATACGATGCCCCAAAAGTCTGTAAAAAATAATTACTACTACTCGTTGTGTAATAACCCAGAAGAGCGCAGATTTCAACGTAACAAGTACTTTGCTACGTACCATGAAGTTAAGTTTGTTCCGATCATTTTTTAAATATCGGTAACATTTCTGCAAAAAGGTGCATAATAAAACATGTGTATATGTTACGAATCCTTTTCACTTAAACACGGTATTTTATATTAGTTTCCAACGAGGTGAGTTAAAAAAGAAAAAGAGAAAGAAAATGGGGGCAAATTTAGTGTAAGTAAGAGTAAGAAGTGCATCACTGAAAAATTGTAACTACACAACACACATCTTCTCTCACATACACTTGGTTGGTTTCTACTTTGTTTTGAGAAATGCTGATATATGACACGGCATCAGAGAATAACAATTCCCAGTAACGATGTGCTTGGTCAGAAGATAGGACTGGTAAAATATGCGGAAGAAAGGCATTCAGTGTGACGACAGCTATAACAGCCTGGGGGGAGGGGGTTATAAATTATTGTAAAACACTAAGAAGGTGAGGGATTTATATGGTTTATTTTATTACGCTGTCAGCATTTCAACAATGGCTTCGATTATAAGATATATGGTATATAACGAATTGGATAAGGGCCGGAAACAATCAGTCGTGGCATGTGCCTTGGGAAACTGAAGAAAGCCACGATAACGTGTCAGGATATCCGCTGAACTGGAGGAGATTCGTAAGGGGAACCTCCTGAGTACATGTCTAGAGTAATACCTTTACATCGCACTGCTATAATATCGAAGATTAATGGAATTAGAATGTTGCTGGTAGCTCTCAGAAACAACTTGAATAATGCCATCAATTTATCAAGATATTCCGACTCGAGCAACAATCCCAACCGCAAAGTGGAACGTAGACCAGTATTTGTCTCTTAAATGGTTAAAGCTCAGCCATAAAACACAATCAGATCTCTTTAGCGACGTCTTATCTGAAGCCATAATTTTACCACACATTTAAAGTCTTCATGTAGAGTACACTCCTACAAAACTTGTCAACTTCAACCCATTTCTCATTACTTCTGATCAGCCCGGAACAACTAACCTAATCACCCTTCAAGGATCTTCAAGTAGTAGAAAACAATTTTTTATCAAATAAGATGTAATTTAAATGATTAAATAAAGTAGATGACCAACTAGATGCAACAGTAACAATTTACTGATCTTCAAATTAGCTCAACATGTTTCGAGCGATTCTTTGCCCATCCTCAGGAGCGCAAGACTGTGATTTACAGCATGCGGTATAATGTCCCCAGATTGTTGTCGGTCGGAGGCCTGGATTGCAACGGCACGGACTGTGTGTTCGGTGTGAAGGATGTTGCTCGACTCAGCATCCTTCACACCGAACACACAGTCCGTGCCGTTGCAATCCAGGCCTCCGACCGACAACAATCTGGGGACATTATACCACATGCTCTAAATCACAGTCTTGCGCTCCTGAGGATGGGCAAAGAATTGCCCGAAACATGTTGAGCTAATTTGAAGATCAGTAAATTGTTACTGTTGCATCTAGTTGGTCATCTACTTTATTTATGTCAACGATGCATGGTCAAACACGCATCAAGTAAACGATTAAGTATATAAAGACACAGTAACCTGCAGCTCTTTGTCACAAGACGGATTACCCATTTCGAGACATGAGCAGTATTGCACAAAAATGCCCATTATAACCACATCAACAAAGGAGACCAAATACTAAAATTATATTGACATTTATTCGTAAGTCACTTATTCGAATCTCGGCCAAAAATAGGCCAGGTGATAACAAGAAAGTTTACTTTTACATGGAAAATAAGATAAAATGTGAACATCATATTTCTGGGTAATGTCCTATATTTGCCTTGAATGTTAAGAAAAATTCAAGAAAATCTGAAACCAAGATATTGTGCGTTCCATCACAGACACTGCAGTGGTACCTCCAAAACATAAAACACGCCTTACTTTCTTGGGTTCGAATTGCTGGAAAAGAATATGTTCGATTCTGTGGTCTTCAGAAATATAGTAGCGAAGTTCAACAGACGTACCATCACTCCCTCCCCCCCCCCTCCCCCCCCCCCCCCACAACA